>Ga0102944_1001446_pt1 | contig 15678 bp, 11 predicted proteins | sample SalPonD_shore_MG_FD_78172 | JGI IMG/M metagenome (GOLD analysis project Ga0102944, IMG submission 78172) | Salt pond soil microbial communities from South San Francisco under conditions of wetland restoration - Salt Pond MetaG... | ecosystem: Environmental > Aquatic > Marine > Intertidal zone >...
CGTATAGTGGCCCTGAATGGGACACGAATTTATGCTCAGGAGGCTAAGATGAAGATAGCTATCAATGGATTTGGAAGAATCGGAAGAAACGTGTTCAAGATCGCTCTGGAAAAGGGTGTAGATGTAGTTGCAATTAACGATATTACCGATAATAAGACGCTCGCACACCTTCTGAAGTATGATTCGACCCAGGGACGTTTTCCCGGAACAGTAGAGTTTGATGATGAAAATCTTATCGTAAACGGAAAGAAATACAAGGTATGTGCGGAACGCAATCCGGCTCAAATCCCCTGGGGAGCGGCCCCTGATGTGGTGATTGAATCAACCGGCGTGTTCCGTAACCGCGAGAGTGCCAAGGGTGGCTATGGCGACCACCTGAAGAATGAGAAATACCCTGCCAAGAAGGTGATCCTGACGGTCCCTGCAAAGGACCAGATTGATAACATGATTGTGCTTGGCGTTAATGATGATGCGCTTAAGCCGGAAGACAAGTGCATTTCCAATGCATCATGTACCACCAACTGTCTGGCGCCAATAGCCAAGGTGCTTCATGACTCCTTTGGTATTGAGCATGGATTCATGACAACCATTCACTCATACACAAATGACCAGGTCATTCTTGATGCACCGCACAGTGACCTTCGCCGGGCTCGTTCTGCGGCCATAAACCAGATTCCCACCACCACCGGCGCCGCAAAGGCGGTAGGGAAGGTGCTTCCGGCCCTGAAGGGCAAATTGGACGGCGTAGCAATCCGAGTACCTACGCCTACCGGTTCTATCGTAGACCTCGTAGCCACCGTGTCGAAAGATGTTACGGTTGAAGAAGTAAATGAAGCCATGAAGAAGGCCGCGGAAGGTCCGCTGAAGGGTATCCTGGCCTACACTGAAGATCCGATTGTTTCCTCAGACATAATTCATGACCCGCACTCATCCATCTTTGACGCGCAGAGCACCATGGTCATTGGAAGAACCGTGAAGGTCTTTTCCTGGTATGACAACGAATGGGGATACTCAAACCGCGTGGTAGACCTGGCCAAGAAGATCGCGTAATCGGGGGACGCTATGGCAGTACGAACCGTAAAAGACGCGGACGTTACCAATAAAAGAGTTCTGGTTCGTGTAGACTTCAACGTTCCCGTGAAGGACGGCAAAGTGACGGATGACACGCGCATCCGAGCGGCCTTGCCGACCCTGCGTTACCTGTTGGAACAGGAAGGAACGCGGCTTATTCTCATGAGCCATCTGGGCAGACCAAAAGGCAAGGCAGCACCGGAGTTCAGCCTCGCGCCCGTGGCAGATAAGCTGGCGGAGGATCTTGGCAGGCCGGTGAAAATGGCCCCGGACTGCATTGGGCCTGAGGTGGAGGCGCTCGCATCACAGCTCCAGCCAGGTGAAATCCTGCTTCTTGAGAATGTACGTTTTCACAAAGAAGAGACTGATAATGAATCCGGATTTGCAAAGAAACTTGCGGCGCTGGCGGACGTGTACGTGAATGACGCGTTTGGCTCTGCTCACCGGGCACACGCTTCAACCGAGGGTGTGGCCCACGTGTTGCCTGCATTTGCCGGATTCCTCATTGAGAAGGAAGTGGCGTTCTTTGAGCCCATTCTGAAATCACCCAAACAGCCAATGGTTGCCATCATTGGCGGGGCAAAGGTCTCAACCAAAATCACTGTCCTTGAAACACTGCTTCCCAACTGCAAGACATTGATAATTGGCGGTGGCATGTCCTATACGTTTTTGAAAGCACAGGGGCATGAAATTGGAAATTCGCTGCTGGAGGAAGACTTCCTCGACACGGCACGGGACCTGCTGAAGAAAGCGGAAGAGAAGGGCGTTACCGTTCTGTTGCCCGTTGACCACGTGGTTGCCGCCGAATTCTCAGAGGACGCGACGCCGGAGACAGTGGATTCCGCAGATATACCGGCCGGCAAGATCGGCATGGACATTGGGCCAGCTACCATTAAGATGCTGCGCGAACCCATCCGAAAGGCCGCAACTGTTCTCTGGAATGGTCCTATGGGTGTCTTTGAGTTTGACGCCTTTTCAAAGGGAACCCTTGAAGTGGGAAGACTGGTGGCAGAGTGTTCCGGCACCACTATTGTGGGTGGCGGTGATTCAGTTGCCGCAGCAAACAAGTTTGGACTTGCGGATCGAATAGATCACGTTTCCACGGGCGGCGGTGCCTCGCTTGAGTTCCTGGAAGGGAAGACTTTGCCGGGTATTGCAGCTCTGTCTGCGTAATGCGTTATGGGAGGAAGGTTTGAGACGGTCATTTATTGCCGGTAACTGGAAAATGCACAAGACTGTGGGGGAGGCCCGGGAACTGGCATCCGCACTGAAGCAACAACTCGGATCAAGTGATCACAAGTTGATGGTGGCTCCACCATTTACCGCGCTCCAGGCCACCGCAGAGGTTCTCTCAGGTTCAAACATCCTGCTGGGCGCGCAAAACATGTGTGACCAGGAAAGCGGGGCACACACCGGAGAGGTATCCGTGCTCATGCTCTCGGAGCTGGGTGTGAAAGTGGTCATTCTTGGCCATTCGGAACGTCGGCACGTCTACGGTGAGACCGATGAGCTTATAAACCGTAAGGTGAAACTTGCCCTTGCTCACGGCCTGGAAGTGGTGCTTTGTGTTGGTGAAACGCTGGAAGAGCGGGAAGCGGGCAGAGCGGAAGATGTTGTGAAGCAGCAACTTTCAGGAAGTCTTGCAGGGGTTGAAATCTCGGCGCCTTCCCGGATTACCATTGCGTATGAACCGGTCTGGGCAATTGGCACGGGAAAAACTGCCACACCGGAAGACGCGGACGCCATCCACCGAGTCATCAGAGACGAGGTTTCCAGACAATACGGTCAGAATGCCGGAGATGCACTGATCGTCCAATATGGCGGTTCGGTGAAGCCGGATAATGTGAAAGAATTGATGGCCAAGGAAAATATTGACGGTGCTCTGGTAGGGGGAGCATCCTTGAAGGCAGAGACCTTCGTTCCCATTGCGTCTTATGACGCGTAACGGGATGATACTGATCACAAGAGGATAGGCATTCATGGGTTTGTTCAGCATTCTGCTCCTGATCATTTTTATTGCCAGCGCGCTTCTCATGGTAGTGCTGGTGTTAATGCAGGACGAAGGAGCCGAGGGACTCGGCGGTATTTTTGGTGGAGGTGGTTCCAGCCAGATTGGGAACCGGTCCGGTAACATTCTCACCAAGGCTACGTCCGTACTGGGCGCGATTTTTCTTATCAGCTCGTTCGGGCTTGCATGGCTCAACAGGACCCCGGAGACCGGGAACGTTGAGGCGGCAGCACGCAGGTTGGAAAGTCAGCAGAACCAGGGCGTAGAATGGTGGAAGACAACGGATCAAAACGCGGAAAGTCAGGGACAGAGCGCTCTTCCTGATGCCGGCGGCGTATCGGGATCCGGTCAGGACAGCGGCACCTCATCTCAGGGAAGCGGTTCTACGTCAGGAAACTAACAGGCGCGGAGATCCGCGTAATGCAGCACGGAGGGAAGCATGAGGATCGCAACGGTGTTCTTTCCGGAGCAAAACCGAGAAAAGCTGCTTGGTATCTCCAAAGCGCTGGCACGCGGGATGGAATCCCAGGGGCATCAGGTTGACCTGATAGACGGCACACGGGATGTAAACACCAAGCTAACCATCTACGAATACATCGCCATTGGATGTGAGCAAACTAATCTATTTGGCGGTAAGATTCCGGTAAAGGTTTCGCGGTTTTTGAAGGAATCTGGAATAGTAGGCGGAAAGCGCTGTTTTGCGTACGTTTCCAAGAAAGCTTTTGGCGCCCAGCGCACCCTCGGAACACTCATGAAGACCATGGAAGCAGAGGGCATGTTTCTGAAGTTTTCTGAAATCCTCTCGTCTCCGGAAGAAGCTGAAGAAATTGGAAAACGGCTTGGGGTAGGATAGCGCGGCATGCCCTAAAAGGGTGTGTGGATCTGAAATTGACTTTCATCCCGCCAGCCCGTATACTCAGGGCCTAATATCTGACAAAGTGGGAGAGTGTGACTACTTACTACGATATTCTCAATGTCGAGGTGTCCTGTTCTCAGGAGGATATCAAACGGGCGTTTAGAAAGCGTGCCAAGGAACTCCATCCAGACGTTGCCGCGCCCGGTGACGGCGGACTGGAAAAGATGCGCCTTCTCATTCAGGCGTATAAGACCCTTTCAGATCCTGATCTGAGACAGCAGTACGACCGGACCCATTTTATTGTTGCCGACAAGTACAGGTTCAACTATCGTGAATTTCTTCGCGAACGGCGAGATGATCCACATAGCCAGTCAAAACTTATCTTTTTTGAGTTGTTGCACGACCATCCTGACGAGGCGGTTGATCTCTACGACCGGTTAACAACAAGCACCAGGTTTGACCTGGCAGAGCATCTTGACCGGGAAGATTTCATGGATTGTGCGTTCCTGCTGGCCGAAGAATATGAGCGGCGCGGGGAGCTGTTGCGGGCGTATCGCCTTCTCTCCGCAATTGTGCGCTATGAACAGGAGAGGCCGTACTTCAGGCATTTCTTTGAAGAAGTGACTGACAGGCTCCGTTCCATTGTCTGTTTCAAGATGCCGGGCAACGTGGAAGCTGACGGAATCCTGTCCTGTCTGGAGGAGCTTATCCGGCACAATTTCTCCCGGAAAGATACCGCCTTCTTCATGAAGAAGGCCGCAGAGATATATTTGGATCAAAACGATGTAGTCACGGCGAGCGACTATCTTGAACGCGGGCTGGAGCTGGATCAGAAACTCTCCGGCACAAAAAAACTTCGTGATCGCATTGCGTGTCTTGCCCCCGCGTAGGCGAGATTTCGCCGCGCGAACGTGATACGATGGTACAAACCATGCAAGAGGATTTTCTGTAATGAAACGACTATGTGTTGTCGCAACAATATTCCTGCTGGGAATTGGAACGCTTTCTGCTCAAATACTTGATCGTCCCGTGGCAATTGTAAAGCTCACGGAGACGGTGAACATAGGGCAGAGGGAACTCAAGCAGCAGGCGAGTCTCCTGTCTCAGCAACTTGGCCGGGATCTAACCGCGGCCAACCGGAAAGAGCTCCTTGATGCAAAAATTGCCGAGGTGCTCATTGACCAGGCAGCTAAACGCAAAAACATTAGAGTGACGCAGGAAGAAGTGGACCGCGCTATAGCGCAGCAACGCCAGAGCCTGGCACCCGGGGCAACCGCTGATCAGTTCAAACAGATGGTTGAACAACAAAGCGGTATGACGTGGGACCGCTTCACAGAGCAGATCAAGCAGCGCCTCATCCAGGAAAAGTACGTGATGCAGAGCAAGAAGGACGTATTTGACGGTGTGAAGCAACCGACTGATCAGGAAGTACAGAACTTCTATGATGAAAATGCGACGCAGTTCACCAACCCGGCAATGGTGCGTTTTCAGCACATTTTTGTAGACACGCGTAACGCATCGAGTGATGAAAAGGCGCAGAAACGCCAGTTTGCCGAGGAGCTTTATCAGGAAATCAAGTCTGGTTCAAAAACCTTTCAGGAAGTGGCCGACGCTGCGGTGGACAATCCCAAGTACAGCGCCGGAGACTTTGGCTTCTTGGCCCGGCAGGATCAGCGCAGTCAAAGCCTTTTGGGCAAGGAGTTTATTGACAACGTGTTTTCAATTGACAAGGGAAGCTTGAGCCGCGGTGTTCTGGAGTCAAAAGTTGGTTTCCACATCGTGAAGGTTACCGACAAGCGCGCGGCCAGGATTCTCGGGTTGAAGGATCCGGTGCTGCCCGGTCAGAGCGTGACGGTAAGAGACCAGATTCGCAACTACCTTGTGTCTAATAGTCAGCAGAAGGCGTTCCAGCAAGCGCTTGGTGAAGTGGTGAAAGAGTTGAAGAGTGAAGCTGAGATCAAGATTTTCGAAGAGAATCTGAACTGGTAACGGTAATGGGCTCCCGGAGAAAAGCGAGGATCCTGGCGTTTCAGGCACTCTATGGATGGGACATGACACGCTGTCCTGTGGACGAACTTCTCCAGTTCGGCTGGATGAAAGGCGTGGAGCAGGAGCTGCCGGCGTGGGCAAGGGCGGAAAAAGGCGAGGATACCCTCGCCTTTTCGCGTATTCTTGTGGCCGGCACAATTGAACATATTGAAGACGTGGACGGCGCCATCAAAGCGCATTTAAAGAACTGGGACTTTGGCCGGTTGACTCGCGTTGACCTTGCGGTACTGCGCATGAGCGCGTACGCGCTTCTCTTTGTTCCCTCCATACCTGCTTCAGTTACGATTGACGAAGCCATAGACATTGCAAAAGAATTTGGCGCTGATGAGTCTTACAAATTCGTAAACGGCGTACTTGACGGTATCCGGAAAGAGGGCAGCGGGAAATGAACCGGCAACGCTCGTCCACCGTGTGGCGCGTCGTTCTCATTGCCGGCTCTGCCACAATTCTGGCGGCTATTGTTCTCTTGATTTCCCTGCGAATTTCAGCCATGAAGGCTACCAGGGAGATTCGGTACGGCCTTCCGGAGGTTGACGCCCTTATAGAAGATGGCACGTTTGACCGGGCAGGCGCACGGCTGCTGCGGCTTTCATCCTCCGCGCGTTCTGCTTCAGACTGGCTGCGCCTGCTGAAGCGCGGAAAGGCTGTGGCCGGCGCCGGGGGTGGAAACAAGCTCATGTTTACCCTGGCCGAGCGCTCTGTCAAAGCGTTTCCTGGTAACGAAGAGTTATGGGCGCTTGCCGTTTATGCGGCGCTTCGCAGTGACAATTCAGATGTGGCCGCGGAGTGGGCCGCCGCCCATCTCTCCGGTCCGTCCTACACCTCGATGAAAGCGGAAGCGTTTCTCAGGACTGGACAGACGCTGGAAAAAGACGGCGCGCAAGACGGGGCGGGGATGCTGACCCGTCTTGCGGACTCCTCCAATCCGGATGAGTTCGGCCAGGCGGCAACGCTCACCGGTGATCCGCGTTTTACTGCTGATCAGGTCATATTACTCGCCCGCAAGGGCCGGTTTGGCGCGGCGTGGGACGCCCTGCATGACCCGCGAGTACAGGAACGCTTTCCCGTTCTCTCCGCTTATGTTGCGTATGATTTTGGAATGTTTGAACGCGCTGAAAAACTTCTTTCTTTGGTACCGGCGGAGGACTCTGCTGTTGCGTCCGCGCTGCTTCTGGAAAGCGACATCGCCATGCTGCGCGAAGAATACGAGAAGGCGCTCAAAATATATCAGGAGCTGTCGGCATCAAATCCGGGCCTTACACCGGTTCTTTTTCTCAATTTAGCGTGGCTTTCGACACAGAAAGATGCCGGAAATCCAGCGGCAGGAGAGATCCTTTCCCGCGGACTTGAACACTTTCCGGACAACGGCGATCTGGTTCAGGCACTGGTCCTTGTCTCCGGCGGCGCGGATTCGCCGCGTGCCCGCACGCTGTTACGGAACTTTGTACAGGAGCATCCGCAAGATATAAAAGCGGCGCTCCTGGAGCGAAGAGTGTTTGGCAGAGAGATACCGGTGCAGGCGGAGGCGGCACATCTGTGGATGCTCTACAATGAGCATCCGGACTCAGAAGAGGCTGCCCGCTATCTGGCGTGGTTTTCCAGTTCTACCCGGAACCGGACAGATCTCCGGCGGATTCTGGATCGTTCCGCCGGTGATTCCGCGTGGGGGAAAGTGTACGCAGCCAAAGAGGCGTTTGCCGACGGAAATATCGAGAACGCGCAAACGCTCTTGCAGGACGCGTCGTCGGAGCCCGGACTCTGGGAAGCGTCCTATGATCTGGGCCTTCTGCATCTCTCCCGTGGAAAGGTGGGGCCCGCGCGTGAATCGTTCGAAGCGGCAAAAAAAGCGGCGCTCGCGCTTGTTCCCCGGAGCCGGAGCAAAACCGCGCGGGCGCTATGTGAATGGCGTATTGCAGAGAGTTACGCTGCAGTAGACGGATTTGATTCTGCGTGGACGCACCTCCAGGCCGCCCTGGAGCTTGATCCGGGCAATACGGAAATACGCGCATTTAAACAGCGGCTTGAATTGTCAGGTCGCGGCTAATATAGTGCAATCAGAACAGGTGGTAGGATGATCAAACTCAAGAGCACGGCCCAAATAGAAAAAATTCGTGAAGCATCGGCAATACTGGTATCGGCTTTGAAAGATATCTCGAAGCTCGTCGAACCGGGAGTATCCACGTATGACCTTGATCAGGAGGCAAGAAAACTCATCGGAAAGATGGGAGGCCGTCCTGCTTTTCTTGGATATATGGACTTTCCGGCCGCACTCTGTACTTCAGTGGATGATGCGGTCATCCACGGCATACCGAACAGGGAGAAGCTCACAGCGGGACAGATTGTGGGTATAGATTGTGGTGTTGAGTACGACGGTTTTTACAGCGATTCTGCTATTACGGTACCGGTCGGGAAGGTAGCGCCGGAAATTGAAAAACTTCTTCAGGTGACAAAAGAGAGCCTGAGGCTCGGGATAGAAGAAGCACGGGCAGGAAACCGCGTGAACGATATTTCACGGGCCATATACCGGCACAACCGGAATCACGGTTACGGCGTTGTCAGGCCCTATTGCGGACACGGCGTGGGACTTGCCATTCACGAGGATCCGCAAATTCCAAACTACGTGGGTAGCGGACCCAATCCGCGGCTGAAACCGGGTATGGTGATTGCCATAGAGCCCATGATCAATCTGGGGACGGACGAAGTACATGTACTGGACGATGACTGGACGGTGGTAACCCGGGATCACTCCATATCTGCTCATTTTGAGCACACCGTGGCCATTTTTGAAGACCATACGGAAATCCTGACACAATGGGACGATGAGGATCCCGCGGGGGCGTAGAATGTCCCGCCGTTATCGGTAATACTTGAGGTTGACACAGTTCCGGCAGGAATGGAGGCGTAAAGGATATGGGGAAGCGAAGAATGCTCTACTCCAGGAAGTTTCTCCTGGTTAATCTTGTACTTGTTGGTTTGATTCTGGGTTTCAGTATGTCACTCGTGGTGTTTTCGTGCTCTACGCGAATTGGCCCATCGGAAAGCGCGGCTGCCCAGGAAACCGGCAGCGGCATGAACGTTAATGTAGGAGCACTGCAAAGCTCATTTCGTTCCATATCTGATACGGTGCTGCCGAGCGTCGTGAAGATCACCGTTGAAGAGGTACGCACTCAAGAGGCGCCACAGGGAGACAGGGTTCCGTGGTTTGACTTCTTCTTTGGGCAACCGGATTCGCCGGACAATCAGCGCGAATTCCGCACCCAGGGGCTGGGGTCCGGTATCATTGTGCGCAGGCAGGGTAACACCTATTACGTGCTTACCAACGATCACGTTGTCGGTGAGGCGGACAGCATTCAAATCGTACTCGATGATGAGCGTCAGTTTTCCGGTACGCTTGTGGGAAAGGATCTCAGAAAGGACATTGCTCTGGTTTCCTTTGAGTCAAAAGCGTCTGATATTCACGTTGCCACCCTTGGCGACTCCGGCACACTGCGGGTAGGCGACTGGGTACTTGCGATGGGAAGCCCGTTTGGTTTCCAGTCTACCGTAACAGCCGGTATTGTGAGCGCCCTGGGGAGACGCGGCGGACCGCAGGGAAACATTAATGACTTCATTCAAACTGATGCGGCTATCAACCAGGGGAATTCAGGTGGCGCACTGGTAAACATGAATGGTGAGGTCATTGGAATCAACACATGGATTACCTCGCAAACAGGTGGCAGCGTTGGACTCGGCTTCTCCATTCCTATTAATAATGTGAAAAGCGCAATTGACGACTTTGTCACTACCGGCAGCGTGCACTACGGATGGCTGGGCGTAAGTATTAGAACGCCGTCCCAGGAAATTGCGGACGCAATGAAGCTCCCCTCGCGTATGGGGGCCTTTGTATATTACGTTTTCGACGGCTCACCCGCAGACAAGGCCGGCATTATTCCCGGGGATTTCATTACCGCGATAAACGGCAAGCGTATGGAAAGCTCCGACCAGGTAATTCTGACCGTTGGAGACCTGGATATTGGAGAAAAGGCCACGTTTGACCTGATCCGGCAGGGGAATGAGGAATCGCTTACGGTGACTATCACCGAGCGCGCGGAAGAAAGCGCCATAGCGGAAAGTAATCAGCGGCTGTGGCCCGGTTTGAGCGTCTTCCCAATCACCGATCAGGTGAGAAAAGAAGCAGGTCTGGAGAAATCGCTGCGCGGCGTGATTGTCAATGCAGTTGAAAGCCGCACTCCTGCCGACATAGCAGGCATGCGTCTTGGAGATATCATCACGGCGGTGGATGGTACAGAGATAACCGGCGTGATGGAGTTCTACGCACACATTGCGGATACAAAGAACGGAAAAGTGGAGCTTACATTGCGGCGTGAGGACCAGACCATAACACTTACCCTAACGCGGTAAGGGTGGACTGAAGGAAAAGAACCAAGAGGTTGAAGGAAAATAGGGGGAGTATGTCAAAAGAGTTCATTCCGTATGACACGGTGCGCAATAATGCGCTGAAGCTTGCGTATCGTATCCACCAGGAAGGGTTTGTGCCCGACGTGATCTACGTCAGCTTGCGGGGCGGAGCCTATGTGGGTAACGTCATCAGCGAGTACTTCAAGATTGTCCGGAAAGGACAGCGTCCCGTCTTCTACGCCGCTGTTGTTGCGCGCTCCTATACTGACATTCACCACCGGGAAGCGGTACAGGTTGACGGCTGGACCTACAGTCCGGCCTACCTGAGAAGTGGCGATAAGATTCTGCTCGTAGACGATATTTTCGACTCAGGGCGGACCGTTAATCACCTGGTCAATATCATTTTGCAAAAGGGCATTCCCCGGCACGATATCAAAATAGCTGTCCACGACTACAAGATTCGTTCCTTCGCTGAAGAGGAGCTACCCATTCACCCGGATTACTATTGCCGCAAGCACGTCATTAATGATCCCTCAGAAGACAGCTGGGTGCATTATTTAAGCCATGAATTAGTTGGATTGACCGATAATGAAATCGAACTCCACTACTCAGGAGATCAAGAGGTAGTAAAAATACTCGAAGAGATCAGGTGAGAGAGTAACACATGCGATTTGGTGCTGCGGTCGTCTTGTTAATTTGTGCGGTTTCATTTGCCTTTGGTCAGGACACACCGGAAAACGTACACCTCTCCAAACCGCCGGGCACCTACAGAGACGATATTCTTCTTGCCGTTGTAACGACCTCTCCGGCAACCCGGATCTCATACCGCTTTGCGTCCGACGGCTCTTCTGATTTCATTGGATACACAGTTCCGCTCGAGCTCACGGCGCTGCCGGGTGAAGAGCGCTCCTACCGTGTTGAACTTTCCCTGAAGGATCCCGATGGCGTGCAGCGCAACGCCACCTACACCTACATCATAGACAAGCGGCCGCCCGCGCTCCCCGTACCGTCTCTTCCCTCCGGGGTCTACCCGTCCGGCACTGAACTTACGTTCAATGCGGCCGCAGGGGAAACGATCTACTACTCGTTTTCTGATCTCTCCGTGAATCGAATCCGCTGGGAAGGCAACGCGCTCTCTCTTCCCCCGGTGGAGGTTGGACAGGAAGTCACGCTTCAGGCGGTCGCCAGAGATGATGCCGGAAACCAAAGCGGTTTGGTACAGAAACGCTACATTATTGGCCCGGCGTCGGATGAGAACAAAGTCTCCCTTGATATTGAAAGCCCCGTTCCCGGGACGTTTGCAAACAGGCAACTGCTCTTTGTAAAAGCTTCCGGCCTCTCGGATATCCGGTACTCTACAAACGGGAGTGATCCATCTTCCGGGGGAACGGCATATCAGGATCCCGTGGTGATTGCCGCTACGGGGGACGTGCACCTTCGTGTCACCGGAAAGAGGGCGGACGGGAGTGTGGTGCAACGTTCGGTTCGCTACAGTGCCGGCACTGCCAGCCTTGAAGGCATTGGTCAGGGGGTGGAAACGGCTCCCTATCGCATAGGGCCGTTGACCGGTAAAGAGATGCGCTACGCGCTCGGTGATGGATCCGCAGACTCCTACCGCGTGCTCGACCAGCCGGTTGAGTTAGCGCCGGAAGTAGGGTCCTTGAAAACGGCGGTCGTGAGGATAGTCACTGAATCAACGCAGAAAGTACCGTTTCGCTACGTCTATGTACTTGAAGGCAGAAGTCCGCCCCTTCCGGAAATAGTGGTGGATCAGAGGGAGGAGAGCGATGCGGTTCCGCTGGTGAGTATCTTTGCCGGGAGCGCAGATATCTTTTACCGGGTACAGAGCCCTTCGGGGGAGGTGGTCTCGGACCGGTATGATAGCTCTTTTCCGCTCTCCGGAGTGGAAGACACGGAAGCTGTTTTTACGGTAAGCGCGTGGTCCAGGCTTGAAAGCGGAATTCACAGTGACCCGGTGAGCACGTCGGTTCGAGTTGACCGGGAAGCACCTGAGAGCCCGGCTGTGAGCATTGACGGCGGTCAGGTGTCAGGCAACCGGTTGATTCGCGTCTCCGGTCCTTCCGGATCTGTAATACGCTTTGAGATCTCACAGGACGGCGGGAAGGTACCGACAGTAAGCGCAGACTCGCCACTGTTTCCAGGGGAAGGACATCTGTCGGTGCCGTTTGGCATGGAAAGCGAGTTTCATTTTGCGTTTGCCGCCACCGACGGTGCCGGCAACCTTTCGGATATTTCAAAACAGGATGTACACCTGGACCGGCTCCCCCCGCCGGAACCGGAAGTGACGGTGCAAAACGGGGTTGTCTCTGTGAGTGGGAAGGGTACGCTGCTCTCACGCGTGCGCGTGGCGGAGAACGGCACATCACCCGATGACGCCGCTTTCACGCCGTACCTCAAGCCGGTAAGGCTGTTTGGTGAAGCCGGCAAGTACGTGAGATACCAGATTGAAGCGTATGCGGTGGATGAGGCAGGGAATCGGAGCGCCATTTCAACGCAGACCTACGTGGCTGACCGGCGCTCACCAACCCTTCCGACGTTCACAGGAGTCTCAGATGGAGGGATCTACAATGCGGCTACCGTTCGCCTTGAATTTCCCACTGTGCCGGAGGGACTGAAGCTTCATTATACGATGACCCGGGACGATAGCGAGCCGGCATTGCCTTCGGACTCTGATCCCACGGTGAGTGGCGCAGTGGAGGTATCCGTGCCCGCAGGCGAAGAGCAGAGAATACGGATAAAAGTCCTTCCACTGTTTGAAAATCCTGTCCGTACGGGTGACGTTAGGGAGATATCGGTTTTGGTCGATAGGAAACCGCCCGAATTGCCGGCGGTGGATGCACCGCAGCAGGGAGCCTACCTTCGGGGCAGTGCTACGTTTGCGGTGGACGCTGCCTCACTGCGGGACCACGTGGAACTGGATGTGACACGTTATGAGGGAGAACAGGCGGGGACCACGGAGAAAATTGCGTACAGTGAACCCGTTGTTTTTGACACACCACGTGGAACCCAGACGCGCTATGAAGTTGCGGTAAGGGAGGTGGACCGTGCGGGCAATGCGGTTTCTTTTGATAAGCCGTTTGTTTTCACCGTTGACCGGCAGGCGCCGGAGACTCCATCCCTCTCTTTTGTCACCGCGGCCGCCGGAACGCCCGCGGGAGAATTTGTTGCAGAACCGGTTCGGCTTGTTTCAGGGACGGCGGCCGCGGTCACCTACGTGGAGTACACCAGTGACGGCTCACTTCCGCCGCTTCCAGGCAGTGATTCAGCCCATCTGAAAGAACTTCCGCACTTTTCCGGAAAAGAGGGAGAGGTGGTTCAGTACCGCGCCATTGCCCGCGCCGTTGATGAAGCGGGAAACCAGAGCCGTTACAGCGAGCCGGTGACTATCATCGTTGACCGGGACCCGCCCGGACCGCCCGCAAAGGCGGACCTCACCGTGTCGGCGTCAGGTAACACCGGTTCTCTGGTGTGGCCCTCGCGCTCCGAAGAGGAGATCTGGTACCGCGTGGCACTCCCCGGGGCAGAACCGCCGCCATTTTCGCGGTATACGGCGCCTACCAGCTGGGAACTGCCCCGGGGAACAGTCTCCGCCAGTGTTGAGTACTTTGCAAAGGATCGTGCGGGTAATACCAGTTCTATTGTCCGCACCCCAATACAGGGTTATTTGAGCAGTCCCAAACCGTCGCTTTCAGGGGTGGAAGAGGGATCACTCTGGTCCCAGACAGCCGTTCTGAAGAACAACACCACAGAAGGTATTGTCCGATATGAAGTTGCCACCGGTACGGCAACACCTGCGGCAGTGACACGGTTTTCACCGGAGATGCCGGAGGAACTGCCGTTTGATGCCGCTCCCGGTGAGACGGTGGGCTACACGCTTCGAGCGCGCACATTTTCTGATAACGCGCGCCCCTCAGTTCCCGTGGAACTCTCTTTTACCGTTGACAGAACTCCGCCCGCAGCACCCACGCTTTCCGGCAGCACCCGGGACGGGGACTATTTCAGCCAGACAGCGACAGTAGCCCTGCAATCTGACGAAGGAACGATCTTCTATCGACTTGCACGGGTCGGATCAGGAAGTGAACAGGAAGCCTTTTCACAGTACGGCGGAGCGCTGCAATTGCGGGAAGTTGCCGGAACCGTGGCACACTACCGGATTGAGGCCTACAGCGTGGACGCGGCAGGAAACAGAAGCGTGCGCCGGCCGGTGTGGAACCTCTTCATTGACCGGGAGATTATCTATGTAAGCACGAACGGCAGTGACCATGCGGACGGAAGCCGCGACGCGCCGTTCGGCTCGTTAGCGCACGCGCTGGCGGTTGTTGCCGAAAGTGGACGAAGTACTATCTTTCTGGCTGCCGGCAGCTATGTAGTTGAAAAGCCGCTTGGAGCCATATCAGGGTTGACATTGCGCGGCGGCCTGGATGCCGGCACATGGAAATCAGACGGCAATCTTACCCGGCTCCACACGGCAGCCGGATATCAGGGAGATGCACTGGTTGCGCTTAGTGAGGGGAGCCTTTCACTTTCCGGTCTTTCCCTCTCCGGCGCTGGAATTGCCGGTGGTACCGTTGTGCGCGTGACAGGCGGTGTTCTCAGTTTGCAGCGCGTGGAGCTTCAGGCGGAAGAGAGTTCAGCTCTTGTAAAACAGTCAGGTGGAACCATCCGTTGGCACGGCGGCAGTGGAAGCGCCACGCTCCACGCTGACAGCGATTTAGTAGCATCTGAGGTGGGCCGGCTTGAGCTGCATAATGTGCACCTTTCGATTTCAGGCAAGGGAGACGGTAACGCTGTACTGGCCGTGCGAAACGGTGCCAGTGCAAACGTTGTGGATTCCCGAATTGCCGCCGGAAGCGGACGGCGTGCAACTGCTGTTATGGTTTCCAACGCGGAACTGGAAATCTCTTCAACTGACATAACCGGCGGGGACGGCTCTGACTACGCCACCGGCATACGGGCCGTTGCGGCACGGCTGGTTGTGGAGCAGGGTGAGATTGCCATGGCCGGAAATGCTTCTATTGGCACGGCGGTTTCTGCTACCACTTCCACCGTGGTGTTGCGCGGTGCGCATCTGCTTGCCCTGGGCAGCCGCGGCGCAACCGGATTGCGTGCAGTAGAGTCAAAGGTCACAGTGACGCAGAGCAGAATTGAAGGCGGGAGTGCCGGAGACTTCCTGTACCTGGTCTGGCTGAGAGGAAGTAACGGCGTTATCTCATCTTCGCTCTTCTGGAACGGAAAGGCGTCTGACTACCTCTGCGCACGCATTGAAAATGGCTCC
>Ga0102944_1001447_pt1 | contig 15664 bp, 16 predicted proteins | sample SalPonD_shore_MG_FD_78172 | JGI IMG/M metagenome (GOLD analysis project Ga0102944, IMG submission 78172) | Salt pond soil microbial communities from South San Francisco under conditions of wetland restoration - Salt Pond MetaG... | ecosystem: Environmental > Aquatic > Marine > Intertidal zone >...
GGGAGCGCACCTAACTTCCAAGGGTGGGGCTGTACGCCCATTAAAAGGGAACGTGAGCTGGGTTTAGACCGTCGTGAGACAGGTCGGATTCTATCTACCAGGTGTGTTGGAGGACTGAGGGTAACGGAAAATCAGTACGAGAGGAACATTTTGCGGGCGCCTCTGGTGTACCGGTTGTCTGATAAGGCATTGCCGGGCAGCTACGCGCTAACGGATAAGTGCTGAAAGCATCTAAGCACGAAGCCGGCCCCGAAAAGAGTCATCCATTCTCGATTTCAAATAAGCCAAGGAGCATTGACGGGCATTTTGTCTGACGGGTTGATAAGATATACCTGTGAAATCAGATATCAACCGAGACACAGATGCCGACCATCTTAGATGGTATGTGTCAATGTGTCCGTCATAGATAAAATGCAAAGCTGTAAATGCTGTCTGGCAAGAACGGGGCGTGGTGACACGCACCGTAGAAGCGAGACGAGTGCACCCGTAGAAGACGGGGTAGGTGAGACGGGGGTGTACGCGGGGAGCCTTCGGGCGACTCGTTTAGCCTGCCGTTCTCAATAGCACGAGTGTATGGTGTTCGAAAAGGGACATTGTGGTTCAGGCTTAGAACGTATAGGTATTATGTGCATGAGAATGAAACAATTATAAAGGATAAGGGATTGAAAAGAAGACAAACAGAAATGGGGTGTGTTCCAATGACTTTTATTTCTCATTCTTTTTAAAAAACCAATTCCAATTTGAGTTATAATTTAGAAAAGTCTCTATTTTTCAATATAGGAGTTAAGAGTAGGTTTAACTTATATAGTCCAAAAAATTATATAGGTGAAAATCAAAATAAACTATAATTTAAAATGACTACAAATAACCAAAAATTTGATGTTGTCATTTCGGGAGCGGGACCCTCAGGTTCAAAATGTGCAGAAATTTTGGCTAAAAATGGTTTCAAAGTTGCGTTAATTGAAAAAGATTCAACGTGGAGGAAACCATGCGGGGGAGGTGTTAGTTCTAGAATTTTTAAGTATTTTCCACAGCTTAGAAAGCTTCATCCTCATAGAATCAAAAGCATTGGAATGTATTCCGCTGATTATGAGAATTTAAGCTTTTCTTGGGAAAGTATGAGAGATGATTCAATTGTTATCGACAGACTAGAATTAGACGATTTTACAAGAAATGTTGCAGTAGATGCGGGAGCAGAATTATTCGATAAACATGTTTCCTATGATTTTATAATCAAAGAGGGAAAAAGAGTTGGAATAAAAACCAAAACTCAACAGAAAATAGAAGAATTTTATGGGAAGATATTAATAATCGCAGATGGCATGAGTTCCAAATTAGCTGCTAAATCTGGATTGAGAAAAAAGTGGGAAATAAATGAATTAGGATTAGCAAAATGTGCTATAATGGAAGGTGAAACATTTTTAGATAAAAAATGTATTCACGTGTTTTTCAGACCATATAAAGGTTATGGATGGATTTTTCCTTTAAGTGAGAAAAAATTCAATATTGGTTGCGGTACATTTGAAGAGGCTAATCGAAAGTATAATCTTAATACGATATATGAAGAATTTATTCGAGATCCCCATATAAAACATCTTTTACCTGAGAAACCATATAAAGAATTATGGTCTGCTTCATTTCCCCTTCCCGCAAGAGGAGTTAAAAAAAATAGTTTATTTGGGGAGAATATAATGTTGATTGGGGATACAGCTGGATTTGTTTCCCCTATAAGTGGTGAAGGGATCCATCCGAGCATTGTTTCTGGAAAAGTTGCTGCTGAAACCGCTATAGCAGCATTAGAAGAAGAAAATATATCTAAGAAGCAATTAAAAAAATATAAAACGAATTCCAACATAAGCAAGATAATTCGAAATTTTCAACTGAAAAGATCGATGGTTGAATTCTTTTATGAGAATGATGGAGAGAATTTGTCAATTATGTTAAAATTAGCAAAACAAAATGAGAATTTCAGAGATATTGTTGTAAATATGTTTTTATTTAATGCGGCACCCTCTAAGGAGTTTTTTTCTAAGATAAAAGATTTTAAGCATAAATAGAGCATCTGCTTATGATGAAAAAGTTCATAATCCATATTTTAACTTAATAAACAAATATCAAAAATAGGATGAGTAAATTATTATAATAATTTTTTACCCTCTTCAATCCACTTTTTTATAGTATTTTGTGAAGTCCCGTCTATTTTTTTCGCTAATTCTCCGGGATTCTTATCAATTAACTCATTTACAGAATAAATTCCTACTTCTCTAAATCTTTCCTCTGTTTTTGGCCCCAAACGGTTTAATCTCGTAAGTTTAATTGGTTTTTTTTGAGGTTTTTCTTTAATTTTTACTTCAAGTGTATCCTCTTTTTGAGGAACCGATGATGTCTCGGTGATTTTTTCTAAAATTTCAATGGCATTTACAGAATTCATATCTTTATCAATATATATCCGTAATTTAAACCCATCCAATTCGAGGATTTTTCTAGAAAAAGATGTAATCGGTTCCCAATCTAGTTCTGATATTTCCTTGCCAAAGATTTTTGATTTTTTTTCGACAGCTCCATATAGTTCAGAATTTCCAATTAGAATGTGTCTTCTTTTATAGTTGGGAGGATGCTGATTATCTAAGATTTTTTCCAATAGTTTTTTATTATCTTTTTTGATGTGCTTATTAGGTTTAACATCTAATTGAGATGATCTGTTATAATTTGGTACTTGAGAAAAACTCTGGGAAGGACTTACAACATGAGTATTTTTAGATATTTTTGGACTATACGATTTAAAATCTCTTTTAGAAGGAATTTGTGGTAATTCTCTTTTTTCTAATATATCCTCATCAAATCTAAAATTTTGTATAAATTCTTTAAGTTCATCTCCCTCGTCTATGGAAACTATTTTACAACGATGAAAATGAGCTTCATTGATTAATTCTTTCTGTAAAGACGTCGCCACTCGTGAAGCGATAAATTTTTTTCGTACAGAGGATTCAATGCCTTTCCAAATATATATCCTCCGGATATCTTCTTTCACAATTATTATCACTTCATCTGATTTTAGTACAATGCTTCCATTGTCTTTAGAAAAGTCTTTTTCGGTAATATCTAGTCTAATTCTTTCCCCTGTATTTTTAAGTTTAAAAACCATAAAATTAGAATAAGCACTTACCATTTGCATTTTAATATTTACTCATCAATTTAAATTTTGATATCTATCTCTTTGATAAATATATTTGTAAATTAAAAGAGAGAATAGATTTATTGTTTTATGAAAATGATTAAAAAACTTACAATTTTTTTTTACTATATCTCTAAACTTAATCTAAAACCCTTGTATGCTTGTAAAAAATAACAAATAAGAAAAGAATATTGCGAAATCTTTTGATAAGATGCTTGAATTATAACTTTGTCATTAATTGGTAAATGAGATGTTGAGAAAGTAAGTATAATATAAATAATAGCTAAAATGAGCAGAATAAGATAAGCTACCCCGTATCTATTTGGAAAATTCTCTTCCTTTAAAATGGCAATAAAGTAAAATAATGCAATAAAGGACCCAGCAAAATTGAATAAAGTTGCAAAAAGGAGATGAATATTTCCAAAAATATCCCATGGGGTTAGTATTGTAATAATAAGAAAAATCACAGCGAATATTCCAGCTATAGATCCCATTTTTGCTATATTATATTGATTATTATGCCTATTAAAAAAATTCGGCATTAAAATTATGAATGGAATGAAAGAAACACTAAATAATAATGCAGAAGGAGTAAATATAATAAAGGAAATGAGGTTTGATTTACCTGAAAGAGCTATTATCCTGCCTAAATCACTAAAATAATTCCCCCAAAATGTAAATCCTGGTTGTGAAGAATTATATAATGTACCACCTGAATAAAAATTCATAGCAATGAGACCAACAATAAAATACTGAATTGGAGCAATCATTACGAAACTAAAACCAAAATAACGCCATTTTTTAATATTTTCCATTTTAGATCACGATTTTAATCAAACTAATTTGACAAAAGAATTATTTAAAGTAACATAAAATTAGAAAAAAATGCTAATTTTCTTAGATTTAATTCAAAAGAATTCAAAGAAACTATTTTATATTATGATCAGGAATTTTGAATATTCGAGAATATTACTTTAATAAATTATAAAATATAAGCAATAAAAACTGATTCATTGATTTAAAGATATTTTCTTCGATCCTCATCCATTAGAAATTAATTGTTTGATTTTTGGTTCAATTAAGTTGTATTTTTTCAGCAATATCTTATTTTTCTTATTAATATAAATTAAAACCTTAGTTATTCCAAATCCATGAATCTTTTCTAAGAAAGTTTCATTACTCCTATAAAATATTTCAGGTTGTTTGTTTTTATCTTGGATCCAAATCGTCTCCTCCTCTTCTTCTTTGAATTTTTTTTCAGATTCTTTTGAAAGACCAGATAGGGGAATTTTATCTGCCATATATTTTGTAAATACATTTTTTGGTGTATGTACATAAATTTCATTTTTAAATTGTCGTTTTAGATCTTTTAATTGAGTGTTTATTCGATATTTTAAAATATCTGTTTCTGATTCCGATTTAGAGCTAAAAATTGAATACTTGTATATTTTGAAAAATTTCTTTCGGAAAAGAATTGCTTCTAAGACTTTTTTTAAATGGGAAGATTCAGAGTTTAAGTTAGAATTTTTGGCATTTTTATATATTGAAAAAATTTCTTTTAAAATATAAAAATCGGAAAGTTCCAAAAATTTCTTGGAATCCTCTTCTGTTGAAATAATTTCATTTAATTCACTAGGGTTTTGAAATGAAGGATAATTGGTCTGAGATATTAAATAATGACCTGCTATAGTTAACATATATGAAAAATATGAACTTGTCTTATGAGTGTAAACTCTATCATGCAAAGAAAAGCGTGAAATAATAAAATGTTCGATATCTCTTATTGCTTTACTATCTATTACAATCCTTTTGTTTTTATAGGGGCGAAAATTACTTAATAAATAATGGTAATTTATATTTCCAAAACCAACTCCGGTGAAAAAAGAATCTCTTAGAATATAATCAAGTCTATCCGAATCTAATTCCCAATTTATTATTCTACTTAAAATTAAATTTTCAATATCCTTCCCTTGTATTAAATTACATATAAGATCAATATCATAACCATTATCTAATAAAATATCTTTAATATATGAGTTTTGAATAAGATAAACCCCAAATTCCTCATGAGGGAATTTTAAAAAAAAAGGAAAATTTTTTATAGAGAAATCATCTTGTTTTCCGTGGAATTCTAAAGAATGTGAGAAAGGAAAATGACCTAAATCATGTAAAAGTGCTGCCATCTTTAGGTTTTTTACACTTAAATTATCAAGAATATTTGTAGACTTTTTATTTAATTCCAGGGTTATTTCTTTTGTTAAATGGAACACACCTAAGGAATGTGTAAATCTATCATGCGTGGCCGTTGGATATACATAATAAGCCAATGCTAATTGCTTAATTCCGCGCAATCTCTGGAATAAGGGTGTATCTAAAATATAGGATTCAACTTCATTTAGTTCGATCAATCCAAATAAGGGATCATTTATTTTTCTTTCCATAACGTTTTAGAAAAAATTAATCTATTTTAAAAGCCCTTGCTTTTTTAAATCGTCAAGGATTTTCTCAATATTAAATTTATTGAAAAGATTAGGTTTAAATTTCCTAACAGCTTGTATTAGTCTCTTTCTATTTTGATTTTTTATATACATATCTTGATATATATACAAAACACTTGAATAAAATTCTAATTCTTTAAGATCCTTACCCCAATTCAATAAAATTTCCTTAAGTTTTTTAATAATTTCTATTTCCTCATTTGAAAACTCAATATCAGGAAGACAGTCAACACTTTTGTGATTTTGATTCAGAGTTGCATAAATATCACTTATATCCGCGGAATAAGGACCATATGTGTGGAAATTATATTTTATTCCCAAATCTAATCCTAGCTTTTGAAGGAAATAAAACATTTTCTGAATCATCAATCTTCTCTCAAAATCATACGTTCCTTTTGTTTCTATCTCTAAAATATCACAGATCTTTTTGAACTTTATAATCTTGTCTATGCTCAAGGTCTTTTAGAGTTTGACTATTTTAATTAGAATTCTAGAAATCTTCTTACTATTTATAATATAAGGCGCTCATTATTTTTTTAATTATATATCAAAATGTTAATAAAAAATCTGAATATCCTATTTTTCAAGAGAAGAAATAAGAGATTTTCAAAAAGAGTCTTTTTAATTTAAGATTAAGTTAAATATCTTAATAATAAACATTTATAATCAATTAATATATATTTAAAAGAAAATTCCCTAAGAAAAAATGATTTAATTCTTATTATGGATGAAATAAAGAAAAAGTTTCCAGTTTGTATAAAGATTCCCGTTTTATGGGGACAAATGGATGCATTTCAACATCTTAACAACGTGATTTATTTTCGCTTCTTTGAGAGCGTAAGAATTACTTATTTTGAAAAAATTGGCTTTTTAAAATATATGGAAGAGAAAAATGTTGGACCCATATTAACATCAACAAAGTGCAAATATTTAAAGCAAATTAAATATCCTGATACACTTATAATAGGTGCTAAAGTTCCAGAAATAAAAGAAAACAGGTTTTTGATGGAATATGCGATGGGGAGCATGCAAAAAAACACAATTGTTGCGATTGGTAAGGCAGATGTGGTGTGCTATAATTACAAATTGAATAAAAAAGAGGTAATACCACAAGAAATTAAACAAAAAATAATCAAATTGGAAAAAATTTCATTATAGACTTTTATTTTTCGATAATATATCTCAAATCTGCTTCAATTTCTCTCTGTTGATTTATAGAAAGCATAATATAAGAAGTAGGAGCTCCGAAAAATGATTTTTCAAAATATCCTTTACCAGGGTTTAATATAAAAATATCCTCTTTCTTTTCTATTTTTGGATTGTGAGTATGACCAAAAATGAGAAAATCAATCTTATCATTCACGAAATCCTTTAATACTTCATTCAAAATGTTCTCTTCTGGTCCCCCATACGAAGGATGGATCAATCCAAAAATGTAACCATTTAGTTCAAAGGTTGTTTTTTTAGGTAATTTTTTTCTAATATTCAGTGGATCTGCATTACCAAATACCCCTATAAATCTATTTCCTTTCAATCTAAGCAAGAAATCGAGTACTCTTTCCGAAATATAATCCCCAGCATGAATCAACCAATCTGATTGTTTCACTTCTTCCACAATTTTAGAGGGGAGATTATGCGGGGAAAGAATATGAGTATCTCCTATAATTAATATTTTTAAATCTCTCATTTATTAAATACAAATATAATCTATTTTGGAAATTATTTATTCATTTAGTTATAATGGAACAAAATGAGAATCTTAAAAAGAAAAACAAAACAACGGATGATTACGAAAATATTTCTGCCACAAATGTCATCAATTTCTTAAAGTTGTTTAAAATTATGGGAAACACACTACGTGATATATTAGATGATAAAAATAGAAGTTAAATACATTAAATTTGACTTTTTATTGTTTGTATAAACTATTTTACCAGATTTTAATATAAAAAACATTAAAAAAATATTTAAATTAAACATCCACCACCCAATCAAATTCATCTTCAATTTCTTTTCTCTGGATGTTTGTTAGCAACTCGTAAAGTTTCACTGTAACATCTCCTGGTTGACTTTCATTGAAAACTCGCTTTTTATCATCTAAGGTTATAGAGCCAATTGGCGTGATCACTGCTGCGGTACCCGTACAAAATGCTTCTGTACATCCTTTTTCAAAAAGTTCTTTGTAAGAAATGTCTCTTTCTTCGACTTTCATTCCTAATTTCTCTTTTCCGAGTTTTAATACTGATTTTCTAGTAATGCCTGGTAAAATTGTTCCTTTTAATTTTGGGGTGGTTAATTTTCCATTAATTACTGCGAAAAAGTTTGCTGTTCCAACTTCTTCAATATATTTTAATTCAGAAGCATCTAAATATATTACCTGAGCATATCCCCTTGCTTTTGTTTCCTTCGCTGGTTTCATGGTTCCCGCATAATTAGAACATGTTTTTGCATAGCCTGTACCTCTGGGGGCGGCTCTCGTATATTCTTTCGAAATTTCAAGATCAATTGCATTGAATCCCTCTGGAAAGTAAGGACCAACCGGTACGGTAAATATTATCAATTTATACTGATTTGCGGGGGCAACACCTAACACAGGACCGTTTGCTATCATTATAGGTCTAATATATAACGCCCCTCCACTATCATAAGGAGGGATATATGCTCTATTTGCTTTTACTACTTCTTTGACGGCTTTTAAAAATCTTTTTTCGTTATATGGGGGCATTAGCAATCTTTTTGCACTTTCTGTAAACCTTTTTGCATTCTCCTCTGGTCTAAAGAGCACTATATCTCCATTTTTAGCTTCTAATGCTTTCATTCCTTCAAAAACTCCTTGTCCGTAATTTAATACTCCAGCTCCAGGAGAAATCTCGAAAGAACCGAACTTTTCCTTTCTCCCTCTGTCCCAACTACCGTCTATATAATCAGAAACAAACATCTCTTTCGTTTCTATAAAATTAAAACCCAGACTGTAAAAATCTATTTTCTCAGGATCCACTTTTAATCCTCTTTCTCTTTATTTTATCCGTTAGAAATATTATATGTTTATTATATAAAAAATCTTTTTATATCTCTTAATTTAGATATCACTCTTAAAAAGCTATTGAGAGGAAATCCTTCTCTTTAAATCAAAAAATTAAAATTTTATAACACGTTCTAATAATTAAGACTTTTTATCGATAAGGCTTTATAAAGCGAGCCAGAGTCGCTTAGTGGCCGAGCGTCAGCCTGCAGAGTTGATAACGGGGGTTCAATTCCCTCCTCTGGCTTCATTCTTGAACCTTATCAATTTAATATGAATTCCATATAGAGATTCTAAAATGAGATTCAATTCATTTTTGTTTTTCCCATTTCTTTAAATACATTACTTCTGAGAGAGTTGAACCACGCTTAATTTCTTCTCGAATTCGATTCTCTTTTTCGAATACATCAATCGCTCGGTTCGCCATCTCTTGAGCTTTTACTTTCGGAATTACTACAACTCCAGAATCATCTCCTACAATCCAATCTCCTGGATCCACTCGTTTACTAGCACATTCAATACTTACATTAATCTCTCCAAGTCCTCGGGGTTCCCCTGCCGTTGGGGTAAAATGTCTCGCAAATAGTGGTAATTTGATTTTTCGAATATCATCTATATCTCGTACTGCGCCATCAATAACTACTCCTGCAATTCCTTTAACTTTACAACTCCAAGAAGCTAATTCACCCCATACCGCGTCTCTTCCTTCACAAGCATCGATTACTATCACATCTCCCTCATTTGCTTCTTCTATAGCCTCAACTGGTTTACTCCAATCTCCATTGTAAGCTCTTACTGTGACAGCGGGACCTGCGAATTTTAATGGTTCCTCTTCTGTACCGATCCAAACTGGCTTTAACCCTTGCATTTCCCCCATTCGGTGCATCGCATCAGAAATATTTGGACATGAAACTTTCATCAGTGCATCTCGAATATGTGCTGCATCATATTTTTTATACAAGTCTGTTTCAACTGGTTTCGCAGACATAATCGCCTTTTTTATTTTTTGAGCTGTTTCTTTTGGTTTCTCCGATTTATATAATGCTCCCCCAACGATTATAACATCAACACCAATCTCTTTTGCCTTCGCAGCAGTTTCACTGTTTATTCCTCCTGCTATTGCCAACCAAGTAGTAGGTTTAAGTTCCTTTTTAAGCTTACTAGCAACTTCAAGAGTCTTCTCTCCACCATAAATTGTTTGTTGATCAATTCCCACATGAGAACATATCATCTCAGCACCCATTTCTTCTAATTCCAATGCCCTTTCCAGTAATCTATCCGGAGGAATATCAATAGTATCACATCCTAAAATAACCCCATATTTACGAGCAGCTTCGATTGCCTCAACTACCGAAGCATCATCACTCCCTCCTAACATTAATACCACATCCGCACCAGATTTCGCTGCTATCTCAATTTCAATCGAACCACCATCCACAGTTTTCATATCTGCAACAATGGTATTCGTGGGAAATTTTTTATGGAGAGCTCTTACTGAATTCATACCTTCCGATTTAATAAGGGGTGTTCCTGCTTCTAACCACTCAACACCTCCTTCGATTGCCTCCTCAGCGATCTGTAAGGCACGATGTAAATTTATTAAATCAAGTGCAATCTGTAAAAAAGGTTCATTTTCTCTTTTTCTTATCAATTGCAATTACCTATTTTATTTGAATATTTAAAATCTTTAATATCCGAAAGAAATAATGCATAATGGAAAATAAAAATTTTGAATGTTTTTTTAAATTCCACTTCATTTTTTCGCATTCATAAATTTTTAATAAGTAAAGTTTTATATCTTTTCTAGGTAAATTTTTCTTTTAACCTTATATGGTTTATCTAAATAAAATTATAAATCTTGAATTTGTTATATTATACATAAAATGAATACGATGAGAAATTTACGAATAATTTATTTTCATCTGAAAAAAAAGAAAGAAAGGTTGATTGTTAATGGCAGAAGATTATGACTTTCTTTTTAAGGTAGTGGTTGTTGGAGACGGTGGCGTTGGAAAAACCGCTTTAACCATTCGATTTAGTAAAGGTTTCTTTACCGAATCGTACAAAATGACAATTGGGGTCGATTTCCATGTCAAAACCATAGCTATCGATGCCGATGAGGGTCCGCTTAGGGCAAAACTTCAAATATGGGATACAGGCGGTCAAGAACGTTTCAGCTCAATTCGTCCGATGTATTATCGAGGTGCGTTAGGAGCACTTCTTATTTTTGATTTGACCTCTATTTCAAGTTTTGAGCATTTACCTCAATGGATCGAAGAAGTTCGTGGGAATGTTCAAACCGATATTCCACTCCTCTTAGTGGGAAATAAAAGTGATTTATTAAATCAAAGAGCAATATCCTTAGAGGAGATCAATGATTTTACGAGGGATTTCAACTTATATTACATGGAAACTTCGGCAAAAACAGGTGATAACGTCGGAGATTGCTTCTCTGTGTTAGCTTGCTTAATGATTGGGGAAGGAGTTCCTGATACTTTACTTGGAGATGCAATTTACTCTCCGGGCAAAATTCCAGTAGTCCCACAACAAGAAACGTTAATTCCACCTGAAGAGGCAAATGTAACGGAATATGAAGAACCGAGTATACCGGAACAAGCTACTGCAACTGAACCTGAGTATGTGGCCCCCCCTGAACCGGAGCCAGAACCACAATATCAACAACCAGAACCACCCCAAGCTTCTGAACCCGTATTTTTTGAACCTCAAGGGCAATATGAACAAGCAGAACCACCTCAATCTCAACCTGAAGTCCCAGAAACTAGATCTCAAGCTTCAGAGCCAGTATTCTTTGAACCAGACGAACAAGAAGTGGAACCAGATATCCCGGTTCCCGAGCCTTCATTTGAACTAACAGAAAAATTAAGCGAATTTGAGTTTAAAACTCCTGAACAAATTATGGCAGAAGATAATGATATTCAACAAGAAGCTGCAGAATTATCTTCGTTTCCTCAAATACCAAAACAATCTGCTACAGAATCCTATAAGCCAAAAAGCATACCATTCTCATCAGGAGCACCAACACCAACAGAAGGACCAGAAACATTTAAAGGATCCCCACCACCAGCGTCATCTCAACCCGAGTCGAAATCAACCGAATCTCTTTTCGATTACATGCCTAAAGAACCTGAGGTTAAAGAGTCCAAAAAAGGTTTCGGATTGTTCTCAAGAAGAAAGAAAAAGGAAGTTGAGAAACCCGAAGAAGAACTCGAATCACAACCAAAAGTTCCTTCGTTATTGGATTCACTCTCAGGGAAGAGTCCAAAATCAGAAGAGAGGAGCCAACCAGCATTTATTCCCTTTTCAACTTCAGCAAAAACATCTCAATCCGAAGAATCTGAAGAAGTACATTCTGGATTAAGAATAATACCTAATGCGGAAACTATCGAGGAAGAAGCAAATAATTTCGTAGAGATGACTAAAGAAACATCAGCAAGCAAAGCAGTAGAAGAGGAGGAACCAAAAATGGTCACGTGCCCAAATTGTGGCGCAAGATTGTCTTCAGAATATGCATTTTGTAATAAATGTGGGTCGAAATTATAAATTCAGAACTGAATTTTATTCCTTTTAAAATATATGACCACATATGGGGCAAACGCTCCACATATTTTTAATTTTTGAATTACAATTAGGACATATTTTTAGATCGGTTTCTTTTTCCGTCTGCGGGTTTCCAAAGATAGTAAAACTTGCTGATCCTTGAGAAATCTCTTTCGGTTCTTCAATATATTCCTTTGCCTTTTTGTTTATCTCCATAGATGGCTTTGAAATTGTGTCTGGAACCTTTTTTTCAGCTGGTTTAAAATATGTTTTCGGAGGAGGAGGGGTGCTTTTTTGTTCCTTACTCATTTCTTCCTCTAAATCTTTTTGGGGGGGTAATTTATCTTCTAAACCTACGCTTCCTACTTGATAATTGAAGAACTTACCTTCATTGTTTTCTATGATTTTTTCACCATCAATTAATTCAACTTCTATATAATAAATAATGTTGGCTCCTTTTGGAACTTCAGCGATTTGCCCCATATAATAATCAGATTCAAAATCCATCTTAATTTTGTACCATGACTTTCCAAAGTCTCCACTAAAAATGAGATTGACCTTATTTATCGGTTTTTCAAAATCTTCTTCAGTAATCCTTGCTAAAATTTTTACATTCTTCTTTATTGATGCTTCTTTAAGGCTTAAGCTTTCATCCCAGGAGGCACCACATTTTGGACAAGAAACAAACCAATTTGGATATTCATATCCACAACTAGAACACTTTTTAGTAAAATATCGACTAGTTTTAATTCCAAGATTCTTTTTTTTTTTTTTGCCCATTCTTGCTTAATAAAGATTTGTTAAAGATATCAATAATTTCTAAATATTAAATGTTATTTTCTGTTTAAATATTTTTATGAGATTGGACTCATTTGGAATAGTTCCTTTTTTAATGAAAAATATTGAAATTAATAAAATTTTATTCATTATATATGTTAAATTTTGGCTAATCTCAACAATCAATGAAGATCAAAAAAGATTATGTTGATAACTTATTAAAAACCATTGACCTTTTAATTGATATCAAACTAATTATTAGGGAGACGACCCCAAATTACAACTTAGATGATCGAACTAAGGATGAATTCCTTTCTTTATTAAAGAATATATACGATAAGCTCAACCCAATTTTTTCTAATTATTTAAAGAAACAAATTTTAATAGATAAAGAGGAATCTTTCCAAGAAAAAAAGGATAAAATATTAGATGTCTTTTCCGAGGGAAATTATTTATTAGTGACATCAAATTCTGCAAAAAAAATACTTAAAGATTTAGGTGCTGACCCACGAAATATAATTGTATCTGGAGGACCGTTTTTTCTCGAAGATTATAAAAAGGTAAATCCAAACATACCTATTCACGCATTAAAAGGTATTGAACAGAAATGTAAGAGATTAAGGGAAGAAATAAAGAATGAAAATTGGATTGAAAAAGATCTTTTTTTTTTACATGAAAAAAATGCTATTGCTGATAAATTAACTTTAAATAAGATAAATCTTATATCTGAACTTATTGGAAAAGAAGTAAAAACTATTGAAATTGAATCTTGGGATAATCTAATCAATTAATTAAATATTTATGCAAAGTTTAGTTTCTTTACAACTTTTTTAAGATCTTGAATGAAATGACTCAAATGTGCTTGCGTCACGTGTGGCATAACAACAATACGTATTAAATTGAATTTCATAAATTTTCCAAGCTTCCATTTTAATTTCCTTAGCTCTTCATCAAGTTCACAAATACTTTCTCCATTTTCTGATGTTATTCCCACAATATTCATCATTGGTTCGGCAGCTAATTTAATACCATCAATTTTTTTTATGTTTTCCGATAAATATTCTGTATTTTCCATACATTTTTTCACTACTTCTGTAAAACCCTGAATCCCGAGATATTGCATGATGGCCCAAAAACCGATTACTGTTCCTCCAGATCGAGTACCTACTATATGCAGATGCTTGAAATTTCCTCCTGCCAAATAAGGAATTTCAAATCCTATTCTCTCAAAAATTTTTTCATTTCTTAAGAAATATCCTCCTGATGGAATTATTCCCATTCCCATTTTATGTGGATCTGCTGTAATAGAATCCACCTGTTTTACAGAAAAATCCCATGGCGGGATATTATAGCCCAATAATTTTAAAAAAGGCAGTACAAATCCTCCAAAAGCAGCATCAACATGAAAAAAAATGTCCTTTTCATGAATATATTTTCCTATTTGACTTACTGGATCGACTAATCCAAGTGAAGTTGTTCCTGCGATACCCACTACACCACAAGTTTTTTCGTTTATTAGGGATTTGAAATGTTCCATATCTAATTCAAAATTAGGTTTTAATTTAGCTTTTTTAAGTTTAATATTCAAAAAATCAGCAGCTTTATCAAATGACATATGAGCAGAAACTGGTAATACAACGTTCGGTTCATCGATATCTGGACGTAACTTTTTAGCAATTCTCATAGCAATTAGATTTGCCTCAGATCCACCTGTTGTAAATGAACCGATGATATCTTTTCCATTAAATAATTCACCAATTTCTCCAACAAGTTCATTTTCTAATTCTGTGGTTCCAGGAAAAAGACCTGGATCACCTAAATTTTTACTGACATATTTACAGTAGATCTTTTTTCCAAAATCATGAGCATCGGTACACATCGAGCCCAATATATACCCTGAATTATAACTGCAATCGGAAGATAACTTTTTTTCTAAAATTTTCTGTATTTCTCGTTTATTTAGTCCTTCATCTAACATAGTTCTTTAATTAAGAATTAATGATACTTAATATCATTTTTTATGGGTAAAGTCTTATTAACAATACCAAAAAAAGAGAAGAAATGATCGAAACTAATAGTTTTAAAAGTTCCTCATTAATATTTCAAAAAATTTCTTTAACAAAGATTAGTTTATGTCTTAGTATATAAATATTTTAGGTAAATCGATTAGCATCTCTTTCTGAATATTTTTTCAATATTCTATTAAATTCTTCTTGTAAGTCTATTTCATAATGATTTGCTATGCAAATTAATGCAAATATTGTGTCGGATAGTTCTTCTCCTATGGAATGCTTTTTTATATAATCTTTTTTAGGTTTGAATCCCTCTCTGAAGTTAATCTCTCTTGAAAGTTCTCCCAATTCTTCCATCACTGCTCCGAGCATAGCTAAAGGTGACCAATATCCACCATGACTTTTTATCCATTTATCGACTTCATTCTGTAAAATTTTTAATGAATTCATATTTCTTGTAAATTAAAAAGTTATTTCTATATATTTATTTCCTACATGGAAATAAAATTTGAAAAATAAAAAAAAATTAGTTGATATTTTCTCTTTTCCGACTTTCCCATTCTGCGAGTTTTCCATCGTTGTACCTATTTACTTCACTATAATATCCTGTTATGCGTGAATA
>Ga0102944_1001448_pt1 | contig 15663 bp, 10 predicted proteins | sample SalPonD_shore_MG_FD_78172 | JGI IMG/M metagenome (GOLD analysis project Ga0102944, IMG submission 78172) | Salt pond soil microbial communities from South San Francisco under conditions of wetland restoration - Salt Pond MetaG... | ecosystem: Environmental > Aquatic > Marine > Intertidal zone >...
CATTAACCCATCCCCCTGAACCCTCAAGGGTTCACTACCAACCGGTGTGATCAGTTCACCGAGATGTAGCTATTCAGCGTTTGGGTACTGGATTTCCCGTCGGTGGTGTAAATAGTCAGCGAAACCGAGTATGCCCCGGGATTTTGATACGTGTGTGTCGGATTCGAGCCGGAGTCCGTGTACCCATCGCCGAACTCCCAGTAGTAGGAACTGATGCTTCCGTTGGTGCCGGGATAGGAGTTATCGGTAAACGACACCGTCAGGGGAGCGCTCCCGCTGGCGGGGGAGGCATAGAAATCCGCAGACGGGGGATCGGTCACGTTGATGTAATCGGTGCCGGTCCGGGTGTCGGTATTCCCGTTGGAGCCGTCTACCGTGAGCGTCACCGTATACCAGCCGGGGAACTGGTAGGTATGGGTGGGATTTTGAACGTTACTGTAATTATCGCCGCTGCCGTAGTCTCCGAAATCCCATGACCAGTTGACGATGTTGCCGGAGCCCGGGTCGGAATTGTCGTAAAAGTACACGGTCAACGGCGCATCACCCGAGGAGACATCGGTCCAGAAATCAGCCGTGACCGGGGAAAATTTGACGATGATGAAATCCGGCATAATCCGCGTGAACATGCTGCCGGCTTGATCTTCCACGGTTAATCGGATGGTATACGAACCCGGCTCGTAATATTCATGATTGACCGCGTCTCCGGACTCCATGTTGCCGTCGCCCAGATCCCAGTTGATGTTGGTGATTACCGGGCCGTAGTCGGGATAACGATAGGAAAAATCCACCCACAACGGGGCCGGTCCCTCGGTGAGGTTGACGTCGAATTCCGCCGAAGGGAGTTCCATATCCACGTGCTCCTGATCGTTACGAATGTCCTGTCGCTTGACCGCCCGCAGGATTTGGTCCCCGTTCGACCAGCCCGTGACGATGAATTCCCGGTCGGGCCCTTTATCGACTTTCATCTCCAGGTAGGCGGATTTATCCTGGATTTCCATCTGGTTCCGGATGGTTTTCATGTCAGGACCATTCACTTCGACTTCGATATTATCGATGAATCCGGTCATGGCAGACTTGGCCGGAGCGGACTGCCGGTTCGAAAGATCGAACCGGAAGATCACCCGGGCATCCTGGTTGGCAGAGGTGGGGGTGTCTTCGCATCCGGCGAACAGAAACAATATGACTATAGATAGCAGTGAAAGGATTTTCTGGGATCTCATAACACTTGACTCCTGTACGAATTTTATGGGATGGGAATGGAGATAATCACGGTGGAAGGTTGTTCAAAAGCTCCGGAAGATGCGGCCACTCCTCCGGCGACCCCAACCCCGACCAGGGCCCAGAACCACCAGCGGGCATACAGGGGATGGTGCGGCTTGATCGCCGCCTGCTTGGCGACCGGGGGTTGCGGCTGGCGTACCGGGGTCCGCTGCACCACGCTGGGCACCGGCGGCGGGGCTTGGCCTAATAACTGCGCTTCCATGGATTGCGCCATTTGATCCATGAGATTAAAAATCTCTTCCCCTACGTTTCCACGCTTGCTGTCTGCCTTAACGATTTTGCTGGTTTCGACATCGATCAGCCGGGCGTTGATTTGAATCATGGAGCCAATGGCCACGTAACTGCCGACCAGGATGGCGTTCGCACCCACGGCCCGCCCGACTTCCACCGCCGTCTTTTCGTCCACTACGCCGCTCATACCCAGTTCCATTTCCTTGATGGCATCCTGCAACCGGCTGCGTTCCACAATCTCCAGCTGTCCGCTCTTGGCCATGCTGGTGATGATCGACTCGGGGATGGAATCTTCCAGGTAATCCAGCTCCGTATTATTACTCGTATTCCGGAAATTGACGATTGCGATCACGATTTTTTCGTTCCGGACTTCAAAAGCAAGTGCCATTGCCTGGAAAGCGAACGTGAGGAGTAACACAATCGAGATACTCTTTATCAACCTCTGCATGACCTCTCCTTCTGGGAAAAATTCATCGTCATTGCTATCCTTTAATCTCATGATGCACCGGCTGCCGAATCCGGACAAATTTTTCTTAGTGTTCTGCGGGGCCGGAGCATCCGGAGGAGCACACCGGGGGAGAGTGCGTACCGGCAGGCCTCTGTTGCACTTCTAAAGCGTCGGCAGAGAGAAGTTGTGTTATGGAGGCCTGCGGCTTCGGGTCTTCGCTATGCTTCATGCTTGCTTCTCAGTCCTCCGATGCGCTGACGCCCGGTCCCCGTTCGCATACAGATATCCACCATGTGCCGGCTGCAAATTCCACATGTATATTATCGTATCAACAGTAGGTTTCTTTAGCTGCTATTCTTGACAGATTTTATCAGATCGGTTCTTCTTTTACGGCGGCGCCACTGATCGAACGGGAGAAACAGGCCTCAGGTCCCGGACTGTGTCCGACCGCCCGGGGGGCTTGCGCTCCCGGACCACCCGGGGATTGCCGCCTTCCGCCGGCAGGAAAAGCCTCTTGGAAATGACGCCGGCGTTTCCTAAAATGACAGTGGTTTTTCACGAAATACGTTCATGTTCAGTAAGCTGCAGGAGAGAAGGTATGCGAAGTGTAACGGTAACACTATCAGCCGTGGTTCTGTTTGTCGGCCTTGCGGTATCGGGCATCGGAACGCCGGTTGCGGAAGCGCAGCAGGCCTCGCTGGCCCAGACGCCTCCCATGGGATGGAACAGCTGGAATAAGTTCGGGTGTGACATCGACGAGCAGCTGATCCGGGACATCGCCGATGCGATGGTCTCCACCGGTATGCGGGATGCCGGGTACATTTATTTGAATATCGATGATTGCTGGATGGCCTCCGAGCGGGATGCCCAAGGCCGGTTGCAGGTGAATTCCGAACGGTTCCCCGGCGGCATGAAAGCCCTGGCCGACTACGTGCACAGCAAAGGATTGAAAATCGGGATCTATTCCTCGGCCGGCACCATGACCTGCCAGCGGCTTCCCGCCAGCCTGGATCACGAGCAGCAGGACGCGAAGTCATTCGCCGCCTGGGGGATCGATTACTTAAAATATGACAACTGTTATAATCAGGGACGGGATGCGGTGGAGCGGTATTCCACGATGAAGCAGGCTCTGGCGGCCACCGGCCGGCCCATCGTGTTCAGCATCTGCGAGTGGGGCTCGAACCGCCCCTGGCTCTGGGCGCCGGACATCGGGAATCTGTGGCGCACCACCGGCGACATCCGGGATAACTGGGATCGCATGATGTATATCCTGGACCAGCAGGTCGGCTTGGCCCAATACGCCCGGCCGGGCGCCTGGAACGATCCCGATATGCTGGAGGTAGGCAACGGCGGCATGACCACCACCGAATACCGGACCCATTTCAGCATGTGGTGCATTCTGGCGGCTCCCTTGCTGGCCGGCAATGATCTGCGGGCTATGTCCAACGAGACCAAATCCATCCTGGAGAACAAAGAAGTAATTGCTATTGACCAGGACCCCGCCGGGATCCAGGGGCACAAATTCCGGGATGACGGCGACCAGGAAGTCTGGGTGAAGTCCCTGGCCAACGGCGACAAAGCGGTGGCCTTGTTGAACCGGGGAATGACCCGCGCCTTTATGGCGGTGGAAGCGATCGACATCGGCCTGCCGAAAGCGGATCGTTACCAGGTCCGGGATCTCTGGCAGCACAGGGACCACACCTCCGGTGGCCGGATTGATGCCGGGGTGGCGCCTCACGGCGTGGCGTTGTACCGGGTGCATCCGATGTCCGATTGAGGTTCGGTCAGGGCAGGCAATCCTTCCCGGAGAAAACGGACCACAACACACATATATCTTGTGCTGCGGAGTATCGAACGCCCGGAGTGGTGCCCTCCCGCTTCGACGGTACTTCCATAACCCATTGAGTCGCTGCCGGGCGCGGTTGCCAGGGTATTCGGCTTTTATGTGCCGTTCGGATGTTTTAACTTTATTGGTTAATACTGAGAAAGAGTCAACTTGACGCACGGGAGAAAAAACACCGATGCACGCTATTTATAAAGATAACAGTTTGAGTATCGGCAACACCCCGTTGATCCGCATCAACCGGATCACCCGGGATTTGCCGGTCACCATCTATGGAAAAGTGGAAGGCCGGAATCCGGCCTATTCCGTGAAGGACCGGATCGGAGCCTCCATGATCCGGGAGGCGGAGAAAAACGGGTTGATCACCCGGGATACCACCATCGTGGAGCCCACCAGCGGCAACACCGGGATCGCCCTGTCCTACGTCTGTGCCGCCCGGGGGTACAACCTGGTGCTGACCATGCCGGACTCCCTGAACATCGAGCGGCGCAAAATGATGGCCGCGTTCGGCGCTCATCTGGAATTGACACCCGGCGATAAGGGGATGAAGGGCGCCATCGCCAAAGCCGAGGAGATGCTCAATGCGGACCCGGATCACTACTTCATGCCGAACCAGTTCCGGAATCCGGCCAATCCGCAGATCCATTTCGAGACCACCGGCCCCGAGATCTGGGAGGCCACCGAAGGCGCCATCGATATCCTGGTGGCCGGTGTGGGGACCGGCGGGACCATCACCGGCACCAGCCGGTATATTAAGGAAGTGCGGAAGAAGGCCATTCAATCGGTGGCGGTGGAGCCGGCGAATTCTCCGGTCCTCTCCGGCGGAGAACCGGGGAAACACAAGATCCCGGGGATCGGCGCCGGATTCAAGCCGGAGGTGCTGGACCTGGATTTGGTGGACGAGGTGGTGACGGTGGAAGACGAAGAAGCCTGGGAATACGCCCGGCGCCTGGCCACGGAGGAGGGGATTATCTCCGGGATTTCCTCCGGCGCAGCACTGGCGGCCGCCGCCAAAGTGGCCTCCCGGCCGGAAGCCGAAGGTAAGACCATCGTGGCGGTGCTGCCCGATTCAGGAGAACGGTATCTTTCCACGGAGTTATTCCACACCTAAAGGACCGGTTCGCACCTGTCCCCGAATATAGCGCGGATTCCTCCGGCGGGAGGTCGAACAGCGTCCCGCCCGGATGGAACCGTTGCGATCACAAATATCGGTCTTTCTTCCGGAGCCTTCTCATCCGGATATATATAATGCACAGATAAGTGTGGAAACTGTCCCGGGGATGATGCTGTCCCCGGGATGCCAAAAAAGGATGGGTATGACTCCACACAGCCAACCGACCTCCCGGGCCGCCGCCTCGACCAAGGCCCGGTTCGGCACCTTTGCCGGCGTGTTCACTCCCAACGTACTGACCATCCTCGGGATCATCTTTTTTCTGCGGACCGGCTGGGTGGTCGGCCAGACCGGGTTAATTCACGCCCTGATCATCGTGTCGGTCGCGAACCTGATTTCCCTGCTGACCGGGCTGTCCCTGGCCTCGGTGTCCACCAGCATGGATGTGAAAGTGGGCGGAACCTATTATATCATCTCCCGGGCGCTGGGCTTGGAGATCGGCGGGGCCATCGGGATTCCCCTGTACCTCTCCCAGGCCATTTCGGTCGCTTTTTACATCATCGGATTCACCGAAGCGTTCGTTGCGGTAGCTCCGGTGCTGGAGCCCCGGATCATTGCGACCATCGTTGTGGTATTCTTCGGGATCCTGGCCTACGTCGGCGCCGATTTCGTGCTCCGGATTCAGTTCGGGATTCTGGCCATCCTGGGCTTGGCGATTCTGTCCTTTTTCCTGGGTGGATGGGGTCAGGGCATCGCTCCCACCCTGCCGCCGCCGGAGGTGTCTGAGGTGTCCTTCTGGGGCGCCTTTGCCGTCTTTTTTCCCGCCGTCACCGGGATCGCTATCGGCGTGAGTATGTCCGGAGATCTCAAAGATCCCGGGACCAGTATCCCCAGGGGAACCCTGGCTTCTATTATAGTGACCGCCATCATTTATATAGGGGCTACCTTCTGGCTGGCCACCCATGCCACGCCGGCGGAACTCATCGGCAATGACATGATCATGGAAAAGATCGCCCGGTGGCCGGTGTTTATTCTGCTGGGAGTCTGGGCTGCCACCCTCTCGTCGGCTCTGGGAAGCGTCCTGGCTGCTCCCCGCACTCTGCAGGCCCTGGCGTTTGACCGGGTCGTGCCCCGGTTATTTGCGTCGCAGCTGGGTAGTTCGACGGAACCGCGGCTGGCGGTCATTCTCACCACCGCCGTCGCCCTCAGCATCGTCTGGATGGGCGGCTTGAATTTTGTGGCCGTCGTCATCTCCATGTTCTTTCTGAACACCTACGGCATGATTAATCTTACTGCCGGGCTGGAGCGATTGGTGGGGAATCCCAGTTTCCGGCCCATCTACCGGGTCCCGGTGGTCGCATCGCTGACAGGGGCCTTCGGGTGCTACGGCGCCATGTTTCTGATCAACTGGATAGCCACGGTGGTGGCTATCGTGATCAGTTTCGGAGTGTTCTTTTTGCTGGAGCGCCGGTCACTCCAACGCACCTGGGGCGACATCCGCAGTGGCATCTGGCTGGCGGTCACCCGGTACGGGCTGCTGCACCTGGAAGACCAGGAGCTGCGGGCCAAAAACTGGCGCCCCAACCTGGTGGTTTTCACCGGCCAGCCCTACAACCGGGAGCAGCTGGTGGAAGTCAGCGAATGGCTGAGCCTGGGACGGGGCGTGGTGACGTTTATCCAGCTTCTGGTCGGGGACGTGGAAGAACTGAGCGCCCAGGGCTACCGGGAAACCGCGATAAAACATATCAAGAAATATATTAAACAGCGGAAAATGGCGGCCTTCGCGGAGAGTGAAATCGTCACCGACTTTTATCACGGCGCGCTCACGGTGACCCAGGCCCATGGACTGGGCGGCTTTATTCCGAATACCGTGCTGCTGGGGTGGAGTAACAAGCCGGAGAACATCCCGGCCCAGCTCCGGCTTATGCGCAGCCTGGTGTTCCTGAAAAAATCGGTGTTGTTTCTGAACTATGACCCGGACCGGGCCTTCGGGAAGAAAAAGACCATCGACATCTGGTGGGGCGGCCGGGGAAAGAACGCCGAACTGATGCTCATCCTGGGTCACCTGATTTCCCAACACCGGAAGTGGCACGGCGCCGGGATCCGGGTGCTGCGGGTGATTGAGTCGGAGGAAGGACAACAGTATGCCCAGGCGCATATCCGGCGAATGCTCCATCAGGCCAGAGTAGACGCCGAACCGGTCGTGATTGTGAGAAATGACCGGGAGCAGCCGCTCTCCCACTACATCCATTCATACAGTTACCAAACCGATCTCACCTTGTTGGGTATGCAATTCCCGGAGGAGGACGATTGCGAAACCTACGGGCGCCAGGTGAACACCCTGGTGGAATCGGTGGGCTCGGTTTTGCTGGTCCGGAGCGCCCAGATGGAGGATGTGCTGGAGACGGGATAATAAAGGACGTGAAAAGTGAAACGTGAGAAGTAAAACGGTCACGTTTCACTTTTCACGTTTCACGGTTTTGTTGGTAGTGAGCCCTTGAGGGGTTATGGAAGGTTGGGGGGGAATGGGTAAATAAGTGAATGCGGGATTCCGGAGCACGAGCCTCCAACCATTCTCCGCAGGGCACTCAGGTGCAAATGAGGGGACGCGGGGCCGGCCCTTTTCACGTTTCACGGTTTTGTTGGTAGTGAACCCTTGAGGGTTCATGGGAGGTTGGGGGTGGATGGGTAAATAAGTGAATGCGGGATTCCGGAGCACGAGCCTCCAACCATTCACCGCAGGGCCGGCCCTTTTCACGTTTCACAATTTTGTGCTTTTTGGGGCCTGATATTTTTTTGGGGCGGAGCGGCTCGGGATTTCTCCGGGCACTCTGTGGCAGATCAGTTTGTGGTTGGTGGAAGGTGGCTCGGCGGGCTCTGCGTCTCGGCGGTGAATCGGTTATTTTCGTTTTTATCCGTGTTAATCCCCCGAATATTCGGGACAGAGTGTGCAATCAGTGGACGATTTTTAGAGGGGGGCCGTGCTCTGCGCTTCGGTTTCCGCTTTCCCGTCTCATTCTCCGCGATGTAACGCCCGCTCCCAGCGGGGAGCCATCCGGCTCCAATCGAACCGGGCGGCCCGGTCGCGAAATTGGATTTGCCGGGTCTGACCGATCCGGGTCAGTGCGAACTTCAGCTTCCGGTACAGATCCCGGTCCGAGGTATACAGATTCTGGTTTCGCCGTTCCGGGGGAATGTATTCGGGGTAGACCAGCCGTTTAGGCAGCAAGGGATAACACCGGCAGTACATCGCCTCCAGCACGGCGATCCCGAAAAATTCGTGCCGGGCGGTGGACACCACGATATCCGCCCGGTGCAGCAACGCCGCGTAGTCCTGTTCCCGTTCGACGTAACCCCAGTGAAGCATACGCTCTCCGAGCCTGGATCGCGCGGCCGCGAAGATCTCCGGCGAGTCGGGGAAGTGTTCTCCGCACACCATCACCCGGAACGGGACCTGTTCGTCCGCCAGCTGAAATAACGTCCGGAAGAAGAGTTCGGGGTGTTTATCGTGCTCCCAGCGCTGGTTCCAGAGAATGATCCCGGAACCGGCATCCGGGCCCGTTTTGGGTTGCGCATCCAGGCGGCGCAAATCCAACCCCAGCGGCAGGATCTCTGATTTGCCACGGATACGATCCGGTACCCCGGCCGGTTTGTAATCCACGAAGCGGGCGTAGAAGTCCGGAATCGCGCCCAGGAAATCTTCCCGGTGAAAGCGGGAGTTAAAGTACACCCGGTCCGCTGCCAGCGCCGACTGGATATTCATGTGCGCATAAGTCAGATCCCGGTCCCGTTTCTCCCGGAAGGGATACGTGAGCTGGTTCTCGTGGAAGAAGAGCAGCCAGTCCCATTCCCCGGGGGAGGGAACCAATCCCCGGAGCGCCGACAGGTGGACGAAATCCGAAGCCAGCACCAATCCCGGCCGGAGCGCGTCGCGTTCGAACCGGTCGGCATAATACAACGCCGATCCGTGCATGCGCCACTTCCAGTGATGTGGGGACATGGAGAGTATGTGCAAGTCCGGGATCACTTCCCGCCGGAGTCCTTCCAGAAAGATCCGGTGGGAGCCGCCGTAGAAGGGTTCCAGTGCATAGATCGGTGTGGGCACGGTGTATTCCTCTACAGGTTGTTTGCAGGATTCGCTGTCGCGTCTCGTTAAATATAGTGGAAATTACCGGCGGGTGGGAGAAGGAATCGCCGGGAACGAAACAACCGGCGGATGACGGTCCCGGGGAAAAAGGCCGGGCCGCGGGTAGGGTTCCGGGAGACAACGGGTTTACCCGGCCGGCACCATCCATGGAAAAACAGCTGAGAGGAGTGGAAGACGGGGCAGATGAACGGAGGTGCCTCTCCGAACAAAACACGGTACACCGGGGGCATCGGGTCCCCCGGCCCGGTTGTTATTTCGGACCTATATCTCTCATTCATGAGAAACGAGCGCGGGATTCTCTCTTATTCTTGAAAAAATACCAAGGACCCCGGAATGGTGAAGGGGTCCGGCTCAATTACCGGCAAGGCCTTTTACGGCAGGTGATTGAATATTTCAACACCGTTTGGCATCGTGTTTGTTTAGTAATTCAACGAGATCGTCGATAATATCTGCACCTGACGGACCTATACATAACATTTGTTGGAGAAAGGGATTCGGTATACCCATGCGTGAGAATACAGACCAATCTTCTCGTCGGAAAGCCCTGAACTGGCTCCTGGGAGGCGGAGTGGTTGCCTGGCTGGGCGCGATTTTATATCCGGTTGTGCGCTATCTGCAGCCCCCGGAAATGCCTGAGGCGGTGGTCTCTTCAGTCAAGGCGGGGACCGTGGATGAAGTGCCGGTAGACAGCGGCAAAATTTTCAAATTTGGCAACCAGCCGGGAATTTTAATCCATACGCCTGATGACCAATGGCGGGCTTTCAATGCGGTATGCACTCACTTGGGCTGTATTGTGCAGTATCGTGATGATCTGGATCAGATTTGGTGTGCCTGTCACAATGGTCACTATGATTTGCAAGGCCGGAATATCTCCGGTCCCCCGCCGCGGCCGCTGGAAGAATATGATGTGAACCTTCAAGGAAATGATATCTATGTCTCCAAAACATGATGCCACATTGAAAGAACGAACCACCCGGTGGATGCAGGAGCGCTATCCCCTCGACAAAGTCACCGGGTTTGCTGAGAAGAAACAGGTACCGTTATACCACGGAACGATCTGGTATTATTTCGGCGGAGTCACGCTCTTTTTATTCCTGATCCAGGTGGTGACCGGGATTTTACTGCTGTTTTATTACCGGACCGGCGCGGATCAGGCCTATGAAAGCGTCAGGTTCCTGATGACCGAAGTGCAGTTCGGATGGCTCATCCGGTCGATTCACAGCTGGTCGGCGAACCTGATGGTATTCGCGGCCTTCGTCCATATGTTCAGTGTCTATTTCACCCGGGCCTATCGGAAACCGCGGGAATTTACCTGGGTCACCGGGATGTTATTGCTGCTGCTGGCCCTGGCGTTCGGGTTCAGCGGCTACCTGTTGCCCTGGAACCAGCTGGCGTTCTTCGCCACCAAGGTGGGGACGGATATTGTGGGCGTGGTGCCGGTGGCGGGTGATTTTATGTTGAACCTGCTGCGAGGCGGCCCCAATGTGACCGGCGCTACCCTGTCCCGGTTTTTCGGCTTTCATATCGCCCTGTTCCCGGGGATTTTTACTATCATCCTGGCGGTCCACCTGCTGTTCGTCCAGGTGCAGGGGATGAGCCATCCGCTGGGAGCGGAGGAGCAGGCACCGGATAAGACCATGCCCTTCTTTCCTAACTTCGTGTTGCGGGACCTCCTGCTGTGGCTGATTGTGTTGAACGTGCTGGCATTGCTGGCGGTGTTCTTTCCCTGGGAACTGGGACAGAAAGCGGACCCCTTCACTTCGGCGCCCGCCGGCATTCGTCCGGAATGGTATTTTATGTTCATGTTCCAAACCCTGAAGTTTTTACCCGCTCATATCCTGGCCCTGGAGGGCGAGGTGGTCGGGGTGGCTGGCTTCGGTATTGCCGGGCTGTTATGGATCCTGGTGCCGTTTCTGGACCGGAAGTCGGAGAAAGGTCGCAAGTCAAGAAAACTCACGTACATCGGATTGGTTATCGTCATATATATCATCGTCATGACAATCATAGGATACGTACTTTCATGAAGATAAAACTCTTAGCTGTATCGATCGTAATGAGCGTGGGATTACTGTTCTCTTTTGCCCGGGGACAAACCGGGCAGGCGCCGAATACCTGTGTGGATTGCCACACCATGCTGGGCGCACCGTACGACAGCATCGTCACCGCCCAGCAGTCGGACATCCACGGGACCAACGACATCAACTGCGTGGATTGCCACGGAGGCGACCCTACCTCCATGGATCCGGACCAGGCGATGAGCGCCCAGGCGGGGTTTATTGGGAAGCCGGACCATGAAGAGATCACGCAACTCTGCGCCAAATGCCATTCGGATGCGTCCTACATGGGCGACTTTGATCCCTCCTTGCCCGTGGATCAACTGGCGAAATATAAAACCAGCGTGCATGGACAACGGCTGGCCCAGGGAGATGCCAAGGTGGCGGAGTGTGCCAGCTGCCATGGGGCGCATGGAATCCAATCGGTGAAAGATCCCCGGGCGGCGGTCTACCCGTTGAACGTGGCCTATACCTGCAATAAATGTCACGGAGATCCCGAATATATGGCCGGGTACAACATTCCCACGGACCAATTTCAGGAATACCAGCAGAGCGTTCACGGAATTGCGGTGCTGGAAAACAAGGATCTGGGAGCCCCTACCTGTAACGACTGCCACGGCAATCACGGGGCGACTCCTCCGGGCGTCACGTCCATCTCGCAGGTGTGCGGCACCTGCCATGCCCTCAACCAGCAACTCTTCCAGGGAAGTGTGCATGAATCGGTGTTCGACATGATGGACATGCCCGAGTGCGAAACCTGCCACGGGAATCACGAGGTCAAGCCGGTCAGTGATGCCATGCTCGGGACCGGAGTCCGTTCCGTCTGCATGAACTGTCATGCGGAAGGCGACGAGGGCTATGAGACGGCTGCCCGCATGTCCGCTGCCATCGATTCGCTGAGCACTGCCTATGACTCGGCCCAGGTGATGATTCAGACGGCGTCTGCCAAAGATATGCCGGTGGAAGATCTGCAGTTCAACCTGCGGAAGGTGCGCCAGGACCTGATTCAAACCCGAACCATGATCCATAGTTTCGAGCTCTCCCGGGTTCGGGACGAGAAAAAAACCGGGTATCAGGCCGCTGCCGATATCATCCGGCAGGCCAAATCCCTGGTGCGGGAATATTATTACCGGCGCACCGGTTTCGGTATTTTTACACTCATCATCACGCTGCTGGCTGTCTTGTTGTATCTCAAGATCCGACAGATCGAACGGAAGCAACAGCGGGAGTAATTCACCGGTTTGATGTCATTGAAGTCCTGAGATTAGTCCCGGTTCCGGTATTCGGAATTGCGGACACTTCCCGGCGGGTGGCGGGGCCGTGCGGCCAGAACAGAGATAGTGGCCCCAGGCAAGGATATCCGTACGGCCCGGAGTGATATCGGCATCCGGTGACGAATCGAATGTTTCCAATTTCAAGAGAGGGGTGGAAAACCTATGGAATCAGACACCCCGGGGCACGATACGATACCACAACAGATCGCCGAGTTACGCCGGCAGGTGGCTGCGCTGGAATCCCGGATTGCCCGGATGGAACAGGGAGCCGGGGCGCTGTCATCTGATACGGAGACAAGTCCTTCTCCGTCCGGTTCCGAAAAAACACGACTGGAGACCTCCCTGTCGCAGCTGGGGCGGGTCAGTCTGGAACAACGGATTGGGGAATACTGGTTCGGCCGGCTGGGGATCGTCATCCTGATCCTCGGCATGTTCTTCCTGATTAGTTACGCGTTCGCTAATTTCAGACCGTTCTGGCAGATCGTCGTCGGGTATGGGATTACTCTCGCCTTGTTCGGCCTTTCGAAAATCAGGTTGAAACGATTCGCCCTGTTTTCGAACCTGCTGCTGGCCGGCAGCCTGGTGCTGCTCTACTTCGTGAGCCTGCGCATGCACTTTTACCGCGAACTGCCCATCATCGAGAGCAAGTTTTTTGCCCTGGCGTTATTATCGGCGGTCGTGTGTGTGCAACTGGTGATCGCTATCCGGCGCCGCTCACAGTATCTGGCGGCGATACCGGTGATCCTGGGCTACCTGACCGCCCTGCTCAGCGATACCCATCACTTCGCGCTGATCGTGATTGTGGTGACTTCGGTGGTTGCCGCACTGTTGATGTCTATTTATCACTGGGAGTTTTTAGGCATAGGCAGTATTATCCTGAGCTACGGGTCTTTCCTGCTGTACTTATTAAATGATCCCTTGCTGGGGCGGGGGATCCGGATTATGCCGGAACATGACTGGATGCTGTTCTATCTGGTCGGGACACTGGTAGTATTCACGCTGGTGAGCTTCCGACCGGGAGTGAATAAATATTTTCATACGGTGACCCGCATTTTACTGACCACCGTCAATTCCAGCGGATTTTATCTGGTCGCCTTTATCGTGACCTTTCAGTTTTTCAGACCGCATCTCTCTTTCTGGAATTTCATCTTTGCCGGGATTCTGTTCGGGATTGCCGTCGCCCACTGGACCATCCGGCAGAGTAAATACTCCACCTCGTTTTATGCCAGTTTCAGTTTTATTGCCTTAACGGTAGGGATTCTGGCTGCCACCTCAACGCCTGACGTGTATCTCTGGCTGGTCTGGCAGAGCGCTCTGGTGATTGGTTCCGCCATCTGGTTTCGATCCGGTATCATCGTGTGGGCCAACATGGGTATTTACCTGGTCGTATTCGGAGTGTACCTGATTACCGGCGTCCAGACGGGACTGGTCGATTTTAACTTCGTATTGGTCGCCCTGTTGAGCGAACGGATGCTGGAGTATTCCCGCGCCCGTATTGCCCGGTTTCCCCGCGCGTTCCAATACACGTATGTCTTCACTGGCTATGTTATGTTAATCTCAGGACTCACGCTGACCTTGCCCATGCCAACCATTAGTGTGGCCTGGTTGGTGGTCTCGGTCGGATATTTTGCCACCGGCTATCTGTTCGATCTGCCGTCGTATCGGATCATGGGCATCGGCAGCTCTTTACTCACAGTCGGACGAATTTTCCTAGTTGACCTGGCGTCCCTGGAATTAATTTACCGGGTGCTGTCCTTCATCGTGGTCGGCTTCGGGTTATTAATAGTAGGGTTGCTATACGCCCGGATCCGGGCATAACACCGGACCAACAGAGTCTGTGAGGGGGGCGCCGGCAGTAGAAAATTCTTCCGGAGGGCATTGTTGAAATTCTAATCAACCGAACCGGGGCGGAGGAAGAAGCGCTGGTTTGAAAGCCCGGTCGAGCAATGGATGGCGTCTGTTTTACGGTTTTTCTCGTGGCATCCAGAATTTGAGAAAAGGGCGAAAATGTTTTCCTATTTCTAAAAAGACCGTTGAAAATTTCAACAGGATTTAATAGCTAAAAAACAGGAAGATGCAGGGCACGGGAGGCTCCAGGCCGTTGGCACGTTATTTGTCAAAACTATGTGATGAGAGCGAGCAACACAGTCAGGTGGCAGCACATATCGGGTGACTTGTTGTTCCTCTGGAGATAGCAACCAAGAATAGATGGAAGCGGTAATTCGACTTGCAAATGATTACGTCGAAGAGCGGAAATTTGAGTGCTTAATTGAAGGGGGTTTTATTAATGAAAAGGTTGCCTCTACTACTAACCTTAATGCTAGGCCTGGTTGCGTTCGGGCTCATGTCCTGTGAGAAGCAGGTGGAGAAGATCGTAGAAGCTCCGCCGGCCATCCAGGTCACGAGTATCAACTACGCGCAAGCAGACACCACGATTACCCAGGGTAAGACGGTCATGTTCGTGGCGTCGGTCGAAGCCGAGGACACCGTGGATGTGGGATCCCTGCAGTTCAAGTGGTTCGCGGACAAAGGGTCGTTTAAGACCAGTTCCGGCGACACCGCGACATGGGTTGCCCCGGGTGAAGACGGGGTGGCAAAGCTGTCGGTGCACGTCACGGACGGCAGTAACATCGCCATCGGTTCCCGGAACGTGGGTGTGAACGTGTATACTCCGACCGCCGACGTGTATTACGTCGGCGTGAACGAATGTTCCCAGTGCCACAATGGCGGAACCGGCGGGCAGCAGTATGAGCCGTGGACCAAGACCGCCCATGCGGACGCCTGGGCCACGTTGGAAGCCAGTGACCATGCTGCCTCATACTGCGAACCGTGCCATACGGTGAACCAGAACGATACTCCGGGCAACTCCGGGTTCGACGAAGTGCCCACGGCCAAGTTCGAAGACGTGCAGTGCGAAAGCTGTCACGGGCCGGGAAGCGCCCATGCGGCCGGTACCGAAGCATCTCCGCCCAACGGACCGTTGGCGGCTCTGGATGCCTCGACCTGTGGCACTTGCCACGAGGGCGCCCATCATCCATACTTTGATGAATGGGAAACGTCTATGCATGCCAAGATGGACGAGAATCATGCCTATGATTTGGCGTATTGCCAACCTTGCCATAGCGGCGCCGGTTTCGTGGCTGCATATGATCAGAACGAAAGTAGCTTGTTCACCGATGCCGGATCTGATCCGGGGAATCTCACCTGCGGGGCCTGCCACGATTCCCATGACGCCACCAATCCCGGCCAGCTGCGGACGGTGGCGGCCGTGACA
>Ga0102944_1001449_pt1 | contig 15652 bp, 10 predicted proteins | sample SalPonD_shore_MG_FD_78172 | JGI IMG/M metagenome (GOLD analysis project Ga0102944, IMG submission 78172) | Salt pond soil microbial communities from South San Francisco under conditions of wetland restoration - Salt Pond MetaG... | ecosystem: Environmental > Aquatic > Marine > Intertidal zone >...
CTGCAATATCTGGTTTGTGGAAACTCATAACTTTTTTGAAACGTTTTTTATATAATGGTTTGTTTTGATAAACATGATAAGTTTCATCGAATGAAATTGAAATTGCGTTAATATTGAATTCTGATTTTTGATTTATGTCTTTCATTTCAATTTCCCACCATTTGTTTACTTGGTTTTCTCATATTACACTTTCTACAAAGCTCATATTTCCCCCAATTTTTAATTAAAGTATTATACTTCTCACCATTCCAGAAGTCTAAAAAATTTTTATTTTTTATATTTCCAAAATACCCAAACTTCTTTCTTAGATAAGCCGGAGCACAACAGACATTAAAGGTACCATCCCAGGCTATCCAGGCTTCTCTTCCTAAAAAAGGGCAAACGTAATCTTTAGGAACAACTGAACCACTACATTTTTGATTTAATTTATAGATATTTGCTAATTTAATCTTATTTCCATTCTGCATTAATCTTTCTTGCGCAATTTTACTTAATTTCTCAACCGTATTGTTCCATCTATTTATTGAATCAGGATTTCTTTTTAGAGATTGATTTTCGATCTCTTTATTTGTGATCCAAAGATGATGTCCCTTAAACCGATCTATATTTAAATGAATCGCTAGGTTTAATAAATTCTCTAAATCTTTCAAATTGCACTCCATAAAAGTAACCTGAAAGGTGATTGAGGGATTTTTTCTGTATTTTTGCCTAATTTTATCTCTAACTTTTACTAATTTTTTAATATTCTCTAATTGCCGAGAAAAATTGAGACCAACCATTATATCTTCAGCGATTTGTTTTTTTGAGCCATTTATAGATACTTTTATGTCACTGGTAATGGGCATAAACAAGTTAGCCCATTTCTCAACTCCTAATACCGGGAAAGTTCCATTTGTAGTTAAATTTAATTTTAAATCATATTTCCTAATCATATTAATAAGTTCTTTGAAATCTTTATATAAAAGCGGTTCGCCCATAGTACTAGGTATTATTTCTCGCAACCCATAATTAACTGTTTCCTTTATTACTTTTTCAATAAAATTGAAATTCATTACTCTATTTCCCGATTTTTTTTGATTATTATATATGCTATGCTCTTCACACATTATACAATTAAGATTGCATTGATCGGGATTCGTATCAAATGTTATTCTCCAAGGAGCCTTTAATTTAGCTTGTTTGAGCAATTTGGCCAATCACTCTTTCGTTTCGTATCAGTTTATTATATATTTTGATTAAATAATCCGCATCTTCTTGAATTGACCTTATTCTAATAACATCATTAGTTAATTGACTTATTAACTCAGGTTGTTCAATAAAACGTGTGATTTTATCCTTAAGATCCTTTATATCCCTCGATTCAAATAACAAACCGTTTTTTTCATTTTCAATAAGCTCTGCCATTCCCCCTAAGTTGGATGTTATTACAGGGATCCCCGATAAGATCGCCTCATGGATTACCAAAGGAGAGTTTTCATACCAGATAGAAGGCACGACTAATACATCAATATTCGACAAAACATTTCCAATATCCAAATAATTATAACCCCCATAAAAGTAGACATTATTATGTCTAATTTTATGTTTAAGATATTGAAAGCTCTCATCTATTCTTCCATAAATATTCAATTGAGCCTTCTTAGGATCGATATCATTGAAACATTCTATCAATAGATCAATTCCCTTCACAGGAATAATTCTTCCCATAAATCCGAATCTTAGCTTCTTAGACTCCTTCTTCTTAATGTTATAAAATAGTTCTTTTTTAAAGCCATAGTCCATATAAATTATTTTCTCTGGAAGAAATCCATTTTTAATGTAAATATTTTTTAGAAAACCTGATGGTGCGATGAATAAATCGATTTTATCATTTACAACTCTCATTTTTTTTAGCCATTTTTGTATCTCTCTTTTACCGACCTTCTCATTAATGAAATATTTTTTATTGCATTCAAGGCATTTCTCAACAGTTGGGCCATCGCATAATTCTTTATCGCCTCGAATAAGCTGACCTCTTACACAGATCATCCAATAATCATGCAATGTGAAAATAATCGGAATATTATATTTTTTAACTATATCGACAATCAAAACCGTTAAGTGACTGAGATGCCCTATATGAACTATATCGGGATTTATTTGCTGTAGATAGCGTTCAAAAATCTTTCCCAACTTTTTGTCTATATATTTATCGCGAAATGTGTAGTCTCTTTTAGGCTTATTTACTCTTATAATTCTTATTCCTGAGTCAGTTGACTGCTTTATTTGATATAAAGGCGAAAAAATATCTTCGATCCTTGTAAAAATTGAGATATTTACTCTTTTCTTAAGTTCGTTGCATAAATTATACGTATACACTTCAGAGCCAGCCATATAATATGGCGGATACCCATGGATGACTTTTAAGACTTTTGAATTGTTCATTTTTTATTTCAATATATTTTTTTCAGTTTGAATTGATTTTTGGATATAAAAAAAATGGTTTAATTAGAATTGATGGAGAATGTTAATTAATCCGTCTAAATGAATACTAAACCAGTTCGACTAATGGCTTAAGCACCATTTTCTCCCTTTTTTGGACTCCGAATGATTTGAGTTCAGCTGGTTGGATCTATTATCCATCGCAGCTTTACCCCAGGGATCCTCTGGATTCATCATCCGAGACCGCATTTCGTTTGGAGTATAATCCTTTTTTGATCCCAACTTTTTTCACCTCCTTTAATTTTTTCCTAAATTGAATTTTTTAATAATTAAATTCGTCTGCAAATCTCGTTTCTATTTTTGGAATTAAATATTCAGAATTTCTAAGAATTCTTGAAATTGCGTATTTAAAATGATGATTGCAGACTTCTTCAAATAGGAAATAAAGAGATGAGATATCTATTGGAACAAAAATGAATTTGGCGAAAGAAAAATTATTATAGATTTTTTGACCGTGTTTTTTCACTCTTTTATCACTTCCTACTAGCATTTTCAGCTAAATTTCTTTAGCCCGGAATCAGGAAGCCTGTTCCGCGTTGGAAAAGCTATTTATTTAATTCTTGCATAAATATATGACAATTTTGATTTAAAAATTTTATGTTATTAATTATTGATTCTTAGAAATTTTTTATATTTAATCACAATTTTTATAGCATAATGCTTTTATTGTGTATATAGACAATGATCGACTGGCCTCCCTCGCATTGCAAATTTCCCGAAAATTTCATTGAACGCATATTCTCATTTGAAAAATGTGAAAATAATTTTGGGTGCAGCCTTTTTGGTAGATCATCATATCATGAGTATTTAGATGATGAAGTTTGGGATGAGAGTATTCTCGATAATATTTATGACGTTGGTGAGGAGATTCTTGATTTTACTATATGCTGCCCTGTTTTATCTGTGAAACCTTATTTCGGCAAAAAAATTTTATCTTTAGATATTGAGACGACCACATGGTTTCCGAAAGCCTACGAAGGATTTGTAAATATCTTGGGAATTTCTGTGCTGGATTTAAATGCATATTCGGTGGAGAATTCAAGGTTAGTCGTCCATCAAATATTCAATATGCTCCGAAAAAAGGAAATGGCATGTCATTTGCTCCATTTGGCGCACGAATTTATGGATGATGCCGATATTGTGCTGGTGTTTAACAAAGGTTTTGATATCAAGATTTTAACCACTATTATCGAGAATTTTTCCATCGATTTTACATTCCCAGAGATGATTGTGGATTTGAAACACTACTATAGAAGTCTCGAGCATTTGGAACACTTTTTACGGGATGAAGTCAGTTTTCGGCGCGTGAATTCTGAGAAGGGGAGTTATCCCGACTATTACAAATTATTTAAAGGCAAGGGCAGTAAGGGGCTCGGCAAGCAGATTGAGCCGATTCGAGCATACAATATTGGATAAAATTGACGCCGCTCTATGCGTATCTCCTGCTTGAGTGAGATGAAAAGATGGATTGATGGAAATAATGGTTTGCTGTAATATCTGTGGCTTTGAATTGGAAAAGGAGCAAGAAGGGTTTTATTACTGCCCGATTTGCGATAGATTTACTTATTTCTCATAAATAACTTTATGGAGAATAGATCTTTGATTGTAAAAAATTAGGTTGAAAAAAGATATTAAGAGGACTAATGGCTATATAAATTCAGTGATTAGTTTATTCTTATTGTTTAGAAATTTATCAACGAGGTCATCAATCAATCCCGCTCCCATATTCTCTAAGATATATTTATAATATTTCCCTAACTTGTAAGCCATTAAAGGCGGTACCGCATTCCCTATCATCATGGCAATTTCCTTCGGGGTACCAAAAAATTCAAAATCATCGGGAAAAGACTGAATCCGAGCGCCCTCTCTAAATGTAATGGGACGATCTTGCGTGGGATGTACTAACTCCCTTACTCTGAAAGACGTGGTCATAATAGTCCGGCTCGGTAATTTACGGTCTAATCTCAAATAAAGGGGTCTTATCCCAGATTTGGTATTAATATCATACGCTTTTCCATTTTTAGTTTTTTTTACCCTCAACCACCCATCTTCCTTTAAGTTTTCTAATATTGTTCGTGGATCTATATATTCCTCATTGTTTTCATCGAGGAGGAATTCTTTATATTCCCACAGTTCATCTTTATTGAGATATTGGTTTTGTTCCATCATTTCTATCATTGTTTTAAAATCACTGAATAGAGATTCTAAAAGATACCCCTCTGAATATTTTCCTTTTTTAGTCTTATATCCCTCTCGGGTTCTAAACCTACTTATAAATAGTAAAGTGAATCGCTCTTCAAGTTTCAGTTCAGTCTTAAAAAGATCCCACACCCCAATATAACGTTCCCCAAATCTACTACTACGATAGATTTTACCCTCAGGGATATTCTTAAGAATTTTTAGCTCTTTTTCTTTCGGTTCCTTTAAAATCTGGTGTAAAGAGACCCTTTCAGCCGTATTTTTTCTTAAATACTTTTGGAACTTATTTAATCCCTCAAATACCTTATATTTGACTGATCCAGACTCGCTTGGTCTCTCTGGAAGGTCATGTAATACATCTTGCATGGTTCTTATTGATTCCATTTCTCTTTCCTTAGGGAAAAAATCCTTTTCTGTTTCTTCAAAGTACCACAAGTCTACCTTTCTTTTTAGAGGTTTTCGTTTTTCAAAATTATTGGGGATATGTTTAGGCAACGGGAAGGGAAAAAGGTCTAATAGATTTTTATATTTGTCCTTGTAAATCACACAAAAGACCCTCACCCTTTTTTGTGGAACTCCATAATAGGAGGAATCCAATAACCCAATCTGAATATTGTAATTTAATTTGTGTACCACCTTCTTTATCTCTTCTAAGAATAATTTCGAGTCCATTTTCATGGTAGCCATGCCAGAAACATTTTCCATTAAGGCAATTTCTGGTCGTATTGCTTCTACCCAATCAAGATATCTTATAGGCAGCGAATTCCGCAATTTTTCGAAACAAGAATTTGGGTCTCGGTTTCCCCTAGCATCGCTAAAGCCTTGGCAGGGAGGGGAACCAATAATGAACTTTACATTTTCGTCTTTAAATTTATCCAATACACCGTCTAATAGGTCATGGTGTATGAACTCGGAGCCATCATGGTTATGTTCGTATGTTTCCTTTAAGTTATCGTCATAATCAATCCCAACAATTATATTAAACCCAGCAAGCTCAAAACCCTTACTAAATCCTCCCACACCACAAAATAGGTCGATTGTGTTTAAAAGGTCAGTTTTTTCACTCATTAATACATCATTTAATACTCAGATAATTAATAAAAGTTTACTAATTATTATATTAGTAGATTATTAAAACTCATCATTTCTTAATTTATCATACGGAGTTAAGAATTTTTGATTTTTATTGTTTATAAAGAAAAAAAGGGTCAAATTGATCCCGATAAAATGGTTTCTATGAACAAAATTGCCAAAACGATCCTCACGTGGTACGAGGAAAATGGAAGGAATTTCTTATGGAGAAAAAATCCTAGTAGTCCATATGAAATAATGGTCGCAGAAATCTTGTTGCAGAGAACCACAGCTAAGAGTGTACATAAATTTTATCCAACATTTATCAAGAAATACCCGGATCTGGATAAATTAGGCCAAGCTGAAGAGAATGACTTGGAAGATATCCTTAGCAATCTTGGGTTGTTGTATAAAGCGAAAATTTTTAAAAAGATAGCTCGTAAATTACAAGAAAAAAATTACGAAATCCCAGAGACCAAAAACGATCTGATGGAACTATACGGGATAGGAGATTATATCTCGAGTGCCATATTAACATTCGGATTTGAGAAAAATACGCCCATCGTGGACTCCAATATTAGAAGGTTTGCTTCACGGTTTTGGGAACTGGAAGATGAAAAACGGATTAAAAAAAAACTACTCAGTCTTACAAAAGATAATACGAAAAAGATCTATTTTGGCCTTCTTGACATTTGCTGGTTTTATTGCAGGGCTCCCGAACCAAAATGCGAAGAATGTCCTTTAAAACAGTTTTGTCCATGTCCATAACGTACCTAGAGCCAATTATCATGTTCAGAAAAGCGATTTTATATAGCTTTCTATATCGTTTCCATACTTTTCTTTAAATTCATCGGTGATTCTCTTCGTAGTATTCTCTATTTCGTCTACAATAGAATTCAGTCTTAGAATTTCTTCAGCAGCCTTCTTAATCCTTTCTAAGACCTTAAGGTGGAAATCCGCTTCCCCGCTCACAAACTCCCACAACTCTTTGCCTATAAGAGTCCGAGCTTCCCAATTGGGCAAATAGGATTTCATTAAACTGATCGAAATCGCATTTTCATCATCTTTGCCATAAGTCATTCCAATATATCCAAAATGACCTTCTGCTTCGATCTCTTCGATTTTTTTTTGCCAATATTTAATCTGATCTTTATCCATATCACTTGTTCCACTTTTTACTTGGATATAATGTGAAACGTCGTCAATAATCTTGATTATATCGAAACCTTTTGTTAATTTTTGAGAACCAGAAGCAATTAATAGGTTTTCTACGCATGTGCCAAAAGAAGTCACTATTGAACGGGATACTCTTTGGAATACGAGAAATTCGACCATCTCATCAATTTCTCTCAAATTGAGTATATTTATGAGGAAAGGATTTGGATTTAGATGAGCTAACTTCAATTCTTGAATATTCTGTAGATTTTGACGAATGAACTCCCGCCCTATTGATTGTATAAAGTTTTCATTGACAGAAAGACTTGGGTTTATAAACCTAAGTTTAGTTCTAATTCTACCTATATAATCATCTCCAAATCCCCTAATCAACTTATATCCGTCAGCAGATCTCATATCTTTAAATTTTTCGAATTCGAAATTAAGAAAACCCTCAAGGGTCGAGAATTGGGCGGCTATCTTAGTAGAAGTAACATCCCCTAATTCACATTCATTGTTTAGGAAATATTCTAAAAATCTGTATAATATTTCGTTTTCAAATTCTTCGTCGCTCATCCGAAACGGTTTTAATTTTTCAATTAGTTATATTATTGATTTAGAACTCCTTACTTATTAAAGCTTATATTAAGAAACTAGATCTTTTATGAGTATTGTTAAATCTGTTAAGTTGAGAATTCTCAAATCCAGATGAAAATTGCTTATATCTCAGTGAAAGAACTTTAGATTTCAATTTCGATCTTACGCTTAGAAAAGATATCATCTCTTAAAGAGAAGAGATAATGAGCTATATTGACCGTAATAATGGAGATCTTAATTTTGCAATTTTCTTAGCAATAGAGTTAGATTTTTTAATAAAAATGTGATATAAATTAGATATCAATAATATTTCAAAAAATCTAAGTGTAGAAAAAAATGGTTAAAAATAGAAGCCCGAATGATGATAGATCGGATAGCAAAAATCCAAATAATCCTTCCTTTAAAACCGCACGAGAGAACAGATCAAATCAATTAAATCCAAATAATCCAGAATATAAGGGAAATTCAAAAAAATAATTTAATTAGAATGATATTTAAAATAATCATCTCTAAAATAAAATTTAAAAATTATTAAATTATTATATTGTAAAAACAAAAATCTCAAGGTTAGAAATATAGTATGACTGAAGAAGCTGAAATAAATAATATAATAAGAAAATTATGTGAATTATCTGAAGATTTAGCTAAATTCAAAGAAAATGATGAAGAATTTTTAGAAGAAATAAAACACATTGATAAAAGTAATATTTTAGAGCTAATGAATTATTATAAAGGAAAGCAAAAAGTAAGAGAATTAAGATATTATATTTTAGAGAGAGTTTATAATAATAGACAAATTTCTTTAGAGGACATTGAACAGAAAAAGGAGGAAATCAATTTAAAATATCCAACTAATGTATTCCATGCGTGGTCTAATTTTTCAATACTATTTGAATTATATTATAGAAGATTTCGTGAAAATGTTAGAGAATATTTACAAAAAATTCACAAGTTTTTTAGAGAAAGGATTGATTATAGTTTTAATCCAGATAAAACTCTTATGGCATTTGATTGGAATCAGAACTTTGGAGATGCAGCTTGTTGGATACTATTAATTCCTGATTTTTTTGATGATCATAAATCATGTGCGCGTTTATCATTTGTAATAGATTATTCAAGTGAAAAAAAAATTCGATTTGGGTTGAATTATGGTTATGAATTAAAATTAGATGAAAAACCTAATTTAAAATCATTCAATGATTATTCTGAATTTAATTTAAATAATGTCTTAAAATTTTATAGGGAGGTTCTAACTGATTTTAAATCGACAAATGAAGCTCTGATTGAAGAAAAGACTGAAGTAATTGGGGAAGAACTAAAAAAAATTACACGCAACATAAAATTTAATGATTTAGAAGATAATTTCCATCAAATCCCATTATATTTTGATAATAGGGATATAATTAGAGATCAAATTTTGTCATGCTTGAAAGCTAATAAAAACATTATTTTTTTTGGTCCTCCAGGCACAGGAAAAACAAGATTAGCTGAAGAGATATGTAAACGAACTTATGAATCTAATAAGGACAATGAAAATATACATCCACATGTATTTACAACAGCAACATCCGATTGGACTACATTTGAAACGATTGGAGGATATATGCCTTCAAGTGAAGGAAATCTTTTAACATTTAGAAATGGATTATTTCTTAAATGCTTTAGAGACGAAGATGGGGAGCCGAAAAATAGATGGCTACTTATTGATGAAATCAATAGGGCAGATATAGATAAAGCTTTTGGTCAATTATTTTCCGTGCTTTCAGGAAATCCGGTCAATTTACCATATTTAAACGAAGATGGAGAAGAGATTATTATAAAACCAATCCAAATAAAAGATTTTAAAGAAGCTTCAATAAAATGGAAAAAAAATATCTACTACGTTACAAATATGTGGAGATTAATCTCAACAATGAATACCTATGATAAGACGTCTCTTTATGACATGAGCTATGCATTTATGCGAAGATTTGCTTTTATTTATATACCTGTTTGTAAAGTTGAAGAAGGGCTTTTAGAAAATCTATGTTCAGTTTATTGGAATATTCCAATTGAAGATATGGGTGAAAATTTAAAAAAAATTGAAAATTTATGGAAAATAATTAACGAATTTCGACCTATTGGACCAGCTATAATCAGAGATATTATAGAATTTATTAAAAATTCTACCGGCCAAGATATTGCTTTAACTTATTCAATAGTCCAATATATTTTACCCCAATTTGAAGGTTTAGAATCTGAACTTATAAAAAATTGTTTTGATATAATCAGAGAAGAAATTAATGGTATAAATTGGGAAATTCTGAAAGATATCATTGAGGACATGTTAAATGTAAAATTAAAATGGTAAAATGTTTTAATGTCAAAAACCAGTCGCAAATTATTAATTAATAGTATTAAAAATGGTATTATTACTTACCTTAGAGAAGGAAAGATAAATTCAACTATTTTATCTAAAAAAATAATAAATCCAGATTTAGATAAAATTCAAGATTTTGATACAATTCTGAGAATTCATTTTATATTACAAGATAAATTAATAGAATTTATAAGTCAACTAAATAAAGAAATCCGTCGACTCAAGAAAAGAACAATAAATAACTATGCAATAAGCAAAAATTTTGTAAAAGGAAGAATATTATGGCAGAAGACTTTATTAGAAAGAAGTAAGAGAAATTACAGAGATAAATCATTATTTATTTGCAATGATCCCAAAATAGATTTTAACATTCCTGAAAATATTGTTTTAAAAATTCTTCTTACCCAGATTTATTCTATATTAATAGATGATTTACGAGATTACAAAAAAAGCGATTATAATTATAAGTGGTTCTCCAAATGGAATGAAAAGAAAGATTTAATACAGAGTTTTTTTAAATTTTATCAAAATAATATATATTTGAATAGAATTAAAGCTATAAAAAGCAGAGACCTTTCCAGTAAAGATTTATTAAAAGTTTTTCAATCTAGACATTTTATTTATAGAAAGGCGGCAGAATTATTATATGAACTAAAAAAGATTGAAAATCATGAATTTGATCAGGATTTTATTTCTGATCTATTAAATTCTACCTTAATCGTTCCAGAAGATAATTCTACATTATTCGAATTATTTTGTTTATTTAAAATAATATTTAACCTACAGAAGAAATATGATATGAGATTAAATATAATTGGGAAAAAGAGAAAAGAGTTTGCGGTTTTTGAAAATAATAAATACATTGTTAAAATTTTTCATGATTCGAATGGTAGTTTGAAATTTAATGATAAATTAGAGGAACTTGACTTTACATCAATTGAAAAAGATTCCTATTTTGAGAGAATAGTAAACTCAATTAGAATGTATGGGAAGATATATAATGACTTATTTGGGATAAAAATAAACAAGTCATTGTACAGAGGTCGCCCCGATATAATTATTGAAAAATGGGAAAAAAAATCTCGAGGAAATCTGACTTTAGTTGAATTATACATTGGAGAAATTAAATACACAAATAAAAAGTTGACAATTTCAAGAGGTTTAAAAGAATTGATTGAATATATTCATTTTGCAAATATAATCAGGAATATCTATTTAACAGTTCTGAACATTCGGAAACTATTTCTGAAGATTTAAAGATTCATGGAATTCTAATTGGAGATCAATTGAATTTTATCCATGATAGAATTGCTGGTTTTGACGATGTGGAAATAGAAATATATGAAACAGGTACTATTGATACCTTTACCTTTGATGTATAATTTGAAAAAAATTTAATTCCACAATTTTTGAAAAAATTCCTTCAATTTTAATTTTCGCTGACCTTGCGAGAGTGATTCATTCTTATACTTTATTATTGGTTTATGCCAGATAAAATTATACTTAGGATCTCCAAATAGTAAGACATAAGGTTTCTGATAAATTTTCTTAATGTCTTTGTGCCACATTAGTTCTCCAGAACCATTTAATTTATTATGAGAATGATCACTGAGAGGTTCAAAATAAGAATTTGGATCAAATTTATCCTTTATATTTTCCTTAGGTTTAAAGAGATCTCCAAATTTATTTTTAGAAGCACATTTAATATTTCTTATGTTATCTGGTAAATCGTACCAAGCATCATAATGAGAATTGTATTTTTTTCCAACTTTCATTAAGAAGTAAAGAAAATTTTCTCCATCCTTTTTAATTAGATTTTTCCCGGTTAATCCTGCAATCCATAAATCGTCTTCATTAATAAAATTAGAAAAAGTTCTCATCCAGTGTTTACAAGTGCATAATGAAAGTATCCCTCCTTGAAAATTAGGTGCTGTTCCATATTGATTAATTTTTCCATTCTCGTATTCTAAAGTACTTAAAATATAAAAATAAATCAAATCTCTTGAATCAGAAAAGTTCTTAAAAATTTTTAGTTCCCACCTACTTTAAGGGATCCAGAGGAGCTCTTATCTTCATTAATTCTCTGGATCTAAAAACTATGAGTGAATTGAGAAGATTAATAGTGAGCATAAGATATAAATTAGAGAGAATTTTGTGACTAGAATTTTATCTATCGAAAAGTAAAAAAAAGAACCTTGAATTCTTCCTATCTTGTTTTTTTTTAATTTAAATAATTTTCGTAATAAAAAGAGTCATAATGTTAATTCTGTTTCAAATTGAATGAATTTTATTAGATTGAAATTCTATTATTTTAATATAAATTTAGGGATTGAGAATTTTAAAAATTATTTTATGATCTGAGTTTTTAAAAAACTCGAAAACAATTTTTATTGGTTTTCTGAAATACAAGGATGGAATTAAAAATGCCAAAAATTCGTCTAAACAAGCAAGTCTTAGGAGAATTTCTTGAGTCAGATTGTGATCGAAAACTCTTTTTAAATCTGGGAGAGGGAAATAGAAATTGGATTAAACCTTATCGGGAAATTAAGGAACCAGAACGGAAAAAAATAGCAAATCTGGTTGTTAAGCTTGGAAGAATATATGAAGAGGCAGTCTATGACCAAATTATTCCCAATAATAGTGGGAGAGTTTTAATAAATCCATATTGGAGAGAAGGAAGGAAGGGAGAAGAATTAACTGCAGAATTTCTAAGTAGATTATATGAAAAGATGATGTCGGAAAATAATTTAGATGAATTTTGTTTATTGGAATATGAATTTGAAACACCAAAATCATTCATTACAAAGCTTTTTGATTTGAGCTCGAATGAAGAAATTCCAACCACCTATTCGGAATCTCTACGGCCAGATGTCCTCCTCTTTGGAAATAAAATCATTCCAAAAAATTTACCATCTAAATTGAGGAAAAAAACAAATGAAGATTTAATTGGAGAACTCATGCTTGATGGAAACATCAATCCTATGTCTGATGAGGAGTTATCTAAAAAGATAGGAATTCGCATCGTGGATATAAAATTAACGAGAGCTGACAATATAGGAAAAAAACATTTTTTTGAAATTATATTCTATTGTTACGCCTTACTTTACTTCTTAGAAAAGAATAATTTAAGAGATAAATTTTTTATAAGAATTGATCATAATGGTATCTTCCCTAGATATGACGACTCAGAAATTGAGGGTTTAAAAATTGAAGATATCTCACAAAAAATGGTTGAAATACCTTTCAAAGATGGTAAAATATTATTAGATACCGTTTCAGAAAAATTAAAGGAATTTAAGACAATTATACCCTGCTCTGTAGAAAATGTTCCTTTAAATCTGCAATCAATATGTGCGCGATGTGAATTTCTTGAGGATTGTAAACAAACGCTAAAATATAGTGAAAAAAATCAACCTGAAGAATATGATTTGCGAATTCTTCCCTATACTTCACAGACCATTGCAGAACAATTGAAAGATTCAAGCAATCCAAAATATGATACAATCAAAGATGTTGCAGAAAAAATTGATTCTCATCCTATCGGAATAGTACCAACTCCTCTTTATGCCGAAAAACCTTTCTTAAAAACCCGCGCGAAATCACTTCTTGAAAATAAAATTATAAGTCCAAAAATTGGGGAATTTTTTTCAATTAATATACCAAAATATAGCCCAATTTCTTTCATTATAGATTTTGAAACAGATCCAATTCATAATGTAGTCATCGCAACCTCCTTTTATGTAAATAGTATCTTATTTAGAAGTTGGTCAAAAGATCTTTATAATAAATTTGTTAAATGGTGGAAACTATGGATTAAATATCTCAAAGGATCAAATGAAAAAGAGCAAATAATAGATCAAATATTAACTGATTTCGGCGAAAACCTTCAAGAATATAATGATTTTGAGATAAAGAGGTTCTTAAAAGAATTTGCAGAAATTTTGCCTTTTCTTGATGAATTGAGTGAAAATATTAATTGGTTAAATTTAGATAAAGTTTCAAAAAGTGGAAAAAAAGTCTTTAGTACTTTTAAATTAGAATTCTCATTAGTCAATAAAGGGCATAATCTAAAAGATGTTAATGAAAATAAGTTTTCTGAGGATTTTATTTCTCTTCTTTATGCTTTAGTAATTCTTATCCAAGCTTTAGAATGGTTTATCGTGGCAGAGAATCATTTTATGAATTCCGGAATATTTTATTGGTCCAAGGAACAAATAGATTATTTGGAAGAATTTTTGGAAAGAAATCTCGATTATTTGAATGATAATCCAATATTACGCAGAAAAAGTCTATATATTCTTAGATGGTTTAATCCCTCTGAATCAGAAGTTAGAAATCCACATCATTATAAAAAATTTTATGATTTGCGAGCATTTGCAGAAACAACTTTGAGTTTTCCTCTGATTATTAATTATACATGGCATGAATTAGCTCATTATCTCTCTCAACAACAAGAATATCAACCAATTTTTGGATATAAAGAACAGAATTTCTACGAAGTATTCTGGAATCCTCATTTCAATTTTATAGATTTTCAGCAATGGTATCTTTATTTAAATGAGCAAGATGCTCAAAAAAAGCATTTATTACTCCAAGAATTAAAAAAACAGATGCTTATAAAAGTTAAGACCTTAGATAAGCTCCGTCAAATATTTCAACGATATGGAAAGCCTTATTTATTAGGTTTTAACAAGCCAAAACCAATGAGAGAATTTTTGGATTTTGAATTACCAGAAGAGTATCATAATATCGCTCAGATATGGTATTTATTTGAGAATTATACAACCGCACATCAAGAATTTGAAATAGACAGAATGCGTTGTCTATATCCGAGTTATGGAATCGCAAAATTAGAATCTGCCAAAGTAGATTCGATATTGCAATCACCTCTCAATAAAGATAGTTATCCAAAATATCAATATGAATTCCAATTAACTGATATATCATCAAATGTGAAAATGGATGAAAACGATTGGGTAATTTGCATTCCTGCGATACTTAGGAACACTCCAAGATATAAAAACTATTTATGGAAAATTACTATTGAAACTGCGGTATGGAGAGGAGGCTATAATGAAATTGTGGCAACTGGATGGAGCACCAATTTATTGGAGAATTATATTAAAGAACTTGAAAATTCATTTCAATATACAAAAGATCCAGCTTTAAGGAAGGAAATTAACAATCGACTTGAAGTATTATATGAAAAGAACGAAATTATGAATGATACTGGAGGTACTATACAAATAGATGATATATTCTATCTTTATCAAAGAGCATCGAATCCTTGGGCTAAAAAATTGGATAAATTATTAACGCGCTTTAATTACGGAGATGGATGGCTTGGTCATATATTAGCCTATAAGTGGGGTATCACAAGAAAAGAAGAAATAAGTTATCCAGATTCTTTTCCTTATAATTCATTTCTCCCAGAGATTTATATGTATTCTCCTAATTTATTACCTAATTTTAATTCAGCTCCAAATGAATTGATGACCTCAATTTACCCTCCTCCTGATAGTTCACAAGAAAATGCTATCCTTCAGGCAATGAAAAATACAATATATGGAATTCAAGGTCCTCCTGGTACGGGAAAAACAAAAACTATTGCCGCCTTAATTGATGAATATCTATTAAGGAATAAAGAGAATGGAGGATCATCTATTCTAGTGATGGCTTTTTCTTATGCTGCTCTCCAAGTAGTATTTCAGAATGTGTTTGAAAGTAAAAATAAGGATGGCTCTCCTACTGAGGCTGCTAAATCAAAATTAGTATTTTTGAGATCTTCCC
>Ga0102944_1001450_pt1 | contig 15642 bp, 15 predicted proteins | sample SalPonD_shore_MG_FD_78172 | JGI IMG/M metagenome (GOLD analysis project Ga0102944, IMG submission 78172) | Salt pond soil microbial communities from South San Francisco under conditions of wetland restoration - Salt Pond MetaG... | ecosystem: Environmental > Aquatic > Marine > Intertidal zone >...
ATGGCTCCCCGGGACGGATTCGAACCGCCGACCTAGTGATTAACAGTCACCCGCTCTACCGCTGAGCTACCGGGGAACAGTGGGAGGCTCTCGCAAGAGAGGCGCAATGGTAATGGCCGGGCCCGGGGCGGTCAAGGCGGCCCGCGCGCGGGGCGCGGGCCGGCCGGAATCCGCACTGTGCCGCGGCCTGCGGCCTCAGCCGAGGGCCTTCTTGAGGCGGTCCAGTGCGTTCTTGAGGTTCTCCATGCTGGTGGCGAAGGAGAGCCGCATGTAGCCCGGGGCGCCGAAGGCGGTGCCGGGGACCAGGGCGACGCCGGTGTCGTCCAGCAGGCGCGAGCAGAAGTCCGTGTCGTCCTCGGCGCCGTAGGCCTGGATCGCCTCCTCGACCCGCGGGAAGGCATAGAAGGTGCCGTCGCCGGCGAGGCACTCGACGCCGGCCAGGTCGTTCAGGCCCTGGACGACGAAGTCGTGGCGCTCGCGGAACTGGGTGACCATGTCGGCGACGCACTCCTGGTCGCCGTTCAGGGCGGCCGTGGCGGCGGCCTGCGAGATCGAGGCCGGGTTCGAGGTGCTCTGGGACTGGATCTTCTTCATCGCCCCGATGAGCTCCTTGGGGCCGCCGCAGTAGCCGATGCGCCAGCCGGTCATGGAGTAGGCCTTCGAGACGCCGTTCAGCACGACCGTGCGCTCATAGAGGTCCGGGCGGGCGTTGACGATGTTGGAGAACGGCTCGTCGGTCCACAGGATGTGCTCGTACATATCGTCCGTGGCAATCACCAGGTCCGGGTGCTCGGCGAGGACCTCGCCCAGCGCCGCCAGCTCGTCGGCCGTGTAGGCGATGCCGGTGGGGTTGGACGGGCTGTTCAGGACCACCAGCCGGGTCTTCGGCGTGATCGCCTCGCGCAGTTGCGCGGCGGTGATCTTGAATCGCTGCTCGGCGCCCGCACGAATGATGACGGGCACGCCGCCGGCGAGCTTGACCATGTCCGGGTAGGAGACCCAGTAGGGCGCCGGTATGACAGCCTCGTCGCCCGGGTTCAGCAGGGCCTGCGCCATGTTGAAGAAGCTCTGCTTGCCGCCGCAGGAGACCAGGATCTGCTCCGGCTTGTAGCTGATGCCGTTGTCGCGGTGGAACTTGTCCACCACGGCCTGCTTGAGCTCCGGCGTGCCGTCGACGGGCGTGTACTTGGTCTTGCCCGCGCGGATCGCCTCGATCGCGGCCTCCTTGATGTGGTCCGGGGTGTCGAAGTCGGGCTCGCCGGCGCCGAGGCCGATCACGTCGCGCCCCTGCGCCCGCAGCGAGGCGGCGAGGGCGGTCACGGCGAGGGTCGGGGAGGGCTGGACCTGTTGTACGCGGTCGGAGAGCTTCACGGTCACGACGGTATTCCTCGATTCGATGAGTGCTTTATGATGGACGCAGCAAGCGCGTCAGGCTACCCGCCCCCGGTCCCCATGTCCAAACCGCTCCAGATCGCGAAGCAGTTCGAGCCCGCGGGCGACCAGCCGCAGGCCATCGAAGCCCTGTGCGACGGGCTGGACAGCGGGCTGATGTACCAGACCCTGCTGGGGGTCACGGGCTCGGGCAAGACGTTCACGATGGCCAACGTCATCGAGCACGAGCAGCGTCCGACGCTGATCCTGGCGCACAACAAGACGCTCGCGGCCCAGCTCTACGGCGAGATGAAGGAGTTCTTCCCGGACAACGCCGTGGAGTACTTCGTCTCCTACTACGACTACTACCAGCCGGAGGCCTACGTGCCGTCCTCGGACACCTTCATCGAGAAGGACGCCTCCGTGAACGAGCACATCGAGCAGATGCGGCTGTCTGCGACCAAGGCCCTGCTCGAGCGCCGCGACGTCGTGATCGTGGCCACAGTCTCCTCGATCTACGGCCTGGGTGACCCGCAGGCCTACCTCAAGATGGTGCTGCACCTGGACCGGGGCGACCATATCGACCAGCGCACGATCCTGCGCAAGCTCGCGCAGATGCAGTACCAGCGCAACGATATGGAACTCAAGCGCGGCACCTACCGGGTGCGCGGCGAGGTCGTCGACATCCACCCGGCCGAGTCGGACGACGAAGCGATCCGCGTGGAGCTGTTCGACGACGAGATCGAAAATCTCTCCTTCTTCGACCCGCTGACGGGCGAGGTCAAGCGCCGGGTGCCGCGCCTGACGGTCTACCCGAAGACGCACTACGTGACGCCGCGCGAGCGGCTGCTGCACGCGGTCGAGCAGATCAAGGTGGAGCTCAAGGAGCGCCTTGAGGAACTGCGCGCCAACGACAAGCTGCTGGAGGCCCAGCGCCTCGAGCAGCGCACCCAGTTCGACCTGGAGATGATCAACGAGCTGGGCTACTGCTCGGGGATCGAGAACTACTCGCGCTACCTGTCCGGGCGCGACCAGGGCGAGCCGCCGCCGTGCCTGTTCGACTACCTGCCGCACGACGCGCTGCTGATCGTCGACGAGAGCCACGTGACGATCCCGCAGCTCGGCGGCATGTACAAGGGCGACCGCTCGCGCAAGGAAACGCTGGTCAGCTACGGCTTCCGGTTGCCGTCGGCGCTGGACAACCGGCCGCTGATGTTCGAGGAGTTCGAGCGGATCCAGCCGCAGACGATCTTCGTCTCGGCGACGCCAGGGCCGTACGAGGACAAGCACTCGGACCAGGTGGTCGAGCAGGTCGTGCGCCCGACCGGGCTCGTGGACCCGGCCGTGGAGATCCGGCCCGTGGCGACCCAGGTCGACGACGCGCTCTCCGAGATCAACCGCTGCGCCGAGCGCGACGAGCGCGTGCTGATCACGACGCTGACCAAGAAGATGGCCGAGGACCTGACGGACTACCTGTCCGAGCACGACGTCCGCGTGCGCTACCTGCACTCGGACATCGACACGGTTGAGCGCGTCGAGATCATCCGCGACCTGCGCCTCGGCAAGTTCGACGTGCTCGTCGGTATCAACCTGCTGCGCGAGGGCCTGGACATGCCCGAGGTGGCACTGGTGGCCGTGTTCGACGCGGACAAGGAGGGCTTCCTGCGCGCCGAGCGCTCGCTCATCCAGACCATCGGCCGCGCGGCGCGCAACGTGAACGGGCGCGCGATCCTGTATGCCGACCAGGTCACGAACTCCATGCGCCGCGCAATGGACGAGACCGAGCGCCGTCGGGCCCGGCAGATCGCCTTCAACGAGGAGCACGGCATCACGCCCCAGACCATTCGCAAGGCGGTGGCGGACATCATGGAGGGCGCGCACGCCGGCGCGCCCGGCACGCCGGAGCGCTACGCGAAAGCGGCAGAGCAGGCGGAGCAGTACCAGAGCAAGTCGCCGCGGGAACTGGCGAAGGAGATCGATCGCCTCGAGAAGAAGATGTTCGAGCACGCGCAGAACCTGGACTTCGAGGAGGCCGCGCGGCTGCGCGACGAGGTGCACAAGCTGCGCGAGCGGGCCTTCGGCGTCGACGAGGTGGCCGGATGAGCTCCCGATCACGGGCGGCGGTCCTGCGCGGGCTGTCCGGTGGCGTGCTGCTGGTGCTGGCTGCGGCATGCGGTGGCAGCAATGCCGGTGGCGTGGCTGTCGCCGCGGACGACGTGCCGGCGGGCTACGAGCTGGAGCGCCTTGCGGACGGGCTGGGGGGCCCGCGCCTGATGGCATTCGCGCCGGACGGCGCGCTGGTGATCGGCTCAAAGCGCGGCACAGTCTGGCGCCTGGAGCCGCCCTACACGGATGCGGAGCCGCTGCTGCGGCTGGACAATTACCCGCACAGCATCGCGTTCCGCGACGGCGACATCCTGGTCGCGCAGACGGACGGCATCTACCGCACGCCCTACCGCCCGGTGGATGCACCGCTAGATGCGAAGCGCTGGGTGCCGCTGCCCGGCGGCGGCGGGCACAACAGCCGCACGGTGGGCGTGGGGCCGGACGGCCGCGTCTATGCCGCGCTCGGGATCAGCGGCAACTGCTCCAACCAGTACATCGGCACGGGCTACGCCTTCCGCAACCAGCGCGGCGGCGTCCTCGTGCTCGACGAGGGCGGCGAAGAGCCGCGCTGGAAGCCATTCGCGTCCGGTCTGCGCAACCCCGTCGGGTTCGACTGGCAGCCCGAGACCGGCGTGCTCTACGCGACCAACAACGGGCCGGATCATCACGGCTACGACGAGCCGGTGGAGTATTTCGTGCGCGCGGAGCAGGGCAGCTTCTTCGGCCTGCCGTGGTACGTGCTGATCGACGGCAAGTATCAGCGCGACGACTGCGTCCAGGCGCGGCCGCCGCGTCCGATCGACGCGATCGAGCGGCCGGTGGCGACGTTCCCCGCGCGCAACGCGCCGCTCGGCATGGCGTTCGCGCCGGCGAACGCGGGCGAGTGGGCCGGCGATGCCTTCGTCGCGCTGCACGGGTCCTGGGCCACCAAACCGTACGGCGGCGGGTTGGGCCCGGACAACACGCGCCGGCCCCCGGCGATCGTGCGCGTGCATTTCGACAAGGGTGAGGCCACCGGCGAAGTCACGGACGTCGTCACCGGGTTCCAGGACCCGCAATCCGGCGACCGCTGGGCGCGGCCAGCCGGCGTGGCGTTCGGCCCGGACGGCTACCTGTATTTCACCAGCGACTCGGGCGCGAACGCGCTGTTCCGCCTGCGCCCGACCGGCGACTGATCGGAGACCTCATGACGCGATCGCCGCACGACTTCGTGCGGGCCGGCCACAGCGGTCTGCCCGCCACCGACGCCGCAACGGGGAGATGCGCCTGATGGCCTGGCGGCCGAGCGCCGAAGAGAAGGCGCGCGACCGGGAGACGAACCGGTTGGTCTACGTCAATGCCTCGGTCATCCACGGCTGGGGGCTGTTCGCGCGCGAGCCGATCGCGGGCGAGGTGTACATTGGCACGTATCTCGGCCCGATGGCGAAGGCGAACGGTTCGCACGTGCTGTGGATCGAGGACGAGGACGGCGAGTGGATCGGGCGGCGCGGCTTTAATCGCCTGCGCTACCTGAATCACAGCGCCGAGCCGAACGCCGAGTTCGACGGGTTCGATCTGTACTCGTTGCGGCCCATCGCGCCCGACGAGGAGATCACCATCGATTATCATTGGGACTGAACCCGGGGCATGCCTCCGGCACAGGATGTGACGATGAAGCGATTTCTCGGCGGTTTCCTGTTGGTGCTGGCGGCCCTCGGGCTGCCGCTTGCCGCCGTGGCGCAGGACAGCGGCGAGCCGAAGGCCCCGGCGGGCGGGCGCGCCATCATGCTCGAGGTCGACGGCGCGATCGGCCCGGCGACCACCGATTACCTGACCCGTGCCCTGGAGCACGCGCAGGAGGACGGCGACGTGCGCCTGGTGATCCTGCGCATGGATACGCCGGGCGGCCTGGTCGCTGCCACCCGCGACATCGTCCAGGCCATCCGCTCGTCGACCGTGCCGGTGGCGACCTGGGTCGCGCCCGAAGGCGCGCGCGCCGCGAGCGCCGGCACCTACATTCTCTACGCCAGCCACATCGCCGCCATGGCGCCCGCGACCAACGTGGGCGCTGCGACGCCGGTGACCATGGGCGGCACGCCGTCGCCCGGGCCGCAGGGCGAGCAGCAGCCGCAGAAGGACGACAAGAGCGGGGACGGGGGCACGGACGACGGTGGTGACGCGGAGCAGCAGGCGCCGGCCGGCGACGCGCACATGCGCAAGGCGGTGCACGATGCCGCCGCCTGGATCCGCAGTCTGGCGCAGGAGACCGGGCGCAACGAGGAGTGGGCCGAGAAGGCGGTGCGCGAGGCGGTCAGCCTGACGGCGCGCGAGGCCGTCGACATGAACGTCGCGGACTTCATCGCCGACTCGGTCGACGAGCTCCTGGACAAGGCGGACGGGCGCACCGTGCAGATGGCGAGCGGGAAGCTGCAGGTGCAGTCGGCCGGGCTGACGGTGGAGCGCCGGGCGCCTGACTGGCGCAGCGAGCTGCTGGCCGTCATCACCAATCCCACCGTGGCCTACATCCTGATGATGATCGGGATCTACGGGCTGCTGCTCGAGGGCTACAACCCGGGCTCGATCGTGCCGGGCACCGTCGGGGCGATCTCGCTGCTGCTCGCGCTCTACGCCTTCCAGGTGCTGCCAGTGAACTACGCCGGTCTGCTGTTGATCATTCTCGGCATCATCCTGATCGTCTCCGAGGCGTTCATGCCCAGCTTCGGTGCGCTCGGCATCGGCGGCGTCGTGGCCATGGTGGTGGGCTCGGTGATCCTCATGGACACCGAGGCCCCCGGCTTCCAGATCGCGCTCGAGGTCATCGTGAGCATGGCTCTGTTTGCCAGCGTGCTCATGGCAGCTATCGTGATGCTGGCCGTGCGCGCGTGGCGACGGCCGGTGGTGAGCGGCTCCGAGGGCGTGGAGTCGGCGGCCGCCGAAGTGATCGAACCGGTGGACGAGGAGGGTGGCACCGTCTATTTGCAGGGAGAGCGGTGGAACGCACGCAGTGACCAGCCCATCCCCGCGGGGGCGCGCGTCCGGGTGACCGGGCGCGACGGGTTGGTGCTGCACGTCGAGCCGGACGAACACACAGGGGAGTGAACGACATGCTGATGGTCTCGGGCATCATTCTCGCGCTGCTGGTCATCCTGATCGCCAGCGCATTCCGGATACTGCGCGAATACGAGCGGGGCGTGATCTTCATGCTCGGGCGCTTCTACAAGGTGAAGGGGCCGGGCCTGATCATCGTCATCCCGTTCATCCAGACGATCGAGAAGGTCGACCTGCGCGTGGTGACGATGGACGTGCCCACGCAGGACGTGATCTCGCAGGACAACGTGTCGGTCAAGGTCAACGCGGTCGTGTATTTCCGCGTGATCGACCCGGAAAGGGCGATCATCAACGTGGAGCAGTACTACGCGGCCACGAGCCAGCTCGCGCAGACGACGCTGCGCTCGGTGCTCGGCAAGCACGATCTCGACGAGATGCTCTCCGAGCGCGACAAGCTCAATGCCGACATCCAGGAGATCCTCGACAAGCAGACCGACCAATGGGGCATCAAAGTGGCCAACGTCGAGATCAAGCACGTCGATCTCGACGACAGCATGATCCGCGCGATCGCGCAGCAGGCGGAGGCTGAGCGTGCGCGGCGTGCGAAGATCATCCACGCGGAAGGCGAACTGCAGGCGGCGGAGAATCTCGTCATGGCAGCACAACGCATGGCGGCCGATCCGCGCGCCATCCAGCTGCGCTACCTGCAGACGCTGCAGAGCATCGCCCAGGACAACGCCAAGACGATCGTGTTCCCCATGCCGATGGAGTTGATGAGCCGCATCCTGGGCAGCGGCGGCGAGGACGGCGGTCGATCGGGCGAGTGATGCGTCTTCGCGACGCCGGCTTCAGCCGGCGTCGAGACCGCCGGCGGCGTTGAGCAGGCGGCCGCGTCCGAAGATCAACTTCAGGCGCGAGCCGCCGCACTGGCGCCAGAGCACCGTCGAGCGGATGCCTGCCAGCAACAGCGCCCGCACGCGGTTGGCGGTGCGCGGCTCTTCGAGGAACCGGGCGTCGCCGTGCACCATGACCTTCGGGCGCAGGGTGCTGACCGTCTGTGCATAGAGATCGGCCAGACGCGCGATGACGTTCTCGTGCGTGACGGGGAAGTGCTGCAGTTGCTGGGTCGCAGCCTCGATCCCCTCGCGCAATGCCTGCAGCAGGTCGTCGCGTGCCGCGAGCTTGCGCTCGAGGTGCATCAGCGTGGCGGTATAGCGGGTCGTCTCCATGTCCCGACCCGTGGGCCCGCCCGCGCCGAGCTGCGTCTTGAGCACGGTCAGCGCGTTGTGGCGGCAGCTCGAGCCCGCGTAGACGCTCGCGACGGATTCCGGATCGAGCACGAACACCGGGCGGAGGGCACAGTCGAGCTGGGTCTCGTCGATCCGGCCCTCGTGCGCTAGCTGCCGCACGAGCCAGGTGCAGTGCATGATGCCGGACAGTGCCAGCGCCTGGTTGCTTGCGGTCTTGTCCATCGTGACCGGTTCGTCGGCGGGGCGCGAGAGTCTACCAGTCCGCCGGGGACGCGCGCATCGCCGCGCAAGGGGAACGACAGCGCCAACAGCCCGATCGTCTTGCGCGGCCATGCAGGCCGGTTCGCGGCCGAAGGGAGCCAGCCGGCAAGGCGCCCGGTGGCACGGGGCCGCAGGTCCCTTGCATCCACGGGCTTCCCTAGTCGCGGATCAACTTTTCCGCGAGCTTGGCCATGCCGCCACCGATCAGTGCCATCAGCGCGAGTGCGGCGAGCACGAATATCCACCACACGGGGTCGGCCCCGGCGACGGCCACCTCGACGCCGGCAATGAGCCACACCGCCAGGGCCGTGAGCGTGACGTGCAGGCCGCGGCGGGCGGGCGCGAAGTACGCCGAGGCGGCGAACCCCAAGGTGCCGAATACCGCCTCGAACACCTGGACCATGCGGGGATCGGGCACGGTGCCCTGGTAGGGCAGCGCAGCGATCGTGCCGCCGGCCACGATCAGGATGAGGACCCCGACCGTATCGCGCAGGATGCGGATCGGCATGGGCAGCGGTGGCAGGGAGAACATCGCTTCGCTCGCGGGACCGAAAGCACGACAGTGTAGCAGCTGGGCGCCGGGCCTCCGTCGGCGACGGCGGGTGTGCTCAGGCCTCGATACCGGCCACGCGGGTCGAGACCGGCGTCGCGTCTTCCCGCGCGAGCGCCTCCGCGATGACCGCGCCGCCCAGGCAGCGCTCGCCGTCGTACAGCACGAGCGACTGGCCGGGCGTGATGGCGCGCTGCTCCTGCGCGAAACGGGCGACTAGGCCGCCGTCGGCGGCGGCGAACACGGTGCAGCGCACCGGCCGCTGGCGGTAGCGGATCTGGGCCTCGCACGCGAGTGGCAGTGCCGGCGGCTCGCCCGTCATCCAGTGCGGCGGCTCGGTGCGCAGCGCAGGTGCGTGCAGCCATGGATGATCGTGCCCCTGGCCGACATAAAGGACGTTGTTGGCGATGTCCTTGCGCAGCACGTACCAGCCCTTGCCGGGCTCGCCGAAACCGCCGCCGATGCCGAGTCCCTGGCGCTGCCCGAGCGTGTAGTACATCAGCCCGTGGTGCTCGCCGACCGTCTCGCCGGTCGGCGTGCGTATCGGCCCGTGCTGTGCCGGCAGATAGGTCGAGAGGAACTCGCGGAAGTCGCGCTCGCCGATGAAGCAAATGCCGGTGCTGTCCGCCCGGTCGTGGTTCGGCAGGCCGGCCCGCCGGGCGCGTTCGCGCACGTCCGGCTTGTGCATCTCGCCCAGCGGGAACAGCGTCCGGCCGAGGGCCGCGGGGTCGATGCCGTGCAGGAAGTAGCTCTGGTCCTTGTTGCGGTCGCGCCCGCGCAGCAGTGCGGGTCCGCCGTCGGGGCCGCTGCCCACGCGCGCGTAGTGGCCTGTGGCGATCGCGTCCGCGCCGAGGTCCAGCGCGTGCTCCAGGAACGCACGGAACTTGATCTCGCGGTTGCACAGGATGTCGGGGTTCGGTGTACGCCCGGCCGCGTACTCGGACAGGAAGTGCTCGAACACCCGGTGCCAGTACTCGGCCGTGAAGTCCACCTGGTGCAGGCGGATGCCGAGGTGGTCGCAGACGGCGCGCGCGGCCTCGAGATCGTGGTCCGCGGGGCAGTGGCCGGGATCGTCCGGGTCGTCCCAGTTCTTCATAAACAGGGCCTCGACCGGGTGCCCGCGCTCGATCAGCTCGAGCGCCGCGACGGCGGAATCGACGCCGCCGGAGATGCCTGCGATGACTGGGGACTGGCTGGCCATGATGTGCTGCACTACACGCGACGGGTCAAAGGGCTCATTGTACCAAGGCGCACGCTCAGTGGCCCGGCGGGCCACCGGGTGGCGCATCCGGATTCGGCGGCAGGTCCGCCTTGGCGAGCCAGGCGTCCAGCGGCTGGACGTATGGGCGCTTGCCGTTGTCGAGGAACCACGAGTCCACGGCCCAGCGGCGCCCGTCGGTGTGGTCGATGATGACCGCCGTCCAGTGCTGGTCCAGAATCCATTTGAGGCGCTCGCGGCGTCGGCCTACGTCGTGCCAGGAGAGCAGCCCGCGCTCGGCGAGCACGCGCAGGTAGCCGTCCGTGTTGCGCGATTCGTCGATGCAGTCCATCTGACCGGGCCGGCCGCTGCCGACCACGTTGCCGTAGCGGTCGGCGTCGGTGCCGGTGAGCGGCCCGACACTCTGCTCGAACAGGGCGATGGCCTGCGCGACGCGCTCGCGCTCGCGTGCGGGGCTCGGTGCGGCGGGCCGGAACAGGGCGCGGATGCGCTCCCAGCCCGCGAGGGGAACCACGACGCGCTCGTTGCGGTCACAGCCGTAGTCCCAGCACACGTTCACGATCGGCGGAGGCTGGGCCGCGGCGGCGGTCGCGAGCGCGAGCGCCGGCAGCAGGGCCGGCGCCGCGTGCCTGCTCACGCCGGGTCCCGCAGGATGTCGAGGGGATAGCGGCAGCCGCGCAGGTAGTCGTCGATGCTGCCGAGCACGAGCGGGCTGCGCAGTTCCGAGCGGCGGTCCTCGAGCTCGTCGTAGGTCAGCCAGTGTGCGTCGAGGATATCGTCTTCCGGCGTGCGCTCGGGCGCGGCCCCTTCGATGCGGCCGGCAAACGAGACCCGCACGTGCGTCTCGCCGGTGCCCGGGTTGACCCACCGGTAGACGCCGACGATCGCCTCGGGCACGAAGTGCATCCGGGCTTCCTCGAGCACCTCGCGCACGACGGCGTCGACCAGTCGCTCGTGGGGCTCGAGATGGCCGGCGGGCTGGTTGATCACGCGGGCGCCCTCGGCGATCTCCTCGACCACCAGGAAACGGCCGTCACGCTCGGCGACGGCGGCCACGGTCATGTGGGGGGTCCATACGCGCGGATACATGCGTCGGGGCGTTTCCCGGCACCTGACAGTACGTGTCAGACTGTACCATGCGCGGTCGCGGGGGCGGCACCAACCGGGCGCCGCAGTCCCGTTGCACGGCGCTGCACCCGCAGGTCCGTGCGCGCCGAATGGTGCCGGTGCCGGGGAACGTCGCGGCGCCGGCCGGGCCGCGTGCCCAAAGCGCCGTGGCGCAGTCGGATCGGTGCCTTGAAAAAAATCGCCCCCAACCTAAATTTAGGTGCAAGCGCAGCCGGGCCGGCGCCCGGCATGGAAGCTGCACGAGCCTGCCCGGAAAGGGTCTCGCCGGGCCTCGTAATGGTGAGGCCGGGCCCGTCCACGGTAAGATAGCGGCATGAGCGAGCAAGATCCCCGGCGCGAAGACGATGTGGCGGTCGAGCCCTCGAAGCCCGAGCTCAAGAAGCCGCCACTGTACAAGGTCATCCTGCTGAACGATGACTACACGCCCATGGAGTTCGTGGTGCACGTGCTGGAATATTTCTTCCGGATGGACCGCGAAAAGGCGACGCAGGTGATGCTGCACGTCCATACTCGGGGCAAGGGTGTCTGCGGCGTTTTCAGTGCCGACGTCGCGGAAACCAAGGTGAACCAGGTCAACCGGTACGCCCGCGAGCACCAGCACCCGTTGCTGTGCTCGATGGAAGAGGCCTGAGAGGCCCGGGATAGAACATGCTGAGCAAAGAGCTCGAATTCACGCTGAACACAGCCTTCAAGGAGGCCCGCGAGCGGCGCTATGAGTTCATGACCGTCGAGCACTTGCTGCTGGCGCTGCTCGACAATCCGACCGCGACCTCGGTTCTGCGCGCCTGCGGCGCCGACATCGAGCGCCTGCGCCGCGCACTCGAGCAGTTCGTCGAGGAGAACACGCCGTTGCTGGACAGCGACGACGCGCGCGAGACGCAGCCGACCCTGGGCTTCCAGCGCGTGCTGCAGCGTGCCGTGTTCCACGTGCAGTCGGCCGGCAGCAAGGAAGTGACCGGGGCGAACGTGCTGGTCGCGATCTTCGGCGAGCAGGAGTCGCACGCCGTCTACCTGCTGTCCGAACAGAACATCAGTCGGCTCGACGTCGTGAACTACATCTCGCACGGCATCTCGAAGGTGTCGGGCGAGGAGAACGAGGACACCGACCAGGAGCAGGGCGACAGCGTCTCCGAGTCCGGCGACAGCGAGCGCCAGCCGCTCGAGAACTTCGCGACGAATCTCAACGAGAAGGCGCTGGCCGGCAACATCGACCCGCTGATCGGGCGCGATGCCGAGCTCGAGCGCACCACGCAGATCCTCTGCCGGCGGCGCAAGAACAATCCGCTGCTGGTCGGCGAGGCCGGCGTGGGCAAGACCGCGATCGCCGAGGGCCTGGCGAAGAAGATCGTCGACGGCGAGGTGCCGGAGGTGCTTTCGGACGCGGTGATCTACGCCCTCGACATGGGCGCGCTCGTCGCCGGCACGAAGTACCGCGGCGACTTCGAGAAGCGCCTCAAGGGCATCCTGGCGCAACTCAAGAAGGAAAAGCACGCGATCCTGTTCATCGACGAGATCCACACGATCATCGGTGCCGGGGCGGCGTCCGGCGGCGTGATGGACGCGTCGAACCTGATCAAGCCGATGCTGGCGTCGGGCGAGCTCAAGTGCATCGGCTCGACCACGTACCAGGAGTACCGCGGCATCTTCGAGAAGGACCGTGCGCTGGCTCGCCGCTTCCAGAAGATCGAGATCAATGAGCCCTCGGTCGAGGAGACGATCACCATCCTCAAGGGTCTGAAGAGCCGCTTCGAGGAGTTCCACAAGGTCCGTTTCACGAACAACGCGCTGCGCAGCGCGGCGGAACTGGCGGGGCGCTACATCAACGACCGCTACCTGCCCGACAAGGCGATCGACGTGATCGACGAGGCCGGCGCGAACCGGCGCCTGCAGCCGGAGAGCAAACGCAAGAAGACCATCGGCGTCACGGACATCGAGTCGGTCATCTCGCGCATGGCGCGTATCCCGGCGAAGAACGTGTCAAAGACCGATCTCGGTGTGCTGCGTACGCTCGATCGCGACCTCAAAATGCTGGTGTTCGGCCAGGATGAGGCGATCGATGCGCTGTCCGCGGCGATCAAGATGTCACGCTCGGGCCTGGGCACGCAGGATCGCCCGATCGGCAGCTTCCTGTTCGCGGGCCCGACCGGCGTGGGCAAGACCGAGGTCACGCGGCAGCTGGCCAAGGTGCTCGGCATCGAGCTCCTGCGCTTCGACATGTCCGAGTACATGGAGCGCCACACGGTGTCGCGCCTGATCGGTGCGCCACCCGGTTACGTCGGCTACGATCAGGGCGGTCTGCTCACCGACGCGGTGCTGCAGAACCCGCACTCGGTGCTGCTGCTCGACGAGATCGAAAAGGCGCACCCGGACGTGTTCAACCTGCTGCTGCAGGTGATGGACCACGGCACGCTGACGGACAACAACGGGCGCAAGGCGGACTTCCGCAACGTGATCATCGTGATGACCACGAATGCCGGCGCGGAGGCGTTGTCACGGCGCTCGATCGGCTTCGGCTCGACGGATCACTCCGCGGACGTGATGGGCATCATCCAGCGCACGTTCACCCCGGAGTTCCGCAACCGGCTCGACAGCGTCATCCAGTTCCAGGCGCTGGACGAGCGCACGATCGCGAACGTCGTGGACAAGTTCATCATCGAGCTCGAGACGCAGCTGGAGGAGCGGCGCGTGTCGGTGCACGTCGACGAGGCCGCCCGCGCCTGGCTGGCGGAGCACGGCTACGATCGGGTGATGGGCGCACGCCCGATGGCGCGCGTGATCCAGGAGAACCTGAAGAGGCCACTCGCCGACGAGCTGCTGTTCGGGAAGCTCTCCAAGGGCGGGCGTGTCAACGTCACCGTGGGCGACGACAACAAGCTCTCGGTCGAGGTCGAAACGGCCGAGGCCGTCCACTGAAGGACCGCCTATTGACGCGTCCCGGCCGCCGGTACAGGCGGCCGGGACCCGTCTCCAGGCTTGGTGCTGCTGGCGCCGCCTCAAACCCCGTGTGCTCCGGGCGGATGGCTCCGCTTCGGCCCGTCCAAGCTACTGGCCATACACCAACAGCGGTGGCAGACGCCATTACGAGCGAAGCGAAGCAATCCGGCAACGGCCGTTGACGGGGCCGCGTCGTACTGGATCGCCGCGGCGCCTGAACGTCGGCTCGTGATGACGTCGGTGAAGGAAGATCCTGCTGCCTTTCGCCCGCCACGCCGTCGGCGAAGTGCGGTGGCAGCAATCCCGTGGAGCAGCCCGCTTAGCGTCCCGCCGTCGGCATGAGCTGCCGCCCGGGCCGGCCTGCGCCACTCGACGAATGATGCATGCGCGCGTGGGCGGCAACGCACGCGGGCGCGCCAACCCCCGCCAGCACGTCCACGTCACGACTGCGAGCGAAGCAATCCTCGTCGCCGTCGAGAGATCCCGACCGCCGCGGGTCGATGGACGCGGCGCCCGCCCGGCCATCGCCTCTCCATCGGAGCGAGGGCCGGGCGAGGAGATGCCGGCCCGGCGGCGTCGCCGCACGAACTGCGGCACGGCACCAAGCGGTGCCGGTGCAGGTCGACATCCCGGCGCGCCCGTCATGGCGGCTGTCGCGGAATCGTTGACGCAGTGCGTGGGGTGGCCGGCGCGGACGCGGACCGGCCCCGCCCCGCGTTCAGCGGGAACGGTAGGTGATGCGGCCCTTGGACAGGTCGTAGGGGGTCAGCTGGACCGTGACGCGGTCGCCGGTGAGGATGCGGATGTAGTGCTTGCGCATCTTTCCGGAAATGTGTGCGGTCACGACGTGGCCGTTGTCCAGTTCCACTCGGAACATCGTGTTGGGCAGGGTGTCGATCACCGTGCCCTCCATCTCGATGTGGTCTTCTTTCGCCATCAGGGCTCCGCGGCATGCACAGGGTGGGCGCTGCGGACGGCGTGCACGTACGGCTCGCAGCGCGCGCTCATTATCGATAAATCCCGCACGATCGCAAGGGATGGCACGCGGCGGCGGCTCGCAGCCGCCGCCGCTGCGTGTGTCGATCGCGGGCCCGGCTCAGCCGGCTTGCTGGGATGTGGCCCCCAACTCGCTCTCGACCTCCGCCGTCAGCTGCTTCATGGCGAGCAGACTGTCGGGGTTGAGCGAGAGCGACTGGATCCCGTGTTCCACCAGGTAGCGGGTGATCTCCGGGAAGTCGGACGGCGCCTGGCCGCAGATGCCGACGTATTTCCCGTGACGGTTGCAGGCCTCGATCGCCAGCTGCATCAGGTGCAGCACGGACGGGTCACGCTCGTCGCCGTCGGTGACCGCGCCCGAGTCACGGTCGATACCGAGGGTAAGCTGCGTGAGATCGTTGGACCCGATCGAGAAGCCGTCGAAGTGCTCCAGGAACTCGTCGGCCCGCAGCGCGTTCGTCGGGATCTCGCACATCAGGTAGACCTCGAGCGCCTCCACGCCGCGCTCGAGCCCGTGGCTCGCCAGCAGGTCCAGTACCTTGCGGCCTTCCTCGGGTGTCCGCACGAACGGCACCATCAGCTTGACGTTGTCGAAGCCCATGGTGGACCTCACCCGGCGCAGTGCCTGGCACTCGAGGGCGAACGCCTCGGAGAAGTCCTTCGAGAAGTAGCGCGATGCGCCGCGGAACCCGAGCATCGGGTTCTCCTCGTGCGGCTCGAAGGGGCCGCCGCCGATCAGCGAGGCGTACTCGTTCGACTTGAAGTCGGACAGGCGCACGATCACCGGCCGCGGATAGAAG
>Ga0102944_1001451_pt1 | contig 15641 bp, 12 predicted proteins | sample SalPonD_shore_MG_FD_78172 | JGI IMG/M metagenome (GOLD analysis project Ga0102944, IMG submission 78172) | Salt pond soil microbial communities from South San Francisco under conditions of wetland restoration - Salt Pond MetaG... | ecosystem: Environmental > Aquatic > Marine > Intertidal zone >...
ATCCGCATCAGAGCCATATTTCAGGATCTTACCCAGAGGATAGGTGAATTCGGCAGATGTCGGGATTGGAGATACATATGAGGAGATCTGATCACTCATATTATCCAAACGAGGGATTTGCAATGCATTACCTGCTTTTCTACCAGTAGTGATATTTCTACTCTTATACTCCACCAACCATGCGAGACCGGGAAAACGAAGAAATCGAGTAAGGATTGACCAGATAGATGGAAAATAAAGATTGAACAGAAAGGGGATGTAGGGAACAAATCGAGTCTGCAAGCCGATAATCTGCAATAAAGACAACCATGGTTTAACCTCGGTCGTAGCAAAGCCTATGTGTACTCGGTAGTAGTAGCCAATATCACCGATTGATTGATCTAACTCACGATGATCATAACTCATGACCGTGAGTAATTGACCAGATACCGGTGTACGTTGACCTTGCCGAACCACATCATGAAGATTATAATACAAAACAGGGGAATTGACAAAATGATAACGTTGGAGACGAATATCAGGGATTGCTGTGGGTTCAAATTGAATATAGGTTGATGTCAAAATGCCACTGGCAGTTGCTACAACTGTATTGGGAAATATTGGAAGGACATAGCGTCTGGCATCGAAAATCATGATTCTTGCCTCGGTATCAAAATCTACATAGGTATAGACGATCAATCGAGTATCATTACTTAGTAAAGTTGTCAATCGAGGTAAATCTGTTCCACCTTTGATTTCCACTGCATGAACGACACGCCAATACAACCCAAGTGGTCGAAAATATACTTTGGTAGTAGCACTCCATTTGATCGGTATGGTAAATGAGGAGAGATACAATAGTATCAAACTAACCAGGATTAATTTCCTATGAGTTGAGAGTATATCCCAGATCTTGATAAAATAAGGTTTGACATATGGACTCACTAAGATCAGATATGAACTGAGATATGGACGTGTCAATTGGATTAGGTAAATATTCAAAATTACTAAGATCACTGTAGTCAATAAACGATAGACTAATTGTGTCGATTGTGAGCGATCACTGAGGCTAAGTCCTTGTAATTCAGCAGGGAGACGAGCAGAATCGACGATGAAATTTTTGTTCAATCGATCCTCTGCCTCTTCAGGAGTATCCTCATTCTGGTGGAAACGATCTTGAAGATTAGACATAGCAATTATAATACAATAAACATATGAATTACTGAGAATCACTAATAAGTAGCAATTCCGATAAGGAGAACACCAGATAGTAATGAATTGACAAATTCACCATGTAATGATAATATTACAATTTTATCAAATTAATAGAATAATCATAATAAAATAAGATCAAAACACAATATAATTCACGTAATTCAGCATAATCTAGACATATTAGATATATATCCAACTATTATTTTTACTATTGATTTCGATAATTATTATAGATCAATACATTATTTTTCATAATTCTACTAATATTTCCAATATCTCATATCATATTTAGCTAATTATGATATTATCCATCACATATTTATTATTTTAAATAATTATTATATTTTTATATGTTTGCCATTATTTTATACATATCATTAATATACCCAATTGTATTTAATTAATTAAGGCATATTATATTAAGATATATTATTAAATTAGATCTATCTAATTTCTATCATTTTAAAATTTTGGATATATTTCATAATTTGAGACATATTGACTATAATTTGATAAATTATTACTATATTTCTCCTTACTTTTCAATTTATTAATCATAAATTGTTAGTTCTAATATTCGAATTAGATTAATGATTGTTATTTACTATTAAATTAATCATATTTAACGATTTATTTGATAACTACAAGTACATTATACACAATTATATAAATACAAAGTATACTATTATTAAGCACTATAATCAAATATTTAACTCAATTATATTCCTATTTTATTTAAAAATTATATATTTTACAATAGATGCAATATTAACAACTGTAATAGCATTTTTTTACTAAACAAGAAAAATTGAATTAAACTATCTAAATATTACATTATTAGACATGTAATTATAATATAGATATATTATAACAAACACTACTCACAGTGGTACTAATATAGCATTTCTATTTATTGCCTGATATTTGATAAAATTTAAACATGAATTTTTACACTACGTCATAAAATCCAACCAACACAAAATGACAGGAGAATCAGTGAAAAGATATAACATTATTTTGATAAAAGAATGTTATAACCTAATTACCACTATAAATTAAAATAAAATAATTAATTTAATAGAGATAATATTGAAATAGCTGAAGATTCTGATTTTACAATTATTCAGGCAATCATTTAATCCAGCCCCAACAACACCCGCGCGAGCTCATGCGTAGGTACATCTATGAGCCTATACGCACATGGTTCAATCACATACGTCATACCCGATGCCCATGTCATACACATCACACACAATACCCCAATATAGACACTTCTACACCCACTTCACACTCTATACTCTAGAATCACAACAACCCATACTGACTTCCAGAGAGTTCAACTTGTGACAGGGTTCAACTTTGTTCAGTTTTCTAGACCCCATAACATCAAATGGTATTCGATATTCAAGACTGCCATTTATTCACATGGACTAACCTAATATGAGTGGTTAGTGCCAATATCATCGACCAAGATAATGATACGAATCTACGTCCAACCCGAATGATTCAGATTCATTATGATCTTAATTACATATGATGGTCCAGTATGTCGATCCAAAGTTCATCACACTCTATTTCCCATCCTTTTCAAACTACTGCCATTTATTACAATCCGGTTCACTTAATTGAGATACCTGGCCGAGTTCGCAAGACATTCACCAATGATATCACCCTCGCATCTTACCCACTACCCTATCACCTTAACATGCAATCATCATACAATATCCATAAAAGAATGATAAGATATTGATAAAATATATTAATTTTAATTCATTATGACAATTTTTTATTGTATTCGAAATATTATATAAACATATGAGAGTACCTGAATAACCTAGTTTCTTTATGGTTTCATATACCAGTTTTTCAGAGATCTTGATATAATCGCGCACAATTCATTCATTAGGTTATTCCATGAATAATTAAGATATTGGAATCACAAATGCCATTAGAGAGAGTCTATTCCGTTTTTGAGAGAGATCCCACGTTCACACCTAGTAGTACAGATCAAATCCAAGAGAATTACATCTAGAGACTATGAAGATACTAAACATACACAAATCTCTGAAATTAAATAATTATACTAAATTAACGACTACAAGTATACTTGCAAAAAATACAGGAATATGATGACTGCAACACTGCAAGATATTTTCCCAGATGAAATGGTTGATATCAGATAAAATTTTTGCCATCTGGCTTGTTTGCTGTGGTTCCACCAAATCAACATCATCAATCGGAGGGCTGTTGATAGAGTTCTTGTTGATCGACAATATGTATCTTTGCTGCTTCTTCAATATACCAACCGACACCAGACAAGAGTAATTGCATCCCCAACAGAGGTAGGATCATAAATAAGTCAATTACTATTGGATCTAAAATTCTAGCAAACCAAACAAAATAACTCGGCAGAGGTAAGATGACGAAGACAAATAATAATACCTTCAACTGTTGATGGGATTCTAATTGTGGTTCTGACCGAAGTATCAGAATTATTTCAATTGCAGTCAGTAGAAGTAACAACACCTCCATTCCCGAATAGAGTGTTGCCAAGTAGGCCAGAAACAGATAGATTGGGGGAGTCATCGCAATAACAAATAGTAAAAACCGCAAGGTGTCAATAAATTCAATACCACCATCAAGTCGCAACCAAACAATCAAGACCAAAATCAGATTATCCATCAGGACCAACGATAATTGTAACCAGGGCAGATGGATCAATCCTGCAAACTGCAGACCCAACACGATCATATTAACAACTGCAAGTAATAGACCAGTCAAGAATATCATTGCCAGTTCATCCTAGAAGGTTGATGATATACCATATTCTTCATGAGAAGATGAATTGCTATTTTTTATTAATTCAACCGACCAGGTAGGATAATTTTGCTGAAGTTCATTGAGTCTAGATCCGATCAATTTTATCCATTCCTCCCAACAATATCATATTTCATCAACACAGCATGACCGGATAAGAAAGAAATATCCATTTATCCAAGATATCACTATTAGAGGACAATAGATTCACTTACGACAAAAAATAGAAAATTAAATACATCAGACAATGGATTCATACCCAAACATATCGTTTGAGAAAACCCAGGTTAATCTAGATATTTTACAAACGTATGAATAGAAATTACAAAGATAGGATTTTTACTATAATTAAAGATGATCAATTGATTCCCCCTATAGCATCACAATATTGGATATAAGAAGAATATGACGCGATAGCAAAACCAATTGATATGATCACACTTACTTTACCCTGTAGTGCTGAACAACAAAGATGAAACGTGTAATAATTATTGAATTGCCCCAATACCCAATTCCAATTACTACCTGATTCGATACAGAGATATTTTACTGACAGACCTCTAGATATTGTGTGCTACATCTGAGTAAAAGGTCCGAACAGCAGATAGAACAACTAATACAAAACGACCCTGCAATGGTACTGACCTATCAACCGAGAGGATTGGCCAAACTTCACCAGACACCCAAGGGATTTACTACAAATTACTACCATCAAAAAATTGGCTCTACTCATGCAGAATTTTTAGAAGCAAAAAGGATTATTGCCAATCTTGATCATCTCAATTGGGAGTGGGTAGAGTGTATGACCGAACCAAATCAACTGCAACTCGACAGCATTATAGCCACCCAGGTCAGATATCTTGGAGTCTGGGCACTAGATATTTCCAAAGTAATCGAAATTATCGACGAGAAAACAGATGATCTGATCCGCTTCGGTTATGTCATGGGATCTACGAAATATCACGTTCTTCATGGAGAGGAGGCATTCATTCTTGAATATAATCGGCAAAATGAAGAGACACACTACCATATTTACTCTTATTCAAAGCCCCGTGGATCTCTAATGAGATTAGGTGGACCACTGATCCGTCGAGCTCAGAGAAAATTTGTCAGGGCAGCAGCTCAATATCTAATCGACAAACTTCCATAATTGATAGGAGCGTTCCTAAAAGATGGAGTAATGGCTGACAAATCGTATTAACTTATTGCCCTACAAATAACTAATATCGATGGTTTATCCACATATCTTGCTTTTTAATCAAAATGGGTTAATAAGTTCAGTACAATATATATTAAATGAATTAATACATTATTAATTAATAAAAGGACAATATAAGTAAACTATGATCAGTTACCTAAACCAACCCAATTATTAGGGACAAGACTATAGCTGCAAGCCAAGTTGCAACCTCAACAGAACCTGGAATAACACCTACCCAACATTGATCGAGTTCATTGTATTACCAAGTCTTCATATTTGGATATAACATCAGTGAGTTTAGAACTAATTTCGTGCTCACCAATTAACCAGAGGACATGCTCACTATAAATCGAAATAACCAACCTTCATTATGTTTGTAATCATCTGCGATCGCTATTACATAATCACTCTCAGTTGAAAGTAGAAACAATTGTGATTTTCTTTCATCAATAGCATTTTCAAGGATTTTTGACTAACTGAATTTAGTATTCAACATCATTTAGGAGCGTTTAATATCAATTCATATCTTAGAATTATTTTCAATAAAAAGAAAATGAGAGACTTGATTTTGATTGGTATTCCAGATAGTAAAATCCTGATTTGCAGTTTCATTTTTGAACAAGATTAATGATTAATGATAGATTCTGAATTTTTACAATAGGTTACTCATTCTCAACGATATTGACAATTTGATCTTTAACACTAAAGTGACTTATCGTCTGCTCTGCTGCTTTTTCAATATGGATCCTTGGGGGTTCAGGCTTGTCTTGTTCATAGTAAGTACCTGGACCAAAGAATCGACCGTAACGTAAAACAGTACCACCATAATCCAATACCTGTTTTTCCATTTCTTTTACTGCAGCATCGCCGTTTTTTGATAGTTTCCAAGCTACAGATTGTATAATAAATTTTGGAGAACCTGCAGCTTTTGCAGCCAAAAGTAAATTTTTCGTTCCCTCTTTTCTGATTCTATTATTTCTCTCAAGAAAGGATCCAATATTTGATGCGTCATCTGGCAAGTCAGTCAATTGATCTACAATCAAATCAGGTTGGAATTTTTTGACTATTGTTTTTAGTTTACTGAGATTATAAATATCACAAACGAATCCTTCTGCACCAAGGTTTTGGAGAAAATCAATTTTATTTTGACTTCTAGTTATCGCACCTATATCATGATCAGAAACAGAAAGTAGTCTCAAAATTCGCCTACCAATTACACCAGTTGCACCTGCAATAAAAATACGCATTACTTGTTTTTATTAGTCTTATTTCTTTTAATTTTTCTATTGAGTATGAGGAATATCTTACCGATAATATTTGTATCTATTAGAAGTAGTATAGCACAAAGGTTGTAACATTAAGAAATTCAAATGTCTATGTATTTGGATATGTGATTCTCTTAAGGTAATATTTTGGATAGTGCGGGTGATAAATTTATTGAATTTAGGTGTTTTTTATTTGTGGTGAAAATAAGTGATTTAAAAATCAATATACTATTTTTTCTTCAATCCCATATTCATTGATTATGACCTCAATATATGACATCAGAATTATAAGTAGAAATTCGTACAATCTGGTGGGAATTCGAGAAATCCATTCTACGACGATCATTACAGGAGAATATCACTCGATCACTCCGTCTTATTCTATTATTTCAATAATTTATTTTGTTGCAGAGATAAAAAATCGATGGGCAAATGAGGAGATCCAACCCTTCTGATTGATAATATCATGAATTGTGCGGAGTTGACGTTCATATCTATCAGGAGAAAAATCAGGGATCTGCCAGCTGACTGCATTGAGATAGAAGATCAATGCACCAATATCATAGAACCTGGTCTCGGCTTTGGTCTGTTTTGATCGAAGGATCTCGAAGCCGACATCACGTAATTCTTCCACTGCTGTTTGTTCATCCCAAATTTGAATGTCATCAGTCTCATACAATAACAATTGATTCAATTCCTGTTGGTCCTGGTAACCAACCTGTTGGGTTATGAAATATCCATCATCTTCTAGCACCCGATAGACTTCTGAAGGATTGTATCTACCGTGACGACAGATAATCAGTTGAAATGAATCATCAGCAAATGGTAATTTCTCAGTTGCATCAGGATGGTAAATCACATCAACACCAAGTGGTTCCAACCGATTTTTGGCTATATCCACATTGGGTTGCCAACTTTCCAGCGCAGTAGTATAGTCTGGTAGTGGAAGATCAGACAGAAATTCTCCTCCTCCGGTATCAATATCTAGAACTGAATTTACCAGAGAGAGAGGAAAGAGAATCTCACTGGTGTAACTCCAATCAAGAGGTTCAGTTGACATCCGGTCTCCAATTGAACTGAAATCCCAACCCCGTATCTTTTTGACACTATTTACCCAGAATTGGTAGACCTCTTCATCCATGGTTATAATTTTCTGAGATTGTATTTAATGGTGTAGGCTAGAACATTACTGAATGATGCGAACCCATAGAATACCGAAATACAGACAATCTATTAGACTATAATAGCCAAAACATCTTGTTTATCACATTTGACAGAATTACAACAAGAAAATGTCCAATATCTTCTGAAATGCAGATTGAAATTCCTTCATAAATTCTGTTTGAGTTGTTTTCTCCAGAGGTAAACGTGTCGGTATCTCAGTCAAACTGATAATCAGATAACTGATGACCTCAGGATTGTGAAGAGAGGTATGTTTTTCAATACTGGCAGCGATGATATCTACCATCTCCTCACGAATATAATGAAGAAATTTTTCCCTGATGACAATTTCATCCTGATTCATCAAAAACTGACCATATAATTCCTGGTGTTTCTTTGGTAGCAATTCCTTTGCACTGGCAAATTGCCAAAATACTTCATCAATGGTTGATGCATCCTGTGAAGCAGTTTCAAATTTATTTTTCAGTAATTTTGCAAAATCTAGCAAAAGTGCATCGAGAATGTCTTCCTTCGATGTAAAATGATGATAGAGTCCCCCTTTTGATACCTCAGCTTTGTCGATTATATCTTGAACAGAAGTGGCAGCATATCCCTTTGTGGCAAAAAGTTCCTCTGCAGAAGTGAGTACCCTATCTCTTACACTCATAATTAGAGATAAAGATATGATGTTTTAATGATTTGTTTTATCTGCTAGACAAATACAAACCGACCGTCGGTATAATACCAAATATATACCACATTAACTAAGTAGGGTTAGATCGATATGACAACAAATACGATGACCCAAAACCAAGAAAACCCCTATGAGAATCTAGCTATTCTCGACAATATCATTATCATGTTAATACTCGGCGTATCTATCTATACAACCATTATCGGAGTATTCCAGGATCAACCCTTTTGGGATTGGGCCTGGGCTAGACATCAGAATCCACTGAGTTGGGTAGTACGACCCTTTACCATCCCACTGTATGCGTATTTTGCATACCGGAGGAATCTATTAGGACTATTAACTACAATCATTGGAATTGCGGCTTCTATGTACTGGTTTCCCATACCAATTGTACCTAATACTGATATAGCACATTTTCTAGCACAAGAACAGACATACCTGACAACAGATTGGACATTTATCAAAATTCTGTGGAGTTCTTTAGTACCAATTACTATGATTTCACTTGCAATTGCGTTCTGGAAACAATCAGTACCTGCTGGTCTTATTGTCGTAAATATCATAGCATTTCTCAAAATTACTTGGAGTGTGACGGAGGATCCTCAATCAGGTTGGATACTGGTCCCCTTTGCACTTGTTGGTCTTCTGATAACGGATCTTCTAATCATATTCGTTGCACGCAAACGTGGTATTGAGATATTCCCTTCAAAATCTTGAACTGACCTATCTAGAGTAAATTCAGATATACTGTTAAAAACCTACGAACAGTAATCGTGCAGACAATAATCCACTGTTCGTCACTTTATTGTTTTAAATACAAATGAGAATCTTAGATCAGAATGAAACATCCACTACTAGCATTTCTACCCAGTCCAAAGATTGCTATCGGTTTTGTACTGCTCAATCTACTTGTCATTGGTGGTATTACTGGAGGTCTGTTCTATCGAAATAACCTCAGTAATCTCGATACTACTCAGACCATTCCCAATGATGACAATTTCATCAGTTACCAGAATAATTTGTACTGGCTCAGTATCCATTCCAAATCCTCAGAAGCAATAGAAAATCCCGACGTAGGTATATATCAACAATATACCAAAACCTACTCAATTAGTATCAGATCCGGCGACACTATCAGATCTATTCCTTTTTTCAAATATATTGAACCAGATAATGGATCAGTAAACCATATTGGATTTACCTATACACAGATAAAATTACTATCCGTGGTCGATGGCATGATATTTATTAAGCTAACAGACCATGTAGATAAACCACTAAATGCCAGTACTCATGAGGTAGAAGAGTTACACTACCATTATCTTGGTGTGATTACTTTGTCCGATAGTCTCACACAATTGAAGAGTTTTCACCTGTTCAGACAGAATTCAACTCAGGATGTCATCCGCGATCTACGTGGATATCAAGACAGGTTACTGCTGCTACTGGAACCCTACTACAACGGATCGATATTTACCTATCTGAAATCACCAGATCTAGCCGATGGAATCATCACCTCATCCTTACTGAAAACAACACTAGAACAGCAGATCAGTACCGGTGGTACCTCATCAATTTTTGATGCTGGACTTAGAGAGGATAGAGAACCAGTTGATTTCTCCAGTATTGTTACTGATCTGAATATTACCAATATCCTCCAACAGGAATATGGCAATCCAGTTCCAATATTTAGAATAACTGAATTGAAAAAGTCGACAATCAAATTGATTGATGATACAGGTACTATTCATCTGACCGGTGAACAACCCAATTACGACGATAAAAATTATCGTGAAGCATACCGGGTTGATGGTACCACCGATAATAGCAGTATCATGTTCAATCGACCTGATTACCTGGCAATCAATCCAAGTACCGGTCAATCACAGTACTGGGATATTATCCCTTTCTGGTATGATCAACCCAACCTTCAACTTGCCCAGTTGGGTCAGGGACAGGTGATTGCAACACTCAATGAGGTGAATATGACCGACCTGTATACCGGACATGATACCTACCAGGGATTTGATACCAAATTCTACCTGCAGTATTTTGTGTTCAATCCCTTTGAGTTTGGCCTGAAAAATTTCATCCAGCTGAATAAGGATATTAGCCAGACAGAACAATCAACCGTACGATTTCCCCGACCAGTGGACATCACTATTGTTCATCAGATCTCATTATATGGAAGTAATGTCAAGCTGACAGCGATCACTACAGCAGATGGCTTGAAAGCATTTATTTCCGAGCGGATTTTTGTCACTAAAGCAGGATTGAGTTCGTTTTTGGATGGACCAGATGGAGGATTTTCTAGTTCTCGTGGCGGTAGTCTCGTCGTTCATACAATATCATTTGATACTAATTTTGGTAATTCATACATGGGTTGGACAAAAATAAGTGGACCAACCAAGCGACTTGAAAGTAACTATACTGAGAAGCAGTGGGACAAAGAGAGATTGTATGGGATCAATATCGATACTTTCTATTCCATTCAGATCAATCCAGCACAGACAGAACTGATCTTTATTTATGCAGGAGGAGTCAATGCCTTTACAAGTTGGCCTTTGGTCTTTGAAACAGTGCCTATCACGGAGGTATTACCATGAATAAGCCATTGGTGAGTTCCGATAATGAATTGTACCCTGATAAAGAGACCAAACCATCAGAATTAGGTAATATCAAGGGGAAGACTTTGGAAGTCTACTACTATCTCGTCGATAATCCCGGAGAGCATGGTGTCCGGCAGATTCAACGGGCACTGGATTACAATTCTTCTTCCATTGCTGCCTATCATCTGAACCGTTTGTATGAGTATGATCTAGTGGGAAAAACCGAACAGGGAAGATACTATATTGAGGGAGATCCTATTAAGCTGGGTGCATTGGAAGATCATATCACTGTGGCTGGTATGCTACTACCTCGAACAGTAGTTTATGGTCTGCAGGGATTACTTACCATTTTCTTTGGTATAATCCTCTTTATCTACAAGGTTGATGCAATCTTCTGGTTACTATATATCATCATCATGAATGGTATCCTACTTGTTAAGGTGATCAAGGACAGTCTAGATATCTCATCTAAATTGAAAATATCATGATCACAGTTTACTCAACAATAAGTCCAATGAATTATAATAGAGATCAACAGTATCATAGGCCCGGGCCATTGCAGTAGCTCCTTCAATTGAGGAAGAAATATGAAATGCCATATCCCGAGGATCACCATCAAAATTGAAATCACCTTGTTGCTGACCTTGTTTACATACTTCAGTCAACCAATCAAGATAGTAATTGAAGAGAAGTCGTAATTCATCCTGCATCTCCTGGGAAAGTGTAAAAAATTCAATTGACAGAACACCAGCTGGACAAAGGTATTTTTTCTGCAGTCCTATCTTGAAGAATTCAACAAATGCTACCAATTGATCTCGAGGAGGAGTATCTGGTTCAATTTGATTGATATAGGAACGGATGAGTTCGTGATAGTACTGTACGAGAGCTACACCAAGTACTTCTTTGGTTGGGAAATAATAATGAATACTAGCCTTCTTAATACCTACTTCAGCAGCTATATCGCCAAAGCTGAAAGAGTTGTAGCTCTGTTTACGCAGGAGTCGAAGACCAACTTTGAGAATCTGCTCTTTTGTATTACCATCAGCCACAGATCTAGTAGAACTTGATATTTGAAGAGGTTTTCTACCACAAGGTAGATAAAATATAGTAATTCAAACATTAATAATACAAAATATATTTATACCAAGACAATAAACCTACCTACAGGTAGGTAGATAAATATTACGACAAAGAACCACAAAAATTCATTTTACCAACAAACCACTTCAATACCAATCCAATTTCGAGCGATGAGAACATACGTCAAGGTACTCAGTTATATTTGGCCAAGTAGAGCAATTGCATTATTGGTTAAATTATTCACAAAACCCCGTGTTGATCGCAAATTTGTACTTGATAGATATAATCGACTCAATCTCTTCGAGCATGGGCAAACCAACTATATTCAGTTTCATGATGAGCAGATTTTTACCTATACTGAAGGAGAACCAAAGGTGCTTTTGGTAAGCGGTTGGGAGAGTTCTGCGCATCGGTTTCAAACTCTAATGGATAGACTTCGAGAGGAGGAGTTTGGATTCCTGTATTTTGATCTTCCAGGACAGGGAAAATCAGAAGGAAAGAGAAATGATGCAATCAAGACAGCAAAAATCATTAATTTACTGATTCAGCAACATCCAAGCATCAATACCATTATTGCTCATTCATTTGGTGGTGGTGCTGCCTACATCAGTTTAACTTCGGACCATCAGACAGTTAATCAACTTAACAAGGTTGTAACAGTGGGGTCTCCAACAAGATATCAATCTATGATAGAACCATTTTTTACACTTCTAGATGTCCCATCAAAAATTGAAAATAGATTCACCAAGGAATTATCTAAATATATTGATAGTGATTTCTTAGCATATGACTGGAAGAAAATGCAGGTAGACAGTAATACCTCGATTCATTTGTTCCACGATAGAGAAGATCATACTGTCCCAGTAACAGATACAGAGCGAATGGAAGGAAAACATACGATTCACCTCAGTACAGGTTTGGGTCACCGCAAAATCATGCATGATCCTGAGATTATCAACCAGATGATCAAAATCATTCAGACTAGTTAATTGTATATACATCTCTCACAAGTGAAAACCATAATACACCAAATAACACTATTTTCAGAGCTAACTTCATTAACAATTATCACAGTTTTTACATACTAAATACGTTAGAACAAAAAATACCTGATAATCAAGAATAACAGTGTTATCAACTTCCACCTGTTCCACTCGAAAACAGGCAGACATACCACATACCACCATTTCGACTGTAAATCAACCAATCACAAACTGAGATCATATCACACCGAGTTTTGTGATTCAGATCATCAACAAAAAATGACAAACGGACAACGCACATCAATACAGACAGACTGATAACTAAGATAACAGCATTTAACAATAAGAGACACTAGACACATATCAATAACCATCCATATCACCAATAAATGGACACCCCATTGTTTCTTATGGAGATTAATACCAATCACATAAATAACAGCAAGTAGAGGATTTAAAATCACAAAAGATGTTTTTTATCAAGAAAAATAACAACACCAATTATAGAAAATTTGACAAATACAACTAGCTAGGAGTAGAAAAAGTGGAAATTGAATCACAATAAACACACCCCTTTGTTTCTTGTGGACAACTATTGTGATTCAATAATCAGACCTTGAAATACAAACATATCAGTACAATATCAGATCTAACAATCATTCCATATGCTATCGATAAAATCGCGATCATTGGTGTTATGTGATGATCTCAATATTCCCATGAGTTAGACGATTAAATGCTTTGAATTTCTTTATCCATCGTTCATCAATACCATTTCGTGACAGATTCAATTTGGTCAACTGGTGATTATTCGAGAAGAGATAGACCGGAAGCTCAGTGATCATATTATATGACAGATCAATTACCCGGAGATCAGTTATAGTATCAAATATACCAGAGGGTAAGGTTCCTAGTAAATTGTTGTTGAGATAGATCTCCTGGAGAAAATGAAAAGAGGTAAAGACATCTGCATCCAATTCTTCAATAAACAGATCATTGAGATCTAGTGAGAGGAAATTACCATGATCGATCCAGGTCAGTCGGCGAAAGAGAATTTCCAGTGATTTATCCTCACAATCTAGCTGTGCAATCAATTGATTGTAGACTGGATGCTCATCCTGCCAGTCATCGAGCAGGGGAAATTCATCCAATAATTTGTCAGTAATGACATATCCCTGATCACGATCGATATGATCTAGATAATCAAAACGACTCAGCATGAACAAGAGCATGATGACCTCAAACGATTCGGCAAATGCAAAGTCTTCGAATATCTCCATCTGTCGTTCGATTACTTTACCTGCAGAAATCTGTGATTCATCTACCATAAAATTTCGAATGAATAGGCCAATTCGATAGGCTACTTTCATCAGCGGGATTTTTTGAATGGCATGTTGAAAGGAACCTTTTGGTACATAAACCATTGATAGTAATACGTATCCAATACTATTAAATCTGTGGCGATAAGAAATCAGAAATGATAACATCTGATAATTGCCATTCTAGAACACCATAACTCCTGATTATAACCAGTAGGATTTTTATTTTACCATAGTAAAGCTAGTGTGATGGCTAAGAGTCGGGTGACTTTTCCTGATGGTACTGAGGTGGAAATTGCCAAAGATGCCACACCCGATCAGATCACAGCCATCCTCAATGCATTACAACATCGATCAGTACCTTCATCACAGCAGAAAGAAACCTCAGGAAAGGTAGTAGAACATCAACCAACTCCTGAAGAGATCTGGGATAATGGATCGAAACGTGAGAAACTGGCACTCTTTATCAGAAATCATTTTCTGAAAAATCAGTGGTTTACCACGATTGAGGTCAGAGACGAACAACTGCAATTTGTGAAGCGACTGGTATTTGGAGAATCACCAGCAATTGGTACGTATCTCAACCGGTTGCATGATGATGGTTATCTCAAAAAACGCAAACAATCCAATCGAGTGTATTTTCAGCTGAAACAGGAGATACTAGACCAATATCCGGTATTAGAACTAGAAGAGATCAGTACCTTATTGCAAACACGGAGTTAACTCATAACTTTACTTCGGGATTGAGGGTTAGCTGTGCTTTTTCATTATTCTCGATCTGACCACGAGTCCATAAGATGGGAAAATATTGACCATCTCTCCACATTGGTATCAGGTCATCATAGTGTTCGGATCCCAGCTGACCGGATTGACCCGGAGCATACATTGCTAGTGATTTGGTAATATCACCCATATCGATGATCTGACGCCAACTTGGTGCCCAGGTAATGTCACTAAAGGATTCGGCACCACTAGCCATCTGGTTGGGCGTCTCACTATCACCACCTACAGGATATGGACCACGGCTAAATACTCGATCTAGTGGTTCTCTGACACTCAATGCATGATCAAAGGTCAGTTGATGGATCCTACCCCATTGCCATTTGCTGTGATCAGTACCCAATCGATCCATCAGGAATTCATAGGCACGTTTGAAAGCTCGGGTCAGTAATTGTTTCTTACCACCAGCATGCTCCAACCACCAACTATCCTCATCATCAAGAATCCTCAGTAATACCACAATATCTTGGGCATAGAATTCATGCGTAGGCAGTAGTATCGGATGCAGACCGTCTCCCAGATACGTACTGGTCAATTC
>Ga0102944_1001452_pt1 | contig 15635 bp, 14 predicted proteins | sample SalPonD_shore_MG_FD_78172 | JGI IMG/M metagenome (GOLD analysis project Ga0102944, IMG submission 78172) | Salt pond soil microbial communities from South San Francisco under conditions of wetland restoration - Salt Pond MetaG... | ecosystem: Environmental > Aquatic > Marine > Intertidal zone >...
GAGGCGGGATGGTGAGCCGGCAGGATTATCGTGCGTGCCGTTTGAGCAGGCCTGCCGCGATTTCCACGGTTCTGAAGGAGCCGAAGATCACCACGCGCCCTGCCCCGTCCGTCCCGCTCAGCGCCAGGCCCAGGGCCTGCGCGACGTCGGGGCAGGCGGTGACCTGGTCGGTGGGGACCAGTCCGGCGATGTCGTGAGCGAGTTCCGCGCCGGAGCAGGCCCGCGGTCCGTCGACACCCGCCAGGTACCAGTGGTCGAAGCGCTTCTTGAGCGGTTCCACCACGCCACGGTGGTCCTTGTCGGCGAGCTGGGCGAAGACCGCCACCTGGGGACGTCGCTCGGGCAGCTCGTCCAGGGCCGAGTCCAGGCTGGCGGCGGCCTGAGGGTTGTGGGCTACGTCCAGGATGATGTCCACACCATTGAGCTCGAGGCGCTGCAGGCGGCCGGGGAGCACGGCTCGGCGCAGGCCCTCGGCGACGGCATCGTCCGGAACATTCAGGCGGTCCTCGAGGCAGGCCAGCACTTCCAGGCAGCAGGCGGCGTTGTCGAGCTGGTAGGCGCCGGGCATGGTTGGTTTTAAAAGCCCCATGCGGCGCGTCGCGCGCAAGCGCGCTCCTACAGTGTGCTGCCAGGCCCATCCGTCTCGCGTCCTGCGGTAGTCGAAGTCGCGGCCGATAAGGTGGAGATCGGCGCCAATGCGCTCGGCCTCGGCGAGCAGGGTGTGGGGGGGGTCTCGGTCGCCGCAAACAGCGGGCCTTCCCTTGCGCATGATGCCGGCCTTCTCCCGGGCGATGCTTTCCCGGTTCGGCCCCAGCCAGTCCATGTGGTCCAGGCCGATGGTGGTGACCAGCGCACAGTCGGCGTCAATGATGTTGACGGCATCCAGCCGCCCGCCCAGGCCCACTTCCAGGACGGCGACTTCCATTTCATTACGTTCCATGAGGTCAAAGGCCGCCAGGGTGCCGAACTCGAAGTAGGTGAGGGTCACGCCCCCGAGCGCACGATCCACGCGGTCGAAGGCGCCGACCAGCTCACCGTCGGCGACCTGCCTGCCGTCCAGGGTGATGCGCTCGTTGTAGGTCAGCAGGTGCGGGGAGGTGTAGGCGCCGGCGCGATAACCGGCAGCGCGCAGCATGTGATCCAAAAAGGCCACGCAGGAGCCCTTGCCGTTGGTGCCGCCGACGGTGATGACCACCGGCGCGGGGCGTGCAAGCCCCATGCGCGAATAGACATCGCGGATGCGGTCCAGGCCCAGGTCAATGGACTTGGCGTGCAGGGTTTCCTGCCAGGCGAGCCAGTCGGCGAGGGTGTTGAAACGCATGGAACGATTCTAGCGCGGGGTTCGCGGCGGGGACGCCGCTCCCACATCCGCGGCTCGAGGCCCCACCTACGGCCTTGGAGCCGCGCCAGGCGGAGTGTTAAGGGGAGCCGGAAGCAAGAGCTGTGACGCCTGACGGCCCCGGCCCGGGTGCGCAGGCCGGCAGGGAAGCCGGCCGGAGCAGAGGGCCGGGGGCAGATTGACCAAACCCGTCGCCGACGCGGCCGCTTGCGGACTCGTCCGGAACGAGGAAGCAAAAAGACCCAAGGTGACTCTTATTACTCTTCCGCGGCCTCGCGGTTCGGCTCTTCCTCTGCGGACGCGGTCACCGGCTCCGGGGCGGTGGGCTCGGACGCGGCCCGGGCGTCGCCGGGGAGCATGAGCCGGAGCAGGCGCGCTATCTGGCTGCGCATTTCGCGGCGGTCAACGATCAGGTCTATGGCGCCGTGCTCGAGCAGGAACTCGCTGCGCTGGAAGCCTTCCGGCAGGGTCTCGCGCACGGTCTGCTCGATCACCCGTGGGCCCGCGAAGCCGATCAGCGCGTGGGGCTCGCCGATGTTGACGTCGCCCAACATGCCCAAGCTGGCGGACACGCCGCCGGTAGTGGGATTGGTAAGCACGGAGATGTAGGGCAGGCCCGCCTTGGCCATCTTCGCCAGCGCGGCGGAGGTCTTGGCCATCTGCATCAGGGAAAACAGGCCTTCCTGCATGCGCGCGCCGCCGGTGGAAGAGAAGTTCACCAGCGGCACGTGGTATTCCAGGCAATGATTCACGCCGCGCACGAAGCGCTCGCCCACCACCGACCCCATGGAGCCGCCCATGTAACGGAACTCGAAGGCGCTGGCCGCCAATGGACGTCCTTCCAGCGTGCCGTGCATGACCACCAGCGCGTCCTTCTCGCCGGTCTTGCGCTGCGCCTGGTTGATGCGGTCCTTGTATTTCTTGCTGTCGCGAAACTTGAGCGCGTCCACCGGGGCCAGGTCGGCACCGATCTCCTCGCCCTGGCCGTTGTCCAGGAAATGCTCGAGCCGGGCCCGGGCGCCGATGGGCAGGTGGTGGCCGCACTTGGGGCAGACCTCCAGGTTGCGCTCCAGCTCCGGCCGGTAGAGCACGGCGGTGCACGCCGGGCACTTGGTCCACAGGCCCTCGGGGACGTTGCGCTTGTTGCCGCCCTCGGTCCGGATCCGGGACGGCATGAGTTTTTGCAGCCAGCTCATTGGGTTATGGCTAGTTCTTTGATTGGCTTGTGATTATACGCGAGGCGCGGCGGCGGCTCACGTTACACGAAAACGCGGCAATTGCGCACGAGCGGGATGTCCGGACGGGCGAGCCGGCTGGCGCGCAAGCGCGCTCCTACATCGGCGTTGCGGCGCCTTGCTCATCGAGCGCACGGCGGATGGGCTTCAGGAACAGCGTCGCGGCATCACGTGCGGCGTCCAGGTTGTCGCACCCGGCGATGGCGGACAACAATGCGCTGCCGATCACCACCGCATCCGCCACACGCGCCACCGCCGCCGCGCCTTCGGCATCCTTCACGCCGAACCCCACGGCGACGGGCAGATCGCTCGCCGCGCGCAGCCTGTCAAGGCTGGCGCGCACGCTCGCCATGTCCAGGTTGGCGGCGCCGGTTACGCCCTTGAGCGAGACGTAGTAGATAAACCCGGAAGCGGCCCCGGCGATCAGCGCCATGCGCTTTTCGGACGTGGTGGGCGCGACCAGCCGAACGAGGCTCAACCCGAGCGCGTCGGCCCGCTCGGCGACGGCCCCGCCCTCCTCCGGCGGCAGGTCCACGATCAGCAACCCGTCCACCCCCGCGTTGGCGGCGTCCTCGAGGAAGCGCTCCACGCCGTAGCTCTCAAGCGGATTCAGATAGCCCATGAGCACCAGCGGGGTTTCGGAATCGCCCGCCCGGAATTCGCGCACCATGGCGAGAACGCGCCCGAGCCCCACGCCTTTTTCCAGCGCCCGCTCGCAGGCCTTCTGGATCACCGGGCCGTCGGCCATGGGATCGGAAAACGGCATACCCAGTTCGATGACGTCCGCGCCGGCCTCGGCCAGGGCGTGCATCAGCGAGGCGGTACCCTCCGGCTCGGGCACGCCCGCCGTCACGTAGGGAACGAGTCCCTTGCGGCCGGCGTCGCGCAGGTCCCGGAAACGCCGCTCCAGGCGGTTCAAAGCGTTTCTCCTTCCAGCTTCGCCACCGTGTGCACGTCCTTGTCCCCACGCCCGGAAAGATTCACCACGATCAGCTTGCCCGGGCCCAGCTCTTTCGCCAGCGTCTCCGCGTGTGCCAGCGCGTGGGCGGACTCCAGCGCCGGCACGATGCCCTCGGTGACGCTCAGCGAATGGAATGCCGCCAGCGCCTCGTCGTCGGTGACACCCACGTAGCTGGCCCGGCCGCTGTCCTTGAGCCAGGCGTGCTCGGGGCCGACGCCCGGGTAGTCCAGGCCGGCGGATACCGAGTGAGTCTCGGTGATCTGGCCGTCGTCGTCCTGAAGCAAATAGGTGCGGTTGCCGTGCAGCACGCCCGGCCGTCCACCGATCAGCGAGGCTGCGTGCTCGCCGGTGTCCAGCCCGTGCCCGGCGGCCTCCACGCCGACGATGGCCACGTCCTCGTCACCGATGAAGGGATGGAACAGGCCGATGGCATTCGAGCCGCCGCCCACGCAGGCAACCAGCGCGTTCGGCAGCCGGCCTTCCGCCTCCAGGATCTGTTCCCGCGCTTCCACGCCGATGACCCGCTGGAAGTCGCGCACCATCATCGGGTAGGGATGCGGGCCGGCCACGGTGCCGATGATGTAAAAGGTGTCGTCCACGTTGGCCACCCAGTCGCGCAGCGCCTCGTTGAGCGCGTCCTTGAGCGTGCGCGAGCCCGCGGACACCGGGCGCACCTCCGCGCCCAGCAATCGCATGCGATAGACGTTGATGGCCTGGCGCTCCATGTCCACCTCGCCCATATACACCACGCACTTGAGCCCCAGCCGCGCGGCCACCGTCGCGGAAGCCACGCCGTGCTGGCCCGCGCCGGTCTCGGCGATCACCCGGGGCTTGCCCATGCGCTTGGCCAAAAGCGCCTGCCCCACTGTGTTGTTGATCTTGTGGGCGCCGGTGTGGTTGAGGTCCTCGCGCTTCAAGTAGATCCGCGCGCCGCCGATGCGCTCACTCCAGCGCCGCGCGTGATAGAGCGGCGAGGGACGGCCCACGTAGTACGCCAGGTCGCGGCGGAATTCTTCCTGGAACGCCGCGTCGTCGCGCGCCGCCAGGTAGGCCGCGGTGAGCTCCTCCAGCGGCGCGATCAGGGTCTCCGGCACGTAGGTGCCGCCGAAGGCGCCGAAGTGCCCTCGCTCGTCGGGCAGCACGCCGGTGGGTTCATTGTTCTGCGCTGTTGGCACGTCTGACTTCCTCGACGAATTTCTCGATCAGCCGGGCGTCCTTGATGCCCGGTGCGGACTCCACGCCGCTGGACACGTCCACGGCGAAGGGCCGCGTCCGCCGCACGGCCTCGTACACGTTGTCAGGAGTGAGGCCGCCGGCCAAAAACAGTGGACGCCCCGCACCCACCGGGAACCGGCTCCAATCGAAGCGCTCTCCGCGACCGCCCGCGCCTCCCGGCTCGTGGGCGTCGAGCAGGTAGCCGGCCGCGTCCGGGTATTCGGCAATCACATCCGGCACCGGCCTGTCCCCGGCCATGCCGATGGCCTTCAGCCAGGGCATGTTCCAGCGCGCGCACTCCGCCGCGGATTCCGAGCCGTGGAATTGCAGCAGATCAAGCGCCACGTGGTCCAGGGTGCACTCGATTTCCTCCGGCGGGTTGTCCCGAAACACGCCCACCCGGCTCAGCCCCGCGGGCACGCAGGCGGCCACCGCGCGCGCCATGTTCAGGTCCAGGCGGCGCGGGCTGCCCGGCGCAAATACCAGGCCGATGGCATCCGCCCCCAGGTCCACGCAGGCTTCCGCGTCCACCTGGCGGGTGATGCCACAGATCTTGATGCGCGTAATCAATGACCGGCGCTCCTGTTGCCGCCCTGCCGAAGATTCATACCGAATCGTCCAGTCTCCCCGAGTCGGCGGCTTTCGTCCAGGCGGCATTGCGCCCGGGCGCTTTCAGGTCCAGAATCAGAATCATGATTTTCATTGCAGCCAACTCATGATTACCATCGAGCCCCTGGCGCGTGGCGACCGCGGCGCCTTCCTGGCGCTCAACAACGCCTGCGTGCCCCACGTCAACGCCCTGGAACCGGCCACGCTTGAAGCCATCCTGGCTCAGGCGGCGGTGGTGCTCGCCGCCCGCCAGGATGACCGGCTGATTGGCGGCTTGATCGCACTGGGCGACAAGGCACGCTACGCCAGCGCCAACTACCGCTGGTTCCGGGCGCGCTACGACGCCTTCCTTTACGTGGACCGCGTCCTCGTGCGCCAGTCCAGCCGCGGCGCCGGCCTGGGCCGTAAGCTTTACCGGGCCCTGGAGGAAGCCGCACCCATGGACGTCACCCGCATCCTTTGCGAGGTCAACGAGGATCCGCCCAATCCCATCTCCCTGGCCTTTCACACGCACATGGGCTTTCATGAAGTGGGCCGCCTGGCGCACCCGGACACTGGCAAGTGTGTCGTGATGATGGAAAGGCCGCTCAGGGATAAGAGAGAGGCGGGAGATGGCTGAGGTCGGCTCCCGCGTGCGGCCGCCGCAACAGGCACGCAGCCGCCTGACCCTGAAGCGACTGGAGGATGCCGCGCGCATTCACCTGGCCGAAGGCACCTGGGAATCCCTTGGGGTCGCCGCGCTTTGCCGCGACGCGGAATCATCGGTGGGCGCCTTCTACGCCCGGTTCACGGACAAGGACGCGCTGTTGATGCACCTGTCGGATACCGCCGCCTCGGAATTCGAGGCCATGCTCGGCTGGTGCCAGGGCGACGTGGAAAACCGCCACCTTCCGATGCTGTCGCGCGTCCGCCAGGTGGTGGCCGCGCTGCAGCGTTACGTGGTCCGCCACCGCGGGGTGCTGCGCGCGCTGCTGGACCAACGTCGCGACCTGCCCTGGGAAACCGCCGTGGCCCACACGGCCCTGGACCGCATTCTTTCCGCCGGCCCGGACGCCCCGCCCTCCGAGCGCCGGCACACGGCGATCCGGGTGATGCTGGACGCGCTGGCGGGCTTCGTGGTCAGCCACCGCGCCCAGCGCAGCGCCGAACCGCCGGACAGCGAGGCCTTCACCCAGATGCTGGTGCGGTATCTGGGGTAGCAGGGAGACGGCAGTAGCCGCCCCCAAACCCGTCGTCCCCCCGCGCCTTCCGCCTATTGCATCGTCACGTCCTGCACGAACTCGATGCCGCGGTCGGTGAACTCGATCCGGTAGTCCAGGCGGTCGAACAGTTTGGCGTATACCTCCATCATCCGCGCCTGTTGATTCAATTCCTTGCCGGTATCGGAATCCGGCTCCGAGGTCTCCTCGGCGATCTTGGGCAGCCACTTGGCCATCTGGCCGTAGAACCAGCCGGCGTCGAAGGCCATGTGAAACACCGGCGGATGGCCGGCGTGCTTTGCCGCCATGGCGTGCTTCAGGCGCTCCTCGCCGCCATCGCCAATGGAAAGGCCGAGCACCGTGTCATTGGCCGCGGCGAACGCCGGCTCGTCGATGCCTTCCAGGAGTTCCTTGGGCAACTGCACCGGCGTGCCGTCCTTCGGAATGTCCACGCTCTGCAACTGGGGCACGAAGGACTTGGCCATGGCCGGCAGCGTCTGCGCATTGTCCAGGAGCATCACCACGCTGGCCTTGACGTGCACATTGGCACTCGACAGCGCCTGGCCCTCGGGCAGCTCGTCCACGCTCACGTCATCCAGGCGCAGCACCATGCCCTTGGGGTTGCCCACCATGAACAGTGGCGCGGAGTTGACCTGCCCCGCCTTCCCGGCCCAGTCCACCTGCGCCAGGGACTGGCACGCGAACTGGCGCTTGGCCGCCGCGTTCATCCAGCCCTTGACCGTCGCCATGGCCTTGCCGGCGTCCAGTCCGAAACCCAGCGTCAGGCGCGCGTCGCTCTCGGCCCCCAATCCGGGCACCGGCGCGGTCCACCCCTCGAGGTCGGCGGCCAGGTCCGGCGCCATCTCCACCACGCCGCGGGTGCCCACCCGGTCTTTCGCCAGCCTGTCGTAGCCGAACACCAGGCGCGGCACCTTGCCGGCGAAGCCGCGCAACTCGGCCCGGCACTCGGGCGTCAGCTCGTCCGGCGCCACCCCCAGGTCGGCCAACAACCCGGGCGTGTCCGAACCGTTGCCCAGCACCAGCTCCGCCAGGCGCACCGAGTCCACGAAGCCCGTTGCGTTGTCCGTGAACCCGTACTGCTTGACCAGGCCACCGACGGTTCCGGCCTGAGCGACGGATTGGTCCGGCTTCCTGCTGTCGAACAGCGTCGTGAGGGTCTCGGTCTCGCGGTCCGGGGTGGTCAGCGCGACGTCGAACTCGCCGCCGCCGATGCCGGCCAGCGCCACCAGGCCGCCCAGCGGAACGCGCCAGTAGTCCGAACCCTGGTGGCTGTGGGGGGAGATCACGATGCCAGCCTTGCTCATCAGCCGGTCGATGAACCCCCTGAACGCCTTGGCGTCGGTCAGGGTAAGGCGCATCACCGGGTAGAGACCGTCCCCGTAGATCACGAGCTGGTCGTCGCGGGTCAGGCCGATCTGCTTGAAGCCGTCCGATGCCGCCAGTTTCATCACCTCGTCCACCAGCGCCCGCAACTGCTGGGCCGCGTCCGGGTTGCTCTGGGTGAGCTCGTTAAGGATCTCGTCCATGCGCGCCCGGAGGTCGTCCACCACGGGACGGATGCTCTCGCGGAACTTCTGTGTGAGTTCCTTGGGCATGGGCTCGCCGCTGGCCAGCAGGTACGGCGTGTCCGCGGGCACCTCGGCGAGCAGGGAATTGGGGTACTGCTGTTGTTGCTGGCGGCTGCAACCCGCCAGAACCGCGGCTGCAACCAGCAGGGAAAGTATGATTTCTTTCATGGTCGTCTCGTCGCCCTGAGCGTGCCGGCATTATCGGCCCTGGAGCGGATTGATTCCACCGCCAATGGTCATGTCGCCGCGCGCCGCGGTACCCGAATACCGCGTGCGGACCGTGAAACTGCTAGACTTCCGACCAAGTTCGGGGCCGCCCGGCCCGCGTGAACCGAGTCAATCAAGAACGAAGCGAATGCCGGTCATACCTACCCGCATCCATGCCGGAGACGATGCCTTCAAGGACGGCGAAGCGCACATGCGCGCGCTGGTGAAGGACCTGCGAGAACGCCTGGAGCATGCCGCCGAGGGTGGCGGCGAGCGCGCTCGCGAAAAGCACGTGGCCCGCGGCAAACTGCTGCCGCGCGAGCGCGTGCGCCTGCTGCTGGATCCCGGCAGCCCGTTCCTGGAGCTCTCGCCGCTGGCAGCCGGTGGCATGTACGACGACCAGGCGCCGGCGGCGGGCATCATCACCGGCCTGGGCCGCGTGGAGGGCCGCGAGGTGGTGGTGGTGGCCAACGACGCCACCGTGAAGGGCGGCACCTATTACCCGATCACGGTGAAAAAGCACCTGCGCGCCCAGGAAGTGGCACTGGAGAACCGCCTGCCCTGCATCTACCTGGTGGACTCCGGCGGCGCGTTCCTGCCCTTGCAGGACGAGGTGTTCCCGGACCGGGACCATTTCGGCCGCATCTTCTACAACCAGGCCCGGCTGTCGGCGGAAGGCATTGCCCAGATTGCCGTGGTGATGGGCTCGTGCACGGCGGGCGGCGCCTACGTGCCCGCCATGTGCGACGAGTCGGTGATCGTGAAGGAACAGGGCACGATCTTCCTGGGCGGTCCGCCGCTGGTGAAGGCGGCCACCGGCGAGGAAGTGGACGCGGAGTCGCTGGGCGGGGCCGAGGTGCACTGCGCCACCTCCGGGGTCACCGATCATTTCGCGGAAAACGACAGTCACGCGCTGTCCATCGCGCGCGACATCGTGAGTCACCTCAATACCGTCAAGAAGGTGTCGCTGGACACCGCCGAACCGGTGGAGCCGAAATACCCCGCCGAGGAGCTCTACGGTATCGTGCCGCCGGACACCCGCTATCCCTACGACGTGCACGAGGTGATCGCGCGCATCGTGGACGGCTCCGACTTCCACGAGTTCAAGGCGCGCTACGGCAAGCAGCTGGTCTGCGGCTTCGCGCACATCTGGGGCTACCCGGTGGGCATCGTGGCCAACAACGGCATCCTGTTCTCCGAGTCCGCGCTCAAGGGCACGCATTTCATCGAGCTCTGCAACCAGCGCAACGTGCCGCTGGTGTTCCTGCAGAACATCTCCGGATTCATGGTGGGGAAGAAATACGAGAGCTCGGGCATCGCCAAGGACGGGGCGAAGATGGTCACGGCGGTGGCCTGTTCGCACGTGCCGAAGTTCACCGTGGTGATCGGCGGCTCCTTCGGCGCCGGCAACTACGCCATGTGCGGGCGCGGCTACCAGCCGCGCTTCCTGTGGATGTGGCCCAACGCGCGCATCTCGGTGATGGGCGGTGAACAGGCGGCCTCGGTGCTGGCCACGGTGAAGCGCGACAGCCTCGAGGCCAAGGGCGAGAAATGGCCAAAGAAGGAAGAGGAAGCCTTCAAAAAGAAGATCAGCGACCAGTACGAGCACCAGGGCCATCCCTACTACGCCACCGCGCGGCTCTGGGACGACGGCATCATCGATCCCGCGGACACGCGCCGGGTGCTGGGCCTGGCGATCTCCGCCTCGCTCAACGCGCCCATCGAGCCCGGGCGCTACGGCGTGTTCCGCATGTAGTCCGCGCTTAGGCCGGAATAAGCGCGGCAGCGCGTTTCCGGCATTGGAGCCATTACGTGCGACATGGCGGGGCACGGCGGGGCCTGGCGAGACCGTCGTCGCCAGGGATGGCGGCGTCGGAGCCTACAGGGATGTATGTACGGCGTTCTCGACAGGCCCTGCCGTGCCTCCGCCCCATCAGGCGCAATGACAATTGATGGAGTAAGCAAGCTGCAGTACCCATGACCGAATTGCTGAAACAATCCATCGACGGGCGCGGCGTGGCCACGGTGACCATGAACCGCCCCGGGGTGCACAACGCCTTCAACGCCGAGCTCATCTCGACGCTGACCCGCGCCTTCGAGCGGCTCGGCGAGGACGAGTCGGTACGCGCCGTGGTGCTGACCGGCGAGGGCCCGTCGTTTTCCGCCGGCGCCGATCTCAACTGGATGCGCGACATGGCGAAAACCTCGGAGAAGGCCAACCTGGAAGACGCCCGCCACCTGGCGCGCATGCTGCGCACGCTTAACCACCTGGACAAACCCACGGTGGCACGGGTCAACGGCGCGGCCTTCGGCGGTGGTGTGGGGCTCATCGCCTGTTGCGACATCGCCATCGGCGCCATCGGTGCCAGGTTCGGGCTCACGGAGGTGAAACTGGGCCTGGTGCCGGCCACCATCGCGCCCTACGTGATGCCCGCCATCGGCCCGCGCCAGGCACGGCGCCTGTTTCTCAGCGCCGAGATCTTCGGCGCCGAGCAGGCTGAGCGCCTGGGGTTGCTGCACGAGGCCGTGCCGGAGGACGAGCTGGACGAGGCGGTGGAACGCCAGGTCGGCTTCGTGCTCAAGAACGGCCCCGCGGCGCTGGCCGCGGCCAAGCGCCTCGTGGGCACGGTACGCGCCTGGAGCGAGGACGAGCAGGCGCAACTGGACGAGATTACCTCCGAGCTGATCGCAAGGCTGCGCGTCTCGGATGAAGGACAGGAAGGCCTGGCGGCGTTCCTGGAAAAGCGCAAGCCCTCCTGGCGCGACTGACCTGAACGAGGACAAGCAAATGACCAGGCCGGTCATCAACATCGACGAGCTGGAATACATGGAGATCGCCCACGGCGACAGGTTCCAGGCACGCCTGGGAGCGATCAGTCCGAGAATCGGGGCCCAAAAGCTCGGCTACAACCTGACCGTCCTGCCCCCCGGGAAACGCGCGTTCCCCCGCCACAACCATCACGTCAACGAGGAGATGTTCTTCATCCTCGACGGAGCGGGCGAGTTGCGCGTCGGCGAGGAATCATGGCCCCTCCGCGCCGGGGACGTTATCGCCTGCCCGCCGGGCGGGCCGGAGACGGCGCACCAGATCGCGAATACCTCGGAGTCGGAAGATCTGCGCTTCCTGGCGGTAAGCAGCAGCATGTCCCCGGAAATCGTCGACTACCCCGATTCCGGCAAGTTCGGCGTCCGCGAGGTGACCGGACGGGATGAAAACGGCATGCCCAGCGGATTTCGTTTCGTGGGCAGGATCGAAGACGAGCGCGACTACTGGGAAGGCGAATAGGAGCGGGGCTTGTTCAAGAGAGTGCTGATCGCCAACCGGGGCGAAATCGCCTGCCGCATCGCGCGTAGCTGCAAGCGCCTGGGCGTGGAGGCCGTGGCCGTCTATTCCGAAGCGGACCGCGACGCGTTGCACGTTCGAGAGGCGGACGCCGCCGTGGCCATTGGCCCGGCGCGCCCGGCGGAGTCCTATCTCAACATCGAGCGGCTCATCGAGGCGGCGCGGGAGACGGGAGCGGAAGCCGTGCATCCCGGCTACGGATTCCTGGCCGAGAACGGCGCCTTTGCCCGCGCCTGCGCCAAGGCCGGCCTGGTGTTCATCGGCCCGAAACCGGAGACCATCGACCGCATGGGCTCCAAGGCCGAGGCCAAGGCGCTGATGGAGAAAGCCGGCGTGCCGGTGGTGCCCGGCTACCACGGGGAAAAACAGGACGACAAGACGCTCACCCGGGAAGCGGAGCGCATCGCCTACCCGCTGATGATCAAGCCCGCCGCCGGCGGCGGCGGCAAGGGCATGCGCATCGTGCGCGAGGCCGGCGAATTCGCCGAGGCCATGGCCTCGGCGCGCCGCGAGTCGGAGAACGCCTTCGGCGACAGCCGGCTGATCCTGGAACGCTACGTGGAAGGCCCCCGGCACATCGAGTTCCAGGTGTTCGGGGACAACGACGGCAAGCTGATCCACGTCTTCGAGCGCGAGTGCTCGGTGCAGCGCCGTTACCAGAAGATCATCGAGGAGACCCCCTCCCCGTTCCTGGACGAACAGACCCGCAGGCGCATGGGCGAGGCGGCGGTGGAGGCGGCCCGCGCGGTGGACTACGTGGGCGCGGGTACCGTGGAATTCATCGTCGGCGCCGACCGGGAGTTCTTCTTCATGGAGATGAACACCCGCCTGCAGGTGGAACACCCGGTAACGGAGATGGTGACCGGCCTCGACCTGGTGGAATGGCAACTCCGCGTGGCCGCTGGTGAGCCGCTGCCGCTGGCCCAGGACGAGATAAGCGTCTCCGGGCACGCCATCGAGGCGCGGCTCTACGCCGAGGATCCCGAACGCGGCTTTCTGCCTTCCACCGGCGTCATCACCGGGTTGCGGTTGCCGGAGACCGGCCCCCGCGTGCGCCTGGACGCCGGCGTGGCGCAAGGCGACGCCGTGTCGGTTTATTACGACCCAATGATCGCCAAGCTCATCGCCCACGACGACACCCGCCAGGCGGCGGTGGCGCGCCTGCAGAACGCGCTGCGCGACACCTACGTGGCCGGGCCCACCACCAACATCGGTTTCCTGATCCGCCTGGCCCACCACCCGCGCTTTCTCGAGGCGCAGGTGGACACCGGTTATCTGGACCTCCACCTGGACCAGGTGCTGCCCGCCGATCGCGAGGCGCCGGCGGAGGCGCTGGTTGCCGTCGCCGTGCACGATGCCCTGTTCGAGGAAGCCGCAGCCCGGGAACGTGCGCTGGCCACCGCCGACCCGCATTCCCCCTGGGCCCGCGGCGACGGCTGGCACCCGGGGCTCCCCGGCCCCAGGCCCCTGCGCATGGAATGCGAGGGCGAAAGCGTGGACCTGCGCGTGTACGGTCACGGCGGCGACTACCGGGTGGTGTTGCCGGAGGGCGAATGGCGGGTACCGGCCGCGCGGGCGGTGGCCGATGGGCTGCTCTACCGCGCCGACGGCCGTTTCGCTCATGTGCCCATGGCGCGTTTCGGGCGCCGCTGCCAGGTGAACCTGGAGGGCGCGCGCTGGACTGTGGACGTGGTGGATCCCCTGGCAGGCGCCACGGCCGTGCAGGACACCGAGCACCGGGTCACCGCGCCCATGCCGGGGCGCGTGGTGGCGGTGAAGACCGGCGAGGGCGAGGAAGTCACGGAAGGCCAGGCACTGGTGATCATGGAGGCCATGAAAATGGAGATCACCCTGCGCGCGCCCCACGACGGCAAGGTGGCCAAGGTGCTGCACGGCGAGGGGGACTTCGTGGAAGCCGACGCGGCCCTGGTGGAGATGGCGCAGGACTGACCGGCCCGCCCGGGCTGGTAGAATGGCTGCTTTTCACCCGGCCTCCATCGTGACTGCGCAGATAAATTCCAGGACACTCGCGGACCAGGCGCGCTATCCCGACCGCGTGAAGATGGTGGACGTGGGACCCCGCGACGGGCTCCAGAACGAGCGCGAGTCGATCCCGGCCGAAACCAAGATCGAGCTCATCGAGCGCCTGGCCGACGCCGGCCTGCCGGTGGTAGAGGCCACCAGCTTCGTCAGCCCCAAGGCCATCCCCCAGCTCGCCGACGCCCGCGAGGTATTCACCGGCATCCACCGCAAGCGCGGCGTGAGCTACCCCGTCCTGGTGCCCAACGACAAGGGCATGGACCGGGCAATGGAAGTGGGCGTCGAGGAAATCGCCGTGTTCACGTCGGCTTCGGAGTCGTTCAACCTGCGCAACATCAACTGCTCGATCCGCGAATCCATGGACCGCTTCGAGCCGGTGATGGAACGCGCCCACGAGGCGGGCATCCGCGTACGCGGCTACGTGTCCTGCGTGCTGGGCTGTCCCTACGAGGGCGAGATCGAACCCGGCGCCGTGGCGGAGGTGGCCGCGCGGCTGATGCGCATGGGCTGTCACGAGATTTCGCTGGGCGACACCATCGGCGTGGGCACCCCATTCAAGGCGAGGAAAATGCTCTCGGCAGTGGCCGACGCGGTGCCCATGGCGCACCTGGCGGTGCACTTCCACGACACCTACGGCCAGGCGCTGGCCAACCTCCTGGCCTGCCTGGAAATGGGCGTGACGGTGGTGGACGCGTCCGTGGCCGGCCTGGGCGGCTGCCCCTACGCGAAGGGGGCCACGGGCAACGTGGCCACGGAAGACGTGGTGTACATGCTGCACGGTTTGGGCATGGAGACCGGCGTGGACCTGAAGAAACTGGTGGCCACCGCCCGGTTCATCAACGAAAAACTGGGCCGCGAGCCGGCCAGCAAGCTGGCGCGCGTACCCGACGAGCAACTCGAGAACTGGATCTGATCGCCGCGGGTTCGCAGGAGCGCCCGGACGGGCGCGATCGGCCACCGCTCACGCGCGACGGCACTTGGTTGGCGTTGTAGGAGCGCCCGGAAGGGCGCGATTGGACATCGCTGGCGTCCGCCGGCTGCTACGTCGTGAATCTCGCGGACAACGTTTTTGCACTCAAGGAGACATCATGAAGTTCGATGACAACATCAACGCCGTCGTGACCGGCGGCGCTTCCGGGCTGGGCCTGGCGGTGGCCCGGCGCATCGTGGCCGCGGGCGGCCGCGTGGCGCTTCTGGACGTGGACCAGGATCAGGGCGAGAAGGCCTCCGGCGAGCTGGGCAACCGCGCCGGGTTCCACAAGACCGACGTCACCGACGAGAAGGGCATCAGCGACACGCTGGCGTCGGTGTCCAGGTCCTCCGGCGGCATCAACCTGCTGGTGAACTGCGCCGGCATCCTGGGCGCCGGCCGCGTGCTGGGCAGGGAAGGCCCCATGCCGCTGGAAACCTTCGCGAGCACCGTCAAAGTGAATACCATCGGCACCTTCAATGTGTCCAAGGCCGCCGCCAACCTGATGCAGAACAACGACCCGGGCGAGGACGGCGAGCGGGGCGTGATCGTCAACACCGCGTCGGTGGCCGCCTACGAGGGCCAGATCGGCCAGGCCGCCTACTCCGCCTCCAAGGGCGGCGTGGTGGGCATGACCCTTCCCATGGCGCGTGAATTCGCCCGCTTCGGCATCCGCGTGATGACCATCGCCCCCGGCGTGTTCATCACACCCATGGTCGAGGCCATGCCGGAGAAAGTGCAGCAGTCGCTGGGCGAGGCGGTGCCCTTCCCGCAGCGCCTGGGCAGGCCCGCCGAATTCGCCGACCTGGTGGCGCACATCGCGGAAAATGCCTATCTCAACGGCAGCACCATCCGCCTGGACGGCGCCATCCGGCTACAGCCGAAGTAAGGACAGGATGTCCTTATCCCGGACAGGCCATGGAGGGCC
>Ga0102944_1001453_pt1 | contig 15621 bp, 17 predicted proteins | sample SalPonD_shore_MG_FD_78172 | JGI IMG/M metagenome (GOLD analysis project Ga0102944, IMG submission 78172) | Salt pond soil microbial communities from South San Francisco under conditions of wetland restoration - Salt Pond MetaG... | ecosystem: Environmental > Aquatic > Marine > Intertidal zone >...
CGGGCCAAGGAGGCGGGCCGCAACACCTACCGCTTCCACGGCGAGGGCGGCCCCGCCGTGGAGGTGCCCGAGGTCGGCGAGGAGGAGCTGATCCGCGCCCTGGAGCATGACGAGCTGGCCCTGGCCTATCAGCCCTATTACCGACGCGGCGGCGCCATCGCCGGCTTCGAGGCCCTGTTGCGCTGGCGCCACCCGGAGCACGGCGAGCTGGCCCCGGCCCACTTCCTGCCCCTGGCGGAACAGTGCGATCTCATCCTCGCCGTCGGCGACTGGGTCCTGCGCCGGGCCTGCCGGCAGGCCCGGCGCTGGAACGCCAACCGCCCCGACGCTCCCCTGGGGCTGGCGGTCAACCTGTCGCGGCGGCAACTGGTGGACCCGCGTTTCGCCGAGCGTGTCGGCCGGGTCCTGGCGGCGACCGGGTTCGCGCCGCAGCTGCTGGAGCTGGATGCCGCCGAGTCCATCCTCCTGGGCGACCTCGCCCCCCTGATGCAGAACCTCTCCCACCTGCGGACCCTCGGGGTGCGGATCGCGGTGGACGACTTCGGCGGCGGCCTCGGCGGCCTGGAGCGCCTGCGCGAACTGCCGGTCGACGCCGTCAAGATCGACCGCTCCTGCGTCAGCCGCCTCACCGACCCCGGTCCGGACCAGAACGCCGCCGAATCGGTGATCGCCCAGGCCCATCGCCTGCACATGGAGGTCTTCGCCGAGGGGGTGGAGACCCCCGAGCAGCTGCACTTCCTGCAGAACCACGCCTGCGACCACACCCAGGGCTTCTACCACCAGCGGCCGGTCGCCGCCGAGGAGGTGGAAGGCCTGCTGGAGAGCGACCCGCGCTGACCGCCGCTCTGGCGGCAGACCCCCGATTGGTGGAAGAATGGGACGGTCGAACCGAGGGGCAGGCGATGACGAGAGGCGATGGTTTCGCCCGACCCGGCACCCAATGGGGCTGGGGCATGGCGGTGCTGTGGACGCTCCTGGTCGGCGGCTCGCTGGTCTGGAACGTCCACCTCATCGAGCAGGGCATCGTGCGGCAGGCCCGGGCCGAGGCGCGGGTGGCCCTGCAGAAGGGGATGGCGTTCCGGCGCTGGCTGATGGCGGCCGGCGGCGTCTACGCCGACCGCACCAAGGTGGAACCGAACCCCTACCTGGAGCACCTGCCGCGGCGGGACGTGACCACCGTGCAGGGCCGCCGGCTCACCCTCGTCAACCCCGCCTATATGACCCGCCTGGTGCATGACGCCTTCACCGAGGGCAAGGTCGGGGCGGAGCTGGTCAGCCACCGCCCGTTGCGCCCCGGCAACCGCCCCGATGCCTGGCAGACCCGGGCGTTGGCCGCGCTGGACCGGGGGGCCGCGGAGTTCGGCGGACTGGTCGGTGCCGGCGGCGATGAGCGCTACCGCTTGATGCGGCCGCGCTTCGCCGACGCCCGCTGCCTGCGGTGCCACGGCGACCGGGGCTTCGAGGAAGGGGACCTGTTGGGGGGCCTGTCGGTCTCCGTCCCGGTGGCGCCGTTGCGGGCGGCCGCCGGCGGCAGCCGCTCGGCCCTGCGGACGGTCCATGGCGCGTTCTGGCTGGCGGGCCTCGCCGCCATCCTCCTGTTCATGCGCTTTCGCCGGTCCCAGGAGCGGGAGCGGTCGGAACGGATGGCCGAGCTGCAGGCGGCCCGCGAGGCGGCCGAGACGGCGAGCGAGGCCAAGAGCGCCTTCCTCGCCAACATGAGTCACGAGATCCGCACGCCCCTGAACGCGGTGCTCGGCATGGCCGACTTGCTGAGCGAGACCGAGCTCGACCCGGACCAGCGGCGCTATGTGGAGACCTCCCGCACCGCCGGTCAGACCCTCCTGCATGTCCTCGACGACGTCCTGGACCTCTCCCGGGTGGAATCCGGGCGGCTGGCCCTCGACTGCATCGATTTCGACCTCGGCGAGCTGGTGGCCAACACCGGTGCGATCATGGCCGAGCGCGCCCACCAGAACGGACTGGAGCTGGAGTGCCACCTGGACGAGGGAGTGCCCACCGCACTGGTGGGCGACCCGGGACGGCTCAACCAGGTCCTGTTCAACCTGCTCAGCAACGCCGTGAAGTTCACCGACCGGGGCCGGGTCACCCTGACCGTGACCGCGGCGGCGGTGGAGGCCGACGCGGTGACCCTGCGGGTGGAGGTGGCGGACAGCGGCATCGGCATCGCGCCCGCGGACCAGGAGGCGATCTTCGAGCAGTTCACCCAGGCCACCGGCGGCCCCCAGCGGCCGCTGCGCGGGGCCGGCCTCGGCCTCGCCATCTCGCGGCGGCTGATGGAGATCATGGGCGGGAGCCTGGCGGTCCAGAGCCGCGAGGGGCTCGGCAGCACCTTCGTCTTCACCGCGCGCTTCGGCCGTTCCGGCGCGTCGGCGCCCGCCACCCCGTCCGCGCGGCCCGCCACCGGGGCGGCCCGGCCGCTCCGGGTGCTGCTGGCCGAGGACAGCGACGACAACGCCCTGCTGGTCCAGGCCTTCCTCAAGGGCGGGCCCCACCGGCTGGAGTGGGTGGACAACGGCGACGCGGCGGTGGAGCGTTTCAAGGCCGGCGACGTCGACCTCGTCCTGATGGACATCCAGATGCCGGGGACGGACGGCTACGCCGCCACCCGCCGCATCCGGGAGTGGGAGCAGGGGCAGGGCCGGGCGCCGACCCCCATCCTGGCCTTGACGGCCCATGCCCTGAAGGAGGACGAGCGCAAGAGCCTGGAGGCCGGTTGCGACGGCCACGTGACCAAACCCCTGCGCAAGACTACCCTCATTGAAATCCTTGAAGGGTATGCCGGGTCCGGGGCGGGCCCGGCGACGAAGGGTAACGAGAAAGGAGAAATCGGAGAGTGAGCAGTGAACCGATCCCGGTCCGGGTGGAGCCCGAGCTGGAGGATATCGTCCCCATCTTCCTGGAGCGCCGGCGCCAGGAGGTGACCCGTCTGCGCGAGCAGCTGGACCAGAACGACTACGAGGCCATCGCCCTGGCCGGCCACAGCATGAAGGGGACCGGCGGCGGCTACGGCTTCGCCGCCATCTCCGAGATGGGGGCGCGCCTGGAACGGGCGGGAAAAGACCGGGACGATGCCGCGGTCGCCTCGGTGGTCGCCGAATTGGCCGATTACCTGGAACGGGTCGAGCTGGTCTACGACTGAGGCGGTCTGACGGGAAGGCACGGGGCCGCTACACTTTAAACGATCCGGTAACCGATCCCATAAGGCAGTCCATGCGCTACGTTTCCGAGTTCCCCCATCCCGTCCGCCACATCGAGCACGCCTGGATCCCGCTTTCCGACGGCACCCGCCTGGCGGCCCGCATCTGGATGCCCGAGGGCGCCGAGCGCGAGCCGGTGCCGGCGGTGCTGGAGTACATCCCGTACCGCAAGCGGGACTTCACGCGGGCCCGCGACGCCGTCACCCATCCCTACGTAGCCGGCCACGGCTACGCCTGCGTGCGGGTCGACCTGCGCGGCAGCGGCGACTCCGAGGGGGTGCTGGAGGACGAGTACCTGCAGCAGGAGCTGGACGACGGCGTCGAGGTGCTGCGCTGGATCGCCGAGCAGCCCTGGTGCGACGGCGGCGTGGGCATGTACGGGATCTCCTGGGGCGGCTTCAACGGCCTCCAGATCGCGGCCATGCGGCCGCCGGAGCTGAAGGCGATCATCACCGTCTGCTCCACCGACGACCGCTACGCCGACGACGTCCACTACATGGGCGGCTGCCTGCTGGGGGACAACCTCTCCTGGGCCTCCACCATGTTCGCCTACAACTCCCTGCCGCCCGACCCGGAGCTGGTGGGGGAGGCGTGGCGCGAGATGTGGCTGCAGCGGCTGGAGGGCAGCGGCCTCTGGCTCAAGACCTGGCTGGAGCACCAGAGGCGCGACGACTTCTGGAAGCACGGCTCCATCTGCGAGGACATCTCGGACGTGCAGTGCCCGGTGCTGGCGGTGAGCGGCTGGGCCGACGGCTACTCCAACGCCGTCTTCCGTCTGCTCGACGGCCTCAAGGTCCCGCGGCAGGGCCTGATCGGCCCGTGGAGCCACAAGTACCCCCACCTGGGCCGGCCCGGCCCCGCCATCGGCTTCCTGCAGGAGGCCGTCCGCTGGTGGGACCACTGGCTCAAGGGCGTCGACCGGGGGGTGGAGGACGACCCGATGCTGCGGGTCTGGATGCAGGACAGCGTCCCGCCCACCACCCGCTACCGCACCCGCCCCGGCCGCTGGGTGGCCGAACAGCAGTGGCCGTCGCCGCGGGTGGAGGCGGTGACCCATCCGCTCGCCCCGGGCCGCATCGGGGCGCCGGGCGAGGAGGTGGACGAGGCCGAACTCACCGTGCAGAGCCCGCTCAGCGTGGGCCTGTTCGCCGGCAAGTGGTGCTCCTACGCCGCCACCCCCGATCTGCCCCACGACCAGCGGGAGGAGGACGGCGGCGGCTTGGTGTTCGACAGCGAGCCGCTGGAGGAGGGCCTCGAGATCCTCGGCTCGCCGGTCATCGAGGTGGAGCTGTCGGCCAACAAGCCCATCGCCATGCTGGCGGCGCGGCTTTCGGACGTGGCCCCCGACGACAAGGCGACTAGGGTCACTTACGGGCTGCTTAACCTCACCCACCGCGACGACCACGAGAACCCTAAGCTGCTGGAGCCGCACAAGCGCTACCGGGTGCGGCTGCAGCTCAACGACGTGGCCCAGACCTTCCCCGCGGGCCACCGGCTGCGCCTGTCCCTGTCCACCTCCTACTGGCCGCTGGCGTGGCCGCCGCCGGGCCCGGTGCGGCTGACCCTCCACACCGAGAACAGCACCCTCGGCATCCCGGTCCGGCCGGCCCGGCCCGAGGACGAGCGGCTACGGCCCTTCGAGGAGCCCGAGGGGGCCCCGCCGCCGCAGACCACCCGCCTGTCGGAGACCCACCACAACTGGTACGTCAGACGCGACCTGGCGCAGGACATCTCCACCCTGGAGGTGGTGCGCGACGAGGGGCGCTACCGGATCGAGGAGGTGGACCTGGAGGTCCAGGACAAGACGGCCGAGTGGTACAGCTACCAGGCCGACGACTTCGATTCGGTGCGCGGCGAGACCCGCTGGACGCGCGGCCTGAAACGGGGGGAATGGTCGGTGCGGACGGAGACCCGCACGGTCCTGACCTCGGACGCCACCCACTTCCACGTGCGCGCCGAGCTGGACGCCTTCGAGGGCGACAAGCGGGTCTACTCGCGGAACTGGGACTTCGCCATCCCCCGCGACCACGTCTGACCGGCCGCCGCGGGGCGGCGTGGGAGGCATGGGGGCCGGCGGTCAGCGGCTTTCGGCGATCGCCCGCCGGCGCTCCATGGGCATGGGGATGTTGAAGTTGACCCAGTAGTCCACCAGCCGCCCGACCGCCTCCTTGAAGGTGGCGTAGTCGGTGGGCTTGTTGACGAAGCTGTTCACCCCCAGGTCGTAGCAGGTGAGGATGTCCGACTGGTCGGTGGAGGAGGTGAAGACCACCACCGGGATCAGCCGGGTCTCGTTCTGGACCCGGAGCGCCTGCAGGACCTTCAGGCCGCCCATCTTGGGGAGTTTCAGGTCGAGGATGATGAGCCGCGGCGGCGGGTTGTCCTCGCTCATCAGATAATCGATGGCCTCTTGCCCGTCGCGGGCAACGGATACCTCCCCCGTGTAATTGCTGGCCTTGAGGGCTCGCAGCAGCAACGCCTCTTCATCGGGGTCGTCCTCGACGACCAGGATCTCACGCTGTTTCATTCTTATCTCGCTGTTGTTACCGATGGCACGCCGGATCCCTCCCGAACGACGCTCGGCATCCCCGTAATGCTACCTGCTCATTACGGCTCCCCTCAATTCCGAGCGGGTCTTTGGCACGATGCCCATGATTAACAGTAACCCGTGTTGGGGAATATGCAAGCGCACCCCGGGCTACGGCCGGTGCCGGCTCTCGCCGGCGCCGACGCCCCCCGCGATGAGGTGGGCCACCCGCAGCGGTTCCGGCAGGCGGCCGTGGACGGCGCTGGCGCGCAGCAGCCGTTCCGCCGCGGTCGGGTCGATCCCGGCGCGTTGGACGTAGACCCCCGCCATCGGCTCCATCGGCCCGGCCCGCTCGATCAATCGCCACTTGCGGGCCCCGCCCGGGACGTGCCCCAGCAGGGCGCGGCGAATGGCCGCCAGGTCCGGGGCCCGGCGTGCCACCGCCAGCACCGGCAGGCCGAGGGCGGCGTGCAGGCCGTGCAGGTCCACCACGTTGAAGCCGGCGAAGGCCAGCCCCTGCAGCAGGACCGCCTGGGCCTGCGGGGCGAACCGGGACTGCCCCACCAGGCGGGCCACGGTGCGGGTGGCGTTGACCCCGTCGCGCCGGACCCGGCCGCTCACCACCCCATCCAGGCGGGGGCCGGCGAACACCGCCCCCACCAGCAGGACGTCGCCGCGGTGGCTGCGCCGGAAGGGGGCGTCGTCGAAGCCGATGAGGTGGGACAGGGTTTTCGTCATCATGTGCTCCAGGGCCAGGATAGCCCTGCGCCGGGCCGCGTGGAAGGGCGCGGGGCGTGCTGGACAACCTCCCGCGTTTGCCCGAAGATCGGGCCCGTTCGAGGGAGGGCGCAGGCGGATGGCGGAGCGGACGCTGCTACTGGTCGACGACGAGCAGAACATCCTGCGCGCGCTCCAGCGCCTGCTGCGACGCGACGGCTACCGGATCCTGACCGCCGCCAGCGGCAGCGAGGGGCTGGAGCGCTTGCAAGAGGAGGAGGTGGGGGTCATCGTCTCCGACCAGCGCATGCCGGGGATGACCGGCACCGAGTTCCTGCGCCAGGTCAAGGACCTGCATCCGGACACCGTGCGCATCGTCCTGAGCGGCTATACCGACCTCGAATCCATCACCGATGCCATCAACCGCGGCGCCATCTACAAGTTCCTCACCAAGCCCTGGGACGACGACCTGCTCCGCCACAACATCCGCCAGGCCTTCGAGCACTACGAGATCTACGCGGAGAACCGCCGGCTTACCGAGGAGCTGCAGAAGGCCAACGAGGAGCTGGCCAACCGGGTCCACCACCAGGGCCGGCAGCTCGGGCTGCACCAGCGGGTGCTGGAACTCTCCAACGAGGTGCTGGCGCACCTGCCGGTGGGCGTGCTCGGCATCGACGACGACGACGTCATCGCCATCGCCAACAGCGAGGCCCACCGCCTGCTCGGGGTGGAGGCGGGCAGCCTGGTCGGGCTCGACCGCCACGAGGCCGTCCCGGACCGCTGGTGCCAGGCCGCCCGGGTCGACGGCGACGAGGAGGTGGTGATGGCCTCGGTCTCGCTGGACGCCGAGGACGACCGCGACATCGAGGTCCATTGCGCCCGCTTCCAGGGCGCCATCGTCACGGACGGCCGGGTGCTCGTCCTGATCCCCTGGTCCAAGGCATGACGACAGACGGCGCAAAACCCGAGCAGGAACGGGCGAAGGCCCCCCACGAGGTCTTCATGTTCAATCTGATCGCCTTCCACCTCTTGCTGACCCCGGCCGTGATCGCCCTCGGCATCGGGGCCTGGGGCCTGCTGCTGCCGCCCGGTCTCTCCCTGCTGGTGATCGGCTACATCTACCTGCGGGCGCGGCGGACGGCGAAGGGCGAACCGCCGTTGGTGGCCGGCCACTGGCAGGTGGCGTGGCGCCGCTGCCGGCTGCTGCTGCTCGCCTACGGCGCCAGCGCCCTCCTGCTGCTCGGCGCCTGGGGGCTGGCCCACGCCTATCAGGACCCCTCCATGCAGGAGATCATGTTCACCGTCCTGACCCGGGTGGCCGTGATGCCGGTGGTGGTCATGGTCTTCGTCCTGGCGGTGCTCGAGTCGGGCGCCATCTACCAGGCGGGCCGGGGCGAGGTGCCGGGCCGGCCGTCCGCTCAGTCGGACGACTCGACGTAGCGGGCCCGGAACCGGCGGGTTACCGCCGCGAGGTCCGCATCCAGCCGCGCCAGCGCCTGCTCCCGGAGTCCCTCCGGAACCCCCCAGCGCGCCTCGGCGACCGCCCCTGCGATGCAGGCCTGGGTGTCGGCGTCGCCGCCCAGGGAGACCGCGTTGCGGACGGCCGACTCGTAGCCGTCGGCCTCCAGGAAGGCGATCAAGGCCTCCTGCACCGATCCCGGACAGGTGACGTCGAAGCCGTAGCCGGGGCGGATGGCCGCCAGGCTCCGGTCCAGGTCGTAGCCCAGGTCGGCCTCGATCCGCGCGCGCAGGGCGGCGGGGCCGGCCCCGCTCCGGGCCAGGAAGACCGCGCCGGCGGTCGCCTGGGCGCCCCGGATCCCTTCCGGGTGGTCGTGGCTGACCGCCGCGCTGCGCTCGGCCTCGGCATAGACCGTCGCCAGGTCGTCCCGGGCCCAGCCCACCGGTGCCACCCGCATGGCGGAGCCGTTGCCGAGGCTGCCGTAGGGGCCGGCGTCGTCGCGTTCGGCCCATTGGCGGAAGCGGCCGCCGAAGCCGCGTTCGGGATGGCGCCGGTAGTAGCGGCGGTAGGCCTCGGCGTAGTCGCCGCCGTCGAGCAGGACCTCGGCGGTGGCGCAGGTGAGGACGGTGTCGTCGGTGAAGGTGGAGGCGGGACCGAGCAGGGGGAAGTCGGTGGTCTTGATGGGGGCCGCCTCGTAGACCGAGCCGACGATGTCGCCGAGGACGGCCCCGATCATCCGCCGTTGCGCTTCCTTTCCACCAGCTCGTGGACCATGGGGGTGCAGATGACCTCCATGGCGTGGCCCATATCGCCGCCCGGCACCACCAGGGTGTTGGGCCGGGACATGAACGACTCGTTCAGGTGGCGCAGCAGCTCGGGGAAGTCCACCTGCTCAGGGTCGCGGAAGCGGATCACCACCACGCTCTCGTCCTGGGTGGGCACGTCCTGGGCGGTGAAGGGATTGGAGACGTCCACCAGCGGTACCCGCTGGAAGTTGATGTCGGTGAACGAGAACTGCGGGGTGATGTAGCGCACGTAGTCCGGCAGTCGCTCCAGGATGGTGGCCGTGACCGCCTCGGCGGACATGCCGCGGCGGAAGCAGTCCCGGTGGATCTTCTGGATCCACTCCAGGTTGATGCTGGGCACCACCCCGAGCAGCAGGTCCACCCACTGGGCGATGTCCACACCGGTATCCGGTTGCTCCTCCACCTTGTGGCGCTGCTGGACGATGAACGGGTTGTGGGAGGCGCTCATCTCGCGGCGGGTCCAGGTGGCCTGGATGCAGCCGCCGTGCAGCCCCTCGTAGAACAACAGGTCCGTCCCCTCCGGGATCTCCTCCCATTCGGTGAAGGTCCCGGTCGGCAGGCCCAGCTCCGCGGCCGTCTCCGGCTCCTCCAGGTAGCGGCGGCAGAGGCCGGTCCCGCTGCGCGAGTACTCCCGGAACAGCCCCTCCAGCCGGTCGAACAGGTTCAGCTCCGGGCCGAACAGGCTGATGGGCCGGTCCTGCTCGTGGGCATGGCGGATCGCCGCGTCCTGGGCCGCCCGGTCGTAGCGGCGGAAGGCATTGCCCTCGACGAAGGCGGCGTGCAGCCCCTCGCGCAGGAAGATCTCCTCGAAGGCGTGGCGCACGGTGGTGGTGCCGGACCCGGAGGAGCCGGTCACCGCGATCACGGGATGCTTGGTGGACATCGTTCGGGTTCGTTCCGGATTTGGTTACACCTTACCCGCAAAACCGATGGTCGCAAATAGTGCTCCTGCGAGGGCGGTGCGAGATGCTATTTTTATCAAGGCGTGGGCCCTGCCTGCGCCAGCTTGCTTTGTCGTAGAATCCTTCACTGGGAGAGAGGACGCAATGGCGGAGAAAAAGACCACCCGCAAATCGGCGGCTGCAGCGACCAAGAAGAAGGCCGTGAAGGCGGTCAAGAAGACGGCCAAGACGGCAGCCAAGACGGCGGCCCCGGCCGGCGGCCGCAAGACCGTGAAGAGCACGAAGAAGACGGCGCCGGCGACCGCGGGGGCCCGCCGCGCGCGGGGCGACGGAGGCTGGAAGCCCGAGGAGCGGCAGCGCCGGGTGGCGGAGGCCGCCTACCTGCGGGCCGAGCGCCACGGCTTCCAGGGCGATCCGGTGGAGCACTGGCTGGCGGCCGAGGCGGAGATCAAACGCGGCTGACCGGAGGCGGCGGGGCCGGAAATGGGGGTCGAATGGCGGAGCCCGAACGGGTCATCATCAAGGGCGTCACCAACGAGGGCCGGCGCTTCCGGCCCAGCGACTGGGCCCAGCGGCTGGCCACGGCCGTTTCCCAGACCGGTCCGGGCCGACGCATCGTCTACCACCCCAAGGTACGGGTAGCCACCATCGACGGCGTCCCCAGCGTGGTGGTGGTGCGCAGCCTGCAGGAGGAGGACCCGCGGCTGTACGGCTTTCTGATGGGGTTTGCCCGCGACAACGACCTGGTGACGGTCGAGGAGTGAGTCCGGTCTATTCGACCGCCTCGTCCGGCCAGTTCTTGATGTAGTTCTTGAGCAGGCGGTTCTCGAAGCGGACCTCGGTGAGCAGGGCCTGGACCACGTCGCCGATGGAGATGATCCCGGCCAGCGCACCGTCTTCCAGGACCGGCAGGTGGCGGACGCGGCGGCCGGTGGGATTGTTCATCATCCGGTCCATGGCGTCGTCCAGGCCGTCCGCCGGGGAGCAGGTCACCAGCTCGCTGTTCATCACCTCCCGCACCTCCAGCCCCGCCAGCCCGTCCGGGCGGGCGTCCACGGTGCGCAGGATGTCGCGCTCGGTGACGATGCCGCGCAGGTCGTCGTCCTCGCAGACCAGCAGGGCGCCGATGCGGTGCTCCATCATGGCGGAGACCGCCTCCGCCACGGGTTGGTCGGGGCGGACGGTATGGAAACTCTGTCCCTTCTGCTTGAGGATGTGGTCGATATTCATGGCCAGCCCGCTCCTCGGCGGTGTCGCGCGTACATGCTACCGTTAAAATAGTTGGAGGCGGCCGGTTCGGCAATCCGGCCCGGAGCGACCATGCTGAATGCGATCCGACGTTTTTTCGACGAGCGGCTGACGCCCGCGGAGGGCGCCGCCGGCGACCCGGAGCGGACCATCCGCCTGGCCACCGCGGCCCTGCTGGTGGAGATGACCCGGATGGACGACGAGGTCCGGGAGGTGGAGCGGCAGGCCGTACTGGACGCCCTGCGCAGCAAGTTCGGCCTGGACGAGGCCGAGACCCGGGAACTGGTGGAGCTGGCCGAGGCCGAGGCGCACGAGGCGACCGACTACTTCCAGTTCACCCGCCTCATCAACGACGGCTTCAGCATGGAGCAGAAGACCCGGGTGATCGAGCACCTCTGGCAGGTGGCCTACGCCGACGGCCACCTGGACGGCCAGGAGGAGCACATGATCCGCCGGCTGGCGGACCTGCTGCACGTCCCGCACCGCAACTTCATCAACGCCAAGCTGCGGGCGGGCGGGGCCGGTTAGGGCTCCTTGCGCGGCTCCTTTTCGGGCCGCTCCTTGCCGATGTTGACCTTGAGGGTCCGGCCGAGGAACTCCTGGCCGTTGAGGGCGTCGATGGCGGCGTCGGCGCCCGCCGGATCCATCTCCACGAAGCCGAAGCCACGGGGCTTGCGGGTGGCCCGGTCGGTCATGATGCGCACGGAGTGGACCTCCCCGTAGGGCTCGAACAGCTCGCGCAGCTCGTCGCGGCTCGCCTTGAACGCCAGGTTGCCCACGTAGACCGTCTTGCGCTCGCCCTTGCCGCGCGGGGCCCCGCCGCCCGTCCGCGCCGGGGCGCGCCGGTCGCGCGCGACGGCCCAGGGCAGGACGCCGAGCAGCGCGCCCAGGAAGAGGCCGAGCCCGAAGGCGGCGCCGCCGCCGAGGCCCCCGAGTCCCAGGGGCGAAAAGACCAGCAGGCCGATGATGCCGAGGGCCGCGGCGAGACCGAATTGCACGCCGATGCGGCGCCCGGTCGGTAGACGTACGCTCATTCTCTCCTTCCTTCTCCTGAAGCCGGCCGGAGGCGGGTGCGCCGGGGCGGCGCGCCGGGGCCGGGAAAAAGCGGCTATTCTAACGTGTCCGCCCGCACATTGCCGAGCGCCTGGGTCAATGGCGGCCGGGGCGGCAGGGTCAGGGCCGGCGCGTCCTCCTCCAGGGCCCGGTTCAGGGGCGAGCCGGGAACCGGCCACTGCCCCTTGCGGGTGTTCTCCGGCCCGTCGCCGCGGAAGGCGAGATAACTGTATTTGCCGTAGTGGGGCAGCTTGCGGGCCAGGCCCGGCAGGGCGCGGGGCGTCGCCGCGGCCAGCCAGCCCCAGGTCTGTTCCGGTTGTCGACCCGGCGCGGTCAGCACCACGCTGCGCGTCTCCAGCGCCAGGGTCGTCCCCTCCAGGCGGACGCCGTCGCCGGTGACAGCGGCGCGTTCGCCCAGCCGTTCGCGGAAGGCGTCGAGGAAGCGGTTGTCCCGGCCCAGCAGCCACACGGCCTTCGCCTCCTCGAGGTCCGCCGCATCCAGCTCCCGGTCGCTGTGGACCCGGACCTTGGGGTTGCCGCGGGCCCAGGCACGGGCCAGTTGCCGGTAGCCCTCGCGCCGGGCCTCGGCGGCGTCGCCCGGGACCACCAGCAGCAGGTCGTCGGCGCCGAACAGCCGGTCCAGGGTGGGCGGCAGCTCGCGCGGGTCGAGGCGGCGGAAGACGTCGAAACGCGGGTCCACCACCAGCCGCCGCGGCTTGGCCGGGAGGTCCAGGGCCAGCTCGGCACGGCGCCCGCCGTCGAAGGTGAACGCCGCCTCCACCGGCTCCTGCCGGCCGGCCACCACGACGGCCGCCGGCACCCGGAACCGGTAGGGGGCATCCGCCTGGGTCTGGGTCAGGCTGGCGCGCAGGCGCGGGCCGTCCTCACCGGCGGTGACGTTGACGGACTCGAGGGCCAGATGCGGGGCGCCGGTCCGGTCCAGCCACTGCGCGAACACCCCCTCCAGGTCCTCGCCGGCGGCCCGCTCGAAGGCGCGGCGGACGTCGTCGAAACCGGCGTATTCGAAGCGGTGCTGCCGGTAGAGCCGGCGCAGGCCTTCCAGGAAGGCCGCATCGCCGAGGCGCAGGCGCAGCATGTGATACAGCATCAGTGCCTTGCCGTAGCCGACCGCCTGGCTGGCCTCGCCGTGGCGGGAGCGGAACGCGCGCAGGGGGAAGTCGTCGCCGTCGGCGGCGTACTCGCTGTATTTCTGCAGCTGGTCGCGGCGGTACTCGGCGCCGCCGCCACGGCGGGCCTTGAGCAGGTGGTCGGCGAGGTAGGCGGTCAGCCCCTCGGCCCAGTTGCCGCCGGCGTAGTCGATGAAGACGCCGTTGCCCCACCAGTTGTGCAGGATCTCGTGGGGGTAGGAGGTGTGGACGATGAAGGGCAGGCGCAGCACCCGCGGACCGAGCAGGGTGAACGAGGGCATGCCGTAGCCGGTCTCCCAGAAGTTCTCCACCAGGGCGAACTTGGCGTACGGATAGGGGCCGATCAGTTCGCTGTAGAGGGCGAGATAGCGGGCGGTCGCCCGGAGGTAGCGCCCGGCGGTCTCCGGTTCGTCCCGGCGCAGGTAGACCTCGGCGGTGGCGGCATCGCCCTCCTCGCGGTAGGCGGTGTAGCGGCCGGCGATGAGATACAGCGCCTCCTGGGGGTGGTCCTCCGCCCAGCGCACGCCGTCCGCGGCCTCGTCCCGCCTCCCCTGGCCGATGGCGGTCCAGCCGTCCGGCAGGGTCGCGGTGACGGCCCCGCGGACCCGCTCGTCGCCGAACTGCGGATACCAGCCGCTGGCACCGTTCAGGTAGATGCCCTTCTCGGCGATGAGGCCGGCGGTGAAGCGCCGCTGGCGGCCGACCCCCTCCACCGATGCGCCCAGTTCGTGGCGGATGGTGCCGCCGTAGCGGAGGGTGAAGGTGCGGCTGTCGTCCGGCAGCTCCAGCCGGAAGCGCTCGCGGGGGGTGGGCCCGTCGAGCCGACCGGTCCGCCGCAACCGTCCGTCCCCTTCGAGGCGGGGGGCCAGCCCGGCGTGGAGGGTGAAACGCACGGTCCCCCCTTTCACCAGGCCCGGCGGCAGGGTCACGGTGTCGCGGGCGGTGAGTCGGCCCGCCTCCGGTTGCAATTCGGCCTCGATCCGGTGGTCCACCACGGGGCCGGCGTGGGCGGCGAGGCCCCCGCCGAGGGCTAACGCGACGAAGAGGCGGCGCATGTCTTATCCTCCCGGGGACGGGCGCGTTGGACGCCAATGCGATTTTGTCTCAATATAATAGCGATCCAAGGGGGTACTCCGTATTGGGTAGCGAAACCACCACCACGCGCGGGCGCCGGCCGGCCCTCGCGGTCCTGGCCCTGCTCGGCGTCACGCTGACGGGCTGCCAGGCGGCGCCGAGCCATCCGTCCATGCCCTCCGGGCACGGCGGCGCCGCGTCCCACGCCGAGGCGCCGGCCGCGAAGCCCGGCGCCGGCAAGGAGGCGGTGCTGGACCTGCGCGGCGCGCCCGACATCCCCGGCATCGTCGAGCAGCTCGCCGGCTACGACGCGGTCTTCGTGGGCGAGAGCCACACCCGCTACGACCACCACCGCAACCAGCTCGCCGTCATCCGGGGATTGTACGAGCGCAATCCGGATCTCGCGATCGGCGCCGAGTTCTTCCAGCGGCGCTTCCAACCGGCCCTGGACGACTACATCGCCGGCCGGCTGGACGAGGCCGGAATGCTGGAGAAGACCGGGTACTTCGACCGCTGGCGCTACGACTACCGCCTCTACCGGCCCATCCTCCGGTTCGCCCGCGACAAGGGCATCCCGGTCATCGCCCTGAACCTGGCCAACCGCAAGGTCCGCGCCGTGGCCCGCCACGGCCGCGATGGTCTCGATGCGGCGCAGCGCGAGGGTCTGCCCGCGATCCGGGTGGAACCGGATGCCGCCTACCGGGCGCGGCTGCGCAAGACCTTCGAGCGCCATCCCCAGCAGGGGGGGCGCACCTTCGAGAACTTCGTCCAGGCCCAGCTGCTGTGGGACGAGGGCATGGCCGAGCGGGTCGCCGGCCACCTCGCCGACCACCCGGGCCGGCGCATGGTGGTCCTCGCCGGCAACGGCCATGTGGTCTACGGCCAGGGGATCCCGGAGCGGGTCGAGGCGCGCGGCGACTACGACACCGCGGTGGTGGTCAACGGGGTGGAAAGCTCCTACGGCCCCGGGGTCGCCGATTTCCTGGTCCTCTCCGAGGAGGAGACGCTGCCGAAGCCCGGTCGGCTGGGGGTCTTCCTCGGTCAGGAGGACGGCGCGGTGATCGCCGACGGCTTCGACGAGGGCAGCCCGGCGCGGAAGGCCGGGATGGAAGAGGGCGACCGCTTCGTCGCCATCGCCGGGCGTCCCATCGAGTCGATGGCGGACATCCGCATCGCCATGCTGGGCCGTGCGCCCGGCGAGAAGGTCACCGTGCGCGTCGAACGCGACCCCTTGTTCGGCGGACCCACGGAGCACGAATACGAGGTGGAGCTGCACTGAATGGACCCCATGGCTACCTGGGAGAAGGTCCTGCTCGGGATCGGCGGCCTGCTGATCCTGTTGTGGTTCCGTCCCGGTATCAAGGCGGCCATCGAGCGGTCCCGCAACGCCGAGCGTGACTGGGCCGGGGCCCTGATCCCGCTCGGCCTGGTGGTGCTGTTCGTGCTCGCAATGCTCGCGCTGGCGTAAGGAA
>Ga0102944_1001454_pt1 | contig 15613 bp, 6 predicted proteins | sample SalPonD_shore_MG_FD_78172 | JGI IMG/M metagenome (GOLD analysis project Ga0102944, IMG submission 78172) | Salt pond soil microbial communities from South San Francisco under conditions of wetland restoration - Salt Pond MetaG... | ecosystem: Environmental > Aquatic > Marine > Intertidal zone >...
AGGGTTAAATAAACTCAGGGATGGTAAATTTACAACTTACACCACACGCGAAGGCCTGTCTAATAATTTCATCTGGACCGTATATGGTGATTCTCATAATAACGTATGGCTTGGTACCAATGGCAGTGGTGTAAACATATTACATGATCATAAAATACAAGTGATAGATAAAACAAACGGTCTATCAGGTAATGTAGTACGATCATTATTTGAAGATAATAGTCATAATATGTGGATAGGAACTTATCATGGAGTTAATATATGGCATAATGGACTTGTCAAACAGTATACAAATCTGAATGGCTTGTCCGGCAACAAGGTACTGGCAATAAATGAAGATTATCAACACAATATTTGGCTTGGTACAAACAAAGGGCTTGATCGTATTAATAATGGGAAAATCACGAAATTTACAACCAAAGATGGCTTATCCGGTAATTATATTCGCACAATATATGAGGATCATGATCATCATTTGTGGATAGGCACGAAAAATGGATTGAGTTTATATTACAATGGCTCATTTAAAAGTTTTGATACCTCTGATGGTCTGCCATCTGATGATGTTATATCCATTTATCAAGATAATAAAGGTACAATATGGATAGGAACCTTTTGGGGTGGATTGAGTAGATACAAAAAAGGGAAATTTACTAATATTACGACTCAAAGTGGACTACCGGACAATGTGATTTATAGTATATCTGAGGATGACTTCCATAATCTCTGGTTCAGTAGTAACAAAGGAGTTTTTAAAATCAAACTCAGAGAGTTAAATGATTTTGCGGATGGTAAAATAGATCGGATAAATGCTACGACATATGGTGTTGCCGAAGGAATGAAGAATACAGAGTGCAATGGTGGCAATTATCCTGCCCGGTGGCAGTCACCCGATGGTAAATTATGGTTTCCAACAGTGGGCGGCATAACAATGCTTGACCCGAATAATCTCAGAAAGAATACGCTACCACCTCATGTACATATTGAGATGCTATATGTTGATGGTAAACAATTATTACCTCATGAAGACATCGACCTGTCGGCCGGTAATCATCGCATAGTTTTTCATTATACGGCTATCAGCCTGATCTCGGCAGCGCATGTTAAATTTAAATATAAGCTGCAAGGTTTTGATCAAAGTTGGATTGATGCCGGAAGCCGACGTAATGCATATTATACAAATCTGCCGCCCGGTGAATATACTTTTAAAGTTATAGCAAGTAATAATGATAAAGTATGGAATAATAAAGGCTCGGAATTCACTTTTATCATACCGACACCGATTTATAAGACATATTGGGCTTTTAGTATGTATACCGTAACCATATTTCTCGCTTTATTTGGATTTATACGCTGGCAATCGGATGTTGCAAGAAATAAAGAGATAGAAAAATCCGATAAGGAACAATTACGACTTAAAGCTGAGCAGGAGCGATTAAAAAGACTGGCAGCTGAGTCTGAAGCCAGGGAAAGGGAAAACAATCTTCGTTTAATGGCCCAGGAACAAGAGATTGAATTCGAAAAAGAGCGGAGGAAACACGAATCGTCGGTCGCAAAGGCATTTGCACACGGCGTAGAGGAAGAACGGGAACGGATAGCCAGGGAACTACATGATCATATACTCGGCTCTCTAAGTTTTACCATGCGGAAAATCCAGAAGATACTTCGTAATTTTTTACATATTTCTGATCAGGAAAACCTGCAGGAAGATTTCTCCAACGAGTTTAAAATGATACTCCCTGATTTAGAACAGATTGGACAGGATATCCGGGAAATAATGGACGATCTTAAACCGGGTAGCCTGGAATTCTTCGGGCTTATCGAGTCACTTGAGGCATTATTAAATAAACAAGTAGATGCTGTAAACAAACCTGTAAAATCACGGGTAACATCACCTGAAAAGATTACTTCTCTTGACTCATTTACTAAAATTACCATATTCAGAATTTTCCAGGAAGCGGTAACAAATGCATTAAACCATGCAAATCCAAGTTTACTGGAGTTAAACATCGAGCAATTTAATGATGAGGTTGTATTTATCTTCCAGGATGATGGAATTGGATTCAATTTTGAAGAAACCATTCTTCATCAGAAAGATCGAAAGGATAAAGGGGGACATGGATTAATGAATATGATACACCGTGCCAACACAATCAATGCCGATATCAATTGGGAACAGGCAAAACCACATGGTACACTTATGAAATTGGCCATTCCTGTTAGAGAGCATAGAGCATAGGGTAAGGCACAAAGGCACAAAGGCACAATGGCACAATGGCACAAAGGCACAAAGGCACAAAGGCACAAAGGCACAATGGAATATTGTGAATTTATTGAAACAGACAAACCTTCAATAAATATTAAACTGCGATTCTAACTATGTACACAATGTCAAAATCTTTTAATATAATCTGATTTAAAACTACATAAAAGCGTATAGCCCGTTAAAAAACCGTCCAGCTCACAAAATCTTATAAAATAATCCAGCCGATCCCACCAATTCCGGTTATCCGGATTCTAAACTTTTTACAGTCTTTCATTTTCCGTACCTGACGGTACACTGCATAATACCGGGGTGGGTTCCACATTTAGAAGCGATGGCCACCTGTTCATACTTCTTTTCGAAATAGATGGACGCCACCCTTGTTGGGTGGGGTCCATAGATTCAACCACGTAAATAAGCGGGCCAATAAATCACTTATTTTCCGTTGAGAAATGATATATGATGATGGAGTGAAATATCTGATGCGGCATGAGCAAAGTGGATGGGAATTTCGGCTCATTTGGTGAATCGGGATAATGTTGTGGTTCCAGTGTATAAGCCGTGCGATACTTGTATACTTTGCCGCCTTTTCCTTTTACACTTCCATCCAGGAAATTACCACTGTAAAACTGGATCCCCGGTTCCGTCGTATAAACTTCTAACTGCCTGCCGTTTTGTGGATCATAAACCCGGCATGCCAAAGTTAATGTTCCCGGCTTTGGTTTATTAAGAACCCAGTTATCATCATAGCCATGGGAATATTTTAATTGCTGGTTATTTTCGTTGATATATTTACCGATCGGAGTTGGTTTTGTGAAATCAAATGGGGTGCCCTTAACCGATTCGATTTTACCGGTTGGTATCATAGTAGAATCAATTGGTGTGAATGAATCACCGTTGATCATCATTATCTGATTATAAATCTTGCCGTTACCGGCTCCATTCAAATTGAAATAACTGTGATTGGTAAAATTGACAACCGTCGGTTTATCGGTTATAGCTGTAAACTCAATACGTACCGAATTATCAGCTGTTAATGTGTATAGAGCCTCTACTTTTAAATTCCCCGGATATCCTTCTTCACCGTCTTTAGAATCATAGCTGAGAAGAAGATTTTGATTATTCAATTGCTTGGCATCCCAGACACGGGTATCAAAACCTTTATTACCACCGTGGAGACTGTTAACACCGTTATTGAGTGGCAAATGATAGGTCTTACCGTCTAATGTGAAAGTTCCTTTGGCTATGCGGTTGGCATAACGGCCAATAAGCGCACCAAAAAATTGATCTTTATGATTCAGATATCCCTGAATGCTGTCGTAGCCATTAATAACATCATTAAATTTACCATTACGGTCGGGTACCATCAGGCTAACCATTCTGCCGCCGTAATTTGTAATGGCAACTTTCATACCATTCTTGTTTTTCAATTCATAGAGATTGGTCTTTTTACCATTAATCTCCGTTTGAAAATTGGATTTTTTAACCGGTAATTGACTATCGTTTGGTGCGTTACCATTCTTTTTTGCCGTTTGGTTACAGGACGTGATAATAAACGCTGTAACCAGCAATACACATACTTTTTTTAGAGAAATCATAATCTTGGATTTTAGGTTCATATTAATTACCAGACTACTGCTATTCATCGTGTTTTTTTGAGTAAATAATTCAATAATATTTTATTGTTTACCATAGGTTTCAATGAGTACTTTCGCCATTATGGAATCCCAGATGTAATTTGGAGGTGATTCCTGAACTGGATAATCGGGACTGTATGATTCCCAGAAATGGTGATTTTTCTTTAACTGAGTGGAAACCGCCAGCATCATTTTACCTGCTACTTTATGGGCTAATTCATGATATCCATAATTCTGTAATCCATTAAATACCATATAATTCCACAGCAACCACACCGGACCGTTCCATCGACAGCAGCCATCCACGAACGGACTGTAATTCGGATCGTTGGCTGCTAAACTTGGAATACCATATTTCCTCCAGAATGATTTGGGATTCTGTAACTCTTCTACCAGATCCTTAGCGTGTTCTTTAGTGGCAACATGCGCCCACATAGGTAAAAAGCCAATTAATTCTTTCCGTTTTAAGCTTTTTCCTTCAAAAGTAAAAGAATTGTCGGCCATTGAAATGTGATAATAAAATTTGGTCTTTGGATCCCACATGAATTTGTTGATCAATTTTTTTAGCGTATCGTGTTCCGCCGACCATTTCTGTTCTCCTTTTCGATCTCCTAAAACATTGGCCATTTTTTGCAGGTAAAACACCTCATTGGCAACCTGACAGGTTAAATCGAGGTCCTCCAGTTGATTCGATATATCCCGGCCTTCATCCTGTCCCTCTGAAAACAGCTGAAAGACCACATTCCAGGCGTCTCTGACATTTTCTATAATGCCGTATGGCCCCCACTCGAACATACCGTCGTGATCTTTATCCCGTTCTTTTTCCAGATAATCGATGTATTTTCCCCCGGCCTTGTAGGCATCGCTAAGAAATTGCTTATCATGACTATTCCGGTAAATCTCCCAATTCGTCCATGAGAAAAATGGCGCCGATGTTGTGGCCTTCCCTTTATGCGGATAGACCTGTGGCCCCCTTGGTCCAACCCTATAAGCAATTAATCCATCAGGATACTGCTGATTTATATAAATTCTTTGAGACTGTTCAGCTGATTTTGGATCCAGATAGGAATATGGAATCATGGATAACGACTCATGCATCACCTGGTGGCCGTTCGCCCAACCCCAGATTGGATTTCTTGAAAAGACGTAATAATTATATTTGGTTTTGGCTCTCGGTGGAAGCAAACATTGTCTGACCAGGTTAAGAGCCCCGATGTACACCATTTTTTGATCCCTTTTCGGAAATTTGATCCTTGGAATAGATTTAAACAGGCTCACATCATTATCAACGTATTGCTGAATATTAGCATTTAAAGCACCGTTAACATCGATTTTTAAGCTTTTGATATTTTTACTCTCATCCTGAACCCCCCTGACAAAGCGAACATCGGCCGACTGTCCCGGATTGAGGTGAAAGTCATTTTGCAATGCCAATATCTGAACCGGCCCTTGTTTCTTCTCATTCATCCTCTTCACATATGAATGAACCTTGCTCATCCGTTTGATATCATAATAAAAATCCTGGATGGTGGCTCCCTGATATCCTCCGTAACTGCTTAGTTTTTTATTGCTCGCCAACAAATCTCTAAAATGCGTTGGATATCCATATCCAGGATAGAGATTGCTTATCGGCCGTCTCATAGGCTCATAATGAGAAAATACATATCCATTGGCAGTCGAATCGAATGATACTATTTTTAGTGAATCACTTGTGGCATGAATGGCAGGATATAAATTAAAATCATATTCACGGTCCGCATTATTTGTAATATGCATGGAGATCATGGCGACACCTGAACTGTACACAAAAAAGGTCTCCTGGACTTTTAAACCGGCAAAAGGTTCATATTTAAGAACAGCCATATCCGGAAAAGAAGCCACAACTTCCGGTTTCACTGCAAAATCCCGTATCCGGCTGATCACAACATTATTCACCTTCCATATCACCGACCAGTCTCCTGCAAACTGGCTGGAATAGGTAATGGGCTTAGATGGTGAGAAATAATCCATGAAATAGGCCTTATCTGCAAAAAAACGTGACCTGTCTTTGGAAGCGGCATACGTTGTAAACAAAGCATCATTTGCATGTGCATTTAAAACCAAATAGGGATCGGATACCTTCACCTGGGCATGAGATTTTTGAACAAATCCGCCAAGGATCATCATTAGAAATAATGCTGAACTTAAAATCCGGACTTTCATCACATCGAACCTCAATAGAAATTCCTTATTTCTGTTTTTTAGGACTAAATGTCAGGCTATGATTTAAATCCACAAATCGTGCAAAAAAAGCGTAACCACCAAAATTATTTTCGATTTTCAACAGAAGTTCATTCCAGCCCTTGTGCAAATGAGCCTGTATCCTGTCCTGATCCGGTTCCGAAACCCTGACCAGTTCTTTACGGTGTACCATACTGTTATTCAAAAATACTTTGATACCGTCGTCTGATCCGATAAGCAATGGCAGTGTCTGATCTTTCGGTGAAAAGACATAAGTAAGTGCATAAGAAACGACCAGGTCCGACGGATTTACTTTGTTGCTTAATTCAACACGCCCGTTTTTAGGCGTTTTGATCATCTGCCATTTAACTTTTTGTCCATGAACCCCTTTATAGGTATTGTTGAGATTTATCCCTTTTTCGGGTGGATAAACTTTATCCAAACCCAGACGATGATTTTGATTATCTCTGGGATTCGGGAAGGGTCCGATGAAATACCATTTGGGTATGTATGTCCGGTCCGGTTTAATCACAAAAGCGTCCAATCCGATATTATAACCGGAAGATTTAGGATCTTTACCTTCAACTTTAAAAGTTATAGGAATTTTTTTGTTAACGGCTTTTAAGTGATTGATCGTTATTTTACCGCCGGGGTAAATATTTTTATGATATCCGTCGATTGTGCCAACTTTTTTTCCATTATATATAATAGAAGTACTGGCATAATCCGGACCCTTGGTATAATAGAGATCGACATTGTAACTATCTTCGGTTGCCGGCAGATCAAGAGTGAACGAATCACCGGGTTTCTTACCGGTCATGAGCAATTGTTTCATCCCGCTCCAATCCGGCCCGTAATCCGACATATTCTGAACATCGGATTGCATATGTGTATCATGTGGTTTGAGTGATTCAGCTTCCAGAGCCCCATTGGGAACAGCAACACGCAGTGGTATTCGTAAACTGGCTTTTGGTAACGGTGGCAACGGTTTATGTGGTTCTTTCTGATACCAGTAAGCCGTACTGGCATAGTCGACTATCTCTGAATTTTGTGTACCATGCTCGATCGTAAATTTGATCGATTTTTTAAAAGGTATGGCATCACCAACCTGATATCGATATGCAGCTATTCGCCCACGGGCTGTATCTTTCAGAATGAGGCCAAAATATGGTGCCGAATATTCCCCTTTATTAAAATACCAGCCACTATTAAAATAGTCCTCCGTACCGGTTCCCTGCATCGATGGTTTTTTCTCCCCATCCACATACACCATTTCATCGCCTTCAAGAAACCAGAGTTTTTTGTTATAACTCTGCATGCTGAGATTAAGACCAACAAACTGTCCCCTGCCTTTTGCAGCCAGAATCGTATAATTGCTATCCGGACTTGTTCTCAGGTCCTGGTGCCAATAAGCATGAAAATATGCTACATTATCTGTCAAAGGTTTATTCAGTTGTTGATAATCGATATGATAATAGAAAGCATACACTTCCTGGCCGGTTTGATTTTCAATAACGATCCGGGCCGATTTATTGAATGGCATCGGGAAATAACAGTAATAACCGCCGCTCGACATCCCCGTAAACCGGGAGATGTATTGCTTGTATTTAAAACCGGTACCAAAGAAATCACCTATAGGCGCTTCTACAGACGGATTCTTTTCACCATCCCAATATATTTTGATCACTATTCGGCGAAGGAAATAGGGATCACGGGAATCGATAGTACACCAGAGCTGGGTAATAACAGCCGGACCTTTAATATTGGCAATAGTAGCCGATCCACCTTTAGGAATATGAATACGGTCATTATTCCCACCCGTTGTATCATAACTGGAAATTTGATGAAAAGTGCTCTGCTTTAAATAAGGTAACCGTGCCGGTGATAGAATGTTATCCAGTTGCGATTGTGCAAATACCGGTGTTACTGACACAAATAATAAAAGTAAACTTTGAATGATCTTTTTCATGCCTTAGAACAGTATCAATGATTGATGTTAATCTATATTTTGAGTTATTCCGCATCTTTGACACAGCGAAATCCTACCGTAGCGCTCCTGTCAAAACCGGGAGATACTTTCAGCAATATCTGATGCATGTTCAATGATTCGGGTCCTCCGTAAATATACCACCAGCTGGCTGTCGGGTGGTAATAGCTTCCGCCTCGTATCATCTCGAAATAATAGGTACCGTCATCATATACATCGTTGGTGAGTTGCCATACATTACCAACCAAATCCTCCACATTGTAAGGACTGGCACCCGACGGAAACCGATCCACATTTGTCTCATGTCCGATATTGACATTACAATTGGTAGAATCAAACTTGACTCCCCATGGCCATTTTCTTCCGTCGGTTCCCTGAGCCGCCAGTTGCCATTCCATTTCGGTTGGCAGGCGTTTACCTGCCCATTTCGCATAGGCCCTGGCATCTTTCAGACTAACCCAGACAACCGGTTTTTGAGCTGAATCTTTGGGATAATGGCCATTTGTCCAATTTCTGAGATAATTATCAGCGTCTTTTGGCATATAATGTGTGTCTTTGATAAACGCATAATATTGAGCATTGGTAACCGGATATTTATCCATATAGAATGTTTGTACATGAACCGGTCTTTTGGGTTCCGGGGGATAGGGCACAAAACTGGCATGCTGTGACAAAGTATCCATAATCGTCGCACCTGGAATTTTAACCATCCCTTTAGGTGCAGTCACAGCCGGTTTTGTCCGGTGGACTTTGCTAATTAAACGAGCTGTTCCGGGTTGTAAATTGATCACTCTTTCATCCAGCAATTTCTTACCGTTAAAAAGCTGAACGACAAATTTCCCCTCATGACGGTCAAACAAATTTCGAAGGGATAATTTATGATTTCCCGCCGGTAATTCTTTGTAGGTTCCCTGGTAGGACGGTTTACCGGCCCATATCTTGATCATGTTTCCTTTTTTAGCAGTTACTTCCAATGTATCAACATTATGTTTTATTGAAAGCAGATCCTGGAATTGAGCAATACAATCCACATTACCTTCCCGACGGGTACCCAGCCAGTTTTTATTAAATGAATGAATATTTACAGGAGTATATAATTGACCTCTGACGGTGTCTGGCTGTAACTCCTCATGATTCCAGATATCCACATAATGCGTTCCTTTTGCCGGATTCATCCGAAATAATGGCCCATTATATCCTGCCGGGCGTAAACTATAGATTGTATAAATTGTCTTATTCTTACCGGGCCATTTATTAACCCAGACACTGTCTTCAATACTGTTGATCAACGGCTGCCAGTTTTGACTCAGAAAAGTATCCGTGTTTTCCCGAAGGATCATGGAAGTGTGACCTAAATAATGGAAAGCTTTTTTTATCCAGGTGGATCTGCCAACTCCCATCCAGTTTATCTCAACTCCATAACCATTAAAAAATGATACCGCAAATTCCCTGTGGAGATAACCATCATTCAACCGGCATACCCGAAAAATGGCAAAATCCGGTTTAATGAATTTATTAAGATTTAGCGGAGGTGGCATGTGTATGGCATCGTGCACTCTTCCGGAAACAATCGTGGGCATATTTTTGGGTACTGCCATACCTTCGCTGTACATGACCACCCCCTTTCTGACACTGTCTGCTGCATGACGCAATTGGGGATTCGACTTGGCCCTGGTATCTAATACGACACCATCAGCATCCGTTTTTTTAATGATGGTAGCCATGCCTTTATATGGATTTTCCGGACGTGTACTTTTATCCCATGGATTATATTCAATAAAGAACTTTGTTCCCTCATTATGAGCCAATTCAGATATTTGATGTAATTTTTTCAATCCCCCGGGCAAATCCCTGAATAAATCCCATTGATTACGATTATCTAGTCCAAGTCGGGGCCAGGTCGGCCAGAGGGCATAAACACCATATCCGCCAAACATCTTTTCCCCTTTAGCCAGATATTTGTCCACTTGATAACCGCCGCGTCTCGAATCATAAAACCGATGATCCCATGCCATCTGTAAACCTATGATATATTTATGGCGTATCCACTGTAAGTCTTTGCGCTGAAACAGGGAATCATTAAACGATTTGAGATCATAGAGATATCGTTTTTGGAACATTAAACGAACACCATTTTGCCATACTCCATGATATGTATCAGCATACATCGTATATGTTACCGTGCCACGTGGTTTCAATGTTGCTTTCCAGCGTCCCAGCTGAGCATCTTCATGAGCTGTCCGGCGTGCAATGGCAACAATCGACATATCAGAATTATTTGTTGGGAAGGAACAATATCCCATCTCCCATGCATCGTCCGGCAAGACAACTCCAATCGGACTCTTACCCGGCCGGTATAATTTGGTCCGTGCCAACGACCAGGGTCCTGATGCCGTGATATAAATATGATCTTTCGACTGACCAAAAGGAACAACATTTTCAATGATTACTTTCTTTTGCGAAGTATTTTTAAAAGTGACTGTTGCTTTCCAGCCCGGATTGAATCCCTTTACAGGTGTGAATGTTGCAATGATTCCATCCTTAAGTTTGAAGGTTAATGGAGACTTTACTGATTCAATCGGAACCCCTCTGGTATTGACCAGTTTACCATTGATAAGCAAGCTGAACAACGGGACACTATTGTTCCTGGCTTTTATCTCTTTACTGCTATTAAGCTCGAAAGAAAGTATCTGGACGCCGTTATGAGTATCGATTACCGGAGTTCTGAGTTCCTGGGCTATGAGAGCATGATTTGATAATAACAGCAACAACACACACAAAAATATTACCCTCGTAACCGGTTGCTTAGCAAGGTATTTTAATATTTGCGCGAGTAATCCAGAAATAGTTATACAGATCATAGAATATTTACTTATGCGGGTTATAATGTGACTCGAACGTCATTAATTATTATTAGATTTCAGATCCAAAAACATCCTGTTTATAATACCGGCCCAGATATAGGTTTGATGCCAACCACCCCATTTGGAATCGGGACTGTAGAACTCCCATAAAGTATGATTCTTTTTCAATTGGGAAATCATATTATCAGCAATTTTATTCACCAACTCTTTTGCCAGGTTGTTATAACCATATTTCAGTAAGCCGTCTTCTATCATATAATTCCATTGAACCCAGACCGGACCGTTCCAGTAACCTTTTGGATTATAATAGGAATCTTCTGCTGACAAAGACGGCACACCATACTTCCGCCAGAACTTATTTTTGTTTGTTAAGGTTTTTATCAAAATTTTTGCTTGTTTTTTGGAAGCCACTCCGGCCCAAAGAGGTAAAAACCCGATAATTTCCTGGCGTTTCAGATCATTATGCTTTTTGAAGGTAAACGAATTATCCTTTTTGCTTACGTTATAATAGAATCCCGTTTGTGGATCCCACATATATTTATTTATCAAATCCGATCTTTTCTGCGCTTTTTTCATCCATGTTTGTGATTCTTTATTTTTTCCAAGAACACGAGCCATCTTCGACAATGATTTAGCTTCCTGCACGAGCATGCAATTCAACCCGAGATCTTCGAAATTAGCCGGCCAGCCAACCTGATCCCATACAGCAACCTGGGAATCTCTTAAAGACTCCAAAACGGCATGTCCGCCCCATTCGCATAATCCATCTCCGTCAGCATCACGATGAGTGACAAAGAAATTGTAGAATTCTTTACTTGATTGATACATTTGCCGCAGGAAATGCTTTTCTTTGGTAATTTCATAAATCTTCCAGTTCTCCCAGGCATATAATGGTGCAGACGATGTAAGCTGTCCGTTTGTAGGTATGCTTTCATCCAGGTAGGCACCCGTTCGGTAGTTGATATAACCGTTCTTATGCTGTGTTTCCAGATAAACCCGTTGGGAGTTCATCGCACTCTGCGGATTCATCAATGCATAAGCCAGCATCGACATACTTTCGTGGAACACTTGACCGCCGTGCCCCCAACCCCACTGTGGTTCTCTGGAAAAAACGTAATAGTTAACTTTCAACTGGCCTTCCGGGGGAAGCATTTCCTGATCCATCATATTGAAAGCACTGTAATAGAGCATCGTTTTATCCGGATTAGTAAAGTGAATATCAGGTATATTCCGGTATAAATTTTTGTCCGTTTTAGCGAAGGATTCCACATCCAGCTGCATCGCTTTCCTTGCTTCCGATAATAATTTATCATCATTTTTGAAAGGTCTTTCGACACTTCTGACTATCCGAAAATGTTTTGTTTCACCCGGATTCAAAGTTATATTTGTGGGCATAGCAATTACTTTAGCATAATCCTTCACATCATTTTTCAGCTGATTCGGATAACGCATATCCGTTAGAAAATTACTGCCGGCTATATTATTTATCTCCGGGGCAAACATACCCATGTTACCATTCTTATCTACCGACATTACCAGGTATCCGTAAATTTTATCCCCGGTTATATCTTTGTCTGCATAAAATGGTTGCTTAATATTATTGGCTACTAACCGGTAAGAAGCCTGATTCCTGTAATCTCTCCGGTAAACACGAAATCGTTCATTTGGATAACTTTTTTTCCAATAAAGACGAACTTCCGTTCCACTTCCCCAAATATCATGACCAAAACCACCCGGTGTTGCCGGCAATGATTGTTGGGTTAAATGAATATCCTGTTTAACTCCTTTGTGTGCATCCAGATTTTGTACCGTACCTTTTATCGTAGCGCTTTCATCAGAATTACGGCAGGCAAAGGTTAGGGTATACGTATCACCATTTATGAGATTTTTAAAATTTCCAAGATCAATACTGTAAGTACTGTACGGTGTGATATTCCCGGAAGAATTGCCAAAATGTGGAGCTGTTTCGGTTAATATCTTAGTACTATCATTATTTAACATAATCGTAAACACCGGTTTGGTACTATCCGGGCTTATTCGATTTCCATTGGCATAAAAGATCGTTCCGTGAATTGGATATTCCGGTTTCTTATCCAATACAACCTGGTGAGGTATTTTAACCTTTCCCCATTTATAACTACGGTAGCTGGTCATCCGATCTGGTTTTTCCGACATCATGAAAATGTCTTTGATGTTACTTACATAGGGAACACTCTTATGTCCCAATACCCAGCCATCCGGTAATTCTCTGTGAGTAAAAGTGACTGCATTTTGATTCTTACCAAATTTCACATTATTAAAATCGCGATATCTGTTACGAAGAAATGGAACCATCCTGAATGAGAGCGTTTTTGATCCGGTATTCTTTAGCGTAATATCCTGAATGGCCGTATGTGAACTGTATACAAAAAAACGAGCATTCAAAAGAACATTTTTGAAAGGTTTGTAAAAATAAGAGACCATATCCGGATACGAAGCCGAAATCACCGGTTTTTGATACAGGTCGTTGAGACGATACACATAATTGGCGCCTTTTATAAAAGCCAGATCCCAATCACCACCTGTATCTGTAGAAAAATCGACTCCTTTTGTTGTATCGTAATAGGTTAAATGATACCCTTCATCAAGAGCGAATTCCGACCGTGCTTTAGCAGCGGCATATGTTGTATAGAGAGGAGAATTCTGATTGGCTGTTAATTTAGATAAGAACTGAGCATGTAATAAGTTAATCCGACCCGATATTGTTATCGCTAACAGTGCTAATATAATTACACGACCATTTTTTAATAACATCCGATTTACGTATGGGGTTATAGGAATATTTGAAAATCAATGTAATATATTTATTGAAAGTTGCCTATGAAAAATTTTTTTATCTATCTATGATGCAGCCGGCTTGATTTCTCTTTTTTCCATGTATTCATTCCATTTAATTTCGATAACCATGGCAATGGGTCCGACAATAAACAAAGCATAGAATGGTGCATAAACAGCATGAAACGCTAACCGCAGGACCATCTCAACAGCTGCGATTGCAAAAGGCACGACATATTGACCCCATTTACTTGAAACAGTTGTCTTTGGATCAGTAATCATGAAGAAAATAAATAATTGATACATGGGGCCCGTTATCGGGGCCACTTCACCCAAGAAAGGATTCCCTGTCATCCAACTTCGAAATAACGAGAAAAATAAAAATGATACGATATACACCGTACTGATATGTAATCTGTTAACCCTCCACACGATAATAAAGCCAAGTACCCAAATAACCAGCATTGGCCATACGTTATTTCCCCATTGAATACTTAAAACAGCTACAGAATCGGATGCCAGTAATAACAAGGCTACGACTCCAAAATTAGAAGGGTTCCAAATATGACGGCCTTTATATCTCAATACATATTTCGTTGTAATTGCAATAATACTACAGAGAGCATACGGCCAAATCATAGGTGAACGAATAAGGATAGCAACACTTATTCCCGAAACATATGCACTGGCCAAATTGCGCCACTTTCCCGTAACAATTTTCCCGAGAATAAGTTCTGTTCCCAAACTTGCTAAGATAGCAGTGGCTAGTTTGGGATATCCTTCGAGGATACCAAATGATAGTTCTGCGGCAATTAAAATGAGGGTGATAAAGATGGGAGCGATATATCGCTTATCGGTATATATCGGTATCCATCGCTTGAGGCTGTTTACGATAGTATTTTCACTCATTTGGTTTCAATTACTTGATGATACTGATCCGCTACCGGTCCATCCAGGACTTGGTGTATGCCAGATGGCCATTGGATAACCAGGCTGTCAATCGTTGTATCTTTATCCAATCCAAAATATAAACGACGTTGATTTTCCGAGCAAAAGCCGTTGCCGCCGGTAACAATCTGCGTTTGAATATGATGTTTCCAATAAAGTGTGGCTTCTGCCCCGATTCCCGACCTATTTGATTTCATTCCAATTAGCTTAAAACCAATCCAGTGACGATCGGGTCCAACCGTATTTTTGTAAACCATTACAGGACCGTTTTGATTGGCAACAATAATATCTAAAGCACCATCATTCCATAAATCCACTAATGCCACGGCTCTGCTGTCATATACTTCTTTACCTCCAACAGCTTTACCGACCTCTTCAAAACCACCCGAACCATTATTTATCCATAATTTATTTCGTTCATGTCCGGATAAGCTTTTGCCTTTCATCTGAGGCCAGTTTTGAGCATCATTGATAATACTATTATTACCAACAGCTATTTTCGAATAATCATACCAATAGCTGTTGCCTTTTCTCTTTCCGGATACGTATCCATTGGCAACGTACAGATCGAGATGACCATCATTGTTAAAATCACCGAATTGAGCTCCCCAACTCCAGCCTCCGAGCTCAATGCCTAAATCTTCAGCAAGATTATGATAGGATAAATCATTCTTTTCCTTACCCAGTTGGGGCATCCATAAGTTATTTCCCTGAATCAGAATCCCGGGCTGCGAAATATTTGTAATATAAATATCGAGGTGACCCTGGTTAAGCACATCTCCCAACGTGACATTCATTCCGCTTTTAGGGGCAAATCCTATCCGCGAAGTAGAGCCAATATCTTTAAATGATTTTCCTTTTTCATTGATAAATACCTGAT
>Ga0102944_1001455_pt1 | contig 15605 bp, 13 predicted proteins | sample SalPonD_shore_MG_FD_78172 | JGI IMG/M metagenome (GOLD analysis project Ga0102944, IMG submission 78172) | Salt pond soil microbial communities from South San Francisco under conditions of wetland restoration - Salt Pond MetaG... | ecosystem: Environmental > Aquatic > Marine > Intertidal zone >...
AGATAGGTGGTTCCAATGATAATAAGAAATATTGGGAGGGAAAATATGAGCCACGGATTATCGCGGATCTAAAGGGCACTTTACATTTTTTAGACCTATCGACTTATACCCGGTCCTGAACTGTTTCAGCAATGCGCATGGTGCAAAGAGCATGGCGATTAAATAACTCGTACTCTAAGTTTGTTCACAGAGACCTTTGTGGTTTTCTTTAAAACGTTTTGAAGAATTAGAATCAGGATGGTCAGGATTGTAGGGATGGGCTCGGATTATTTTTAATGATTTTACCCGCGATGGGCTCCACCCTCAAGGTGGTGTCCATCTAAAACCGGCAATAAACTTGTTTAGGTTGACACCACTTCTAAAAATGGAGCCCACCTGGTAATGCTATTCTGAGTTCTGGCTTCTACAATCTGTATTCTTTGTTACAAATACACTTAATAACCTGATAACTCAATAACTATTTCAAAAATCTACGATAATCCGCATCATTTGCGTTATTTACATTCTATCTTGTATGAATTGGGATTTACCAGATTAAGGGATTATTGGATTGGGGTTTTAATCCTTAAATCCGCAAATCCCGGTAATTCAAAATCTGACGATTACCCACATCATCGCCAGGCACGATGCACTTTGCTGCACCACTAAAATGATAAGAATACCACTTATAAGCGTTTCGAACCTGTCTCTGTGTCCTCTGTGGTTTGCAGTTACTACGCTCTTACTTTTTGTAATGCAGGGACTTTGTATTGGGCGTATTCAAAAGCACCAAATAAAACGCCGGAATAGATCAGGTCGCCTAACATGCTGTAACGGAAGAATGGTATTCCTGCCGTATAGCTTGTGATCAATCCCTGAAAGGTCATCGGATACATAGTGCCTGTAAGCCAAACGCCAAAGTTCGTGATCAGGAAAAACAGTATCGAACCGGTAAGAGCGGCTGCGCCAACAGTAAGTATACTTACACGGTTTCGAAGAAGCATTCCGAGGCCAACGGCAAGGGCAAATCCGATATAGACAAAAATCATGGTGCTGTGAAAGCCTAAAATAATATCACTGGCAAACATAGCAGTAAATGGGACAGCGAAAGCCATCCGTTTATCCGAAAAATAAGCTCCACCAAATAAGGCGATGGCCATAATAGGTGTAAAATTGGGTAAATGTGGCAGCAATCGTGCGGCTGCTACCAGGAAAATTAACCCTGTAATAACTAAATAGCGTGGTTTAAGCATGGAAAATTCTCCGTTACTTTTTTTCTTAAGTTCTTTTGCTCTAAATATAATGGATTTTCCACTTAAAGTATAAGATAAACCATTAGGATAACAGGAGAAATTTTTGAAAAGGTTCAGCTGAGAGCATAGCGCATGGCGCATAGCGTTAAAAATAGTTATTAGGTTATTAAGCATATTGAGTTATTATGATAGAAAGTTCCAGCCTATCTAAGGCACAAAGGATTTCAGTGATCAATGATCAATTAACAATAAGAATGAACCCTCTGGGTTCATTCTAAAATTCCCCTCCAATGGAGGGGTGTAGGGGTGGGTTAACACGTGCCATAAGGCAAATGCGTTTCATCAGTCGTAAGTGATCAATGATCAGTATCAGTTATGAAGCGCTGAGCAAGATGAGGGCGCTTTGCCAGAAGGAAGATTAATCGGAAACGTACTTTGCCATCTGGAAAAGTAATGACAAATAAGCACATCAACAGCCACTGTCTACGGTCTTCATTAAACACTAAGCACGAAACATTCAGCATTATTTTGCCGGGCTGGTCCATTCACTGCCTTTGATCCGGTAGCGCCAGGGGTTGGCAGCGTCTTCTTCGGCATAATCGACCCCGACTCGCGGACTGCAAATGATATTCCGCTCTTTAACCTTAAAATCCAGGTCCTCGATCCATATTTTGTTCCCTGTTAAATCCAGTCCGTCGTGACTCGTATCAATCCCTAATGCTTTAGTCAGCATTCCGGGTCCGCCGGCGACATTTCGTTGTAATTTGACTTTATTTCGTCGTTCCAGGATGGTTCCCACCCCATGTGTCGGTTTAACAGCACGTATCAGGACCGCTTCGGGGATATCTTTATCGTTGGTGATCACATTAAATAGCGAGTGAATACCGTAACATAGATAGACATAAGCAACGCCACCCTGTTGATACATGATTTCCGTTCGTTCGGTTCGCCGGTTGTCATACGAATGAGCCGCCTTATCCACCGCTCCCATATACGCTTCCGTCTCCACGATCATACCACCGGTGATCTCATCCCCGTTCAAACGGGTAAAGAGATATTTCCCCAACAGATCTTTACCGATCTGTAAGACATCATCCCGGCGATAAAATGATTGATCAAGCTTCATGAATTATTAGCCACAGATTTTCGCGGATAGACGCGGATTTTAAAAGGAATTTTTGGTATAAGATAACTTTATAAACTCATAATTATTATTACAAACTGAAGGAAAAAGATGAAAGACAACCAACTTATAACCTGTTTTTAAAATGTTATAGCAGGGCGCATAGCGAATTCTTCATATTCTAATTTTCTCTGTGATTCCTGTGGTTAAAAAAATCCGTGATAATCCGCATAATATGCGTTCTATTTTTTTTGAATCAGGATGGCCAGGGTTGGTAGGATGTGCCGTTATTACTTTAAGGATTTTAATTGATAGGACAGATGGGCTCCACCTACAAGGTGGCGTCCATCTAAACCCGCCAATAAGCTTTAGTAGGTGGACACCACATCTCAAAGTGGAGCCCACCGGCAAATTCATTCTGAATTCTGTGATCTACATTCTGTATTTTTACCCACATTACACTCAGTAACCTAATAACTCAATAACAGTATCAAAAATCCGCGTTATCCGCGTTCTATCAAAATTCTTTCATTTAATTTGCTTGCCAATTGTTTTATTTTAATCAGACTTGTAAAATTCAGAGTTGTTAATCACCATTTAAGAATCACATCTTAGCAAACCGTTTAATCGGATATGGCCAAGAAAAAGGGAAAACAAACGCCGTTGATGCGGCAGTATTTTGAGACGAAGAATAAATATCCCGGTACAATTTTGTTATTCCGGGTAGGGGATTTCTATGAAACGTTTTCAGACGACGCCATATTAGTCAGCAAGGAATTAGGTATCACACTGACCAAACGAAATAACGGCGGCGATCAAACTCCGCTGGCCGGTTTCCCTTATCATGCCCTGGATACGTACCTGCCAAAACTGATACGCCGTGGTCACCGGGTGGCCGTATGCGAACAAACACAGGATCCGGCCGAGGCCAAAGCTCAAAAGAAAATCGTTGAGCGGGAAGTGACCGAGATCATGACCCCGGGCGTGACCATGTCAGACAAACTGCTCGATCATAAACGTAATAATTATCTTTGTTCAATCCATTGGCGGGGGAGTACGGCCGGTGTTTCATTTTCCGATATCTCAACCGGTGAATTTGCCCTGACCCAGGTCGAAGGTACCGGCCTGTCCGAGTTATTGCAAAGTATTCAGCCGTCTGAACTCCTGGTTCAAAAAAAGTACAAAAACAATTTGCCGGATGCCCTGAAATCATATGTCGTTACTTTCATAGATGATTGGGTTTATGAAGGGGATTATGGCTATAACCTCCTGACTGAGCATTTCAAGACGCATTCATTGAAGGGATTTGGTGTCGAAGAACTGACGGTAGCCCATTTTGCTGCCGGTGCCATGCTGCATTATTTCCAGGAGACTCAAAAATCCTCGCTCGGACACCTCCGCCGTCTGTACGCTTTCGACAACTCCGAATACATGATGCTCGATTCTTCCACGAAACGCAACCTGGAGCTTACTTCCAGTTTACAGGAAGGCAGTACTGATGGGACTCTGATCTCAATCCTGGATGATACCTGCACGGCTATGGGCGGACGTTTATTGAGGAAGTGGATCATGCGGCCGTTGCGAAATCTCACGCAGGTGAAGCAGCGTTTGAATGCCGTGGAGACCTTACACGTAAATAATGATTTACGGATGAGGGTCAGGGATGAGTTGAAACAGATCGGCGACATGGAGCGGCTCATTTCCCGGATTTGTGTGGGGCGGACCAATGCACGGGATATGGTACAGATGCAGCTTTCATTGGCACAGATCCCGAATATCAAGATGCTGATTAATGAAATAGAAGAACCCCTGTTGATGAGCATTCGTGATCGGATGAAATCATTGCTGGAGGTTCAAAACAGGATACAAAATGCCTTGAACGATGATCCACCGGCCGGTATCAGGGATGGTGGTTTTATACGTGAGGGATACTCTGAGGACCTGGATGAATTACGGGATATTGCCCGAAATGGAAAACAATACATTGCACAAATCCAGAAAGAACTGTCGGCCAGTACGGGAATAACGTCTCTGAAACTGGGTTATAACAAAGTCTTTGGCTACTACATTGAAGTGACAAATGCTCACAAGGATAAAGTGCCGGAAACGTTTATCCGAAAACAAACACTGGTCAATGCCGAACGGTATATCACACCGGAACTTAAGGAGATAGAGGAAAAAATATTATCGGCGGAAGAGCGCATCGGAACGCTCGAATATGAGTTGTTTAAAGAATTGCAGGTTTATGTCTCGGAATATGCGGATGAGATTCAGCAGATAGCACAGGCTATAGGCGAATTGGATTGCCTGCAGAGTTTAGCGGAGGTCGCCTACCGGTATAACTATGCAAAACCCGTCGTGAACGATGGAGACATAATAGATATTAAAAATGGCCGTCATCCTGTGGTTGAACAAACACTTCCTATGGGAGAACCCTTTATCCCGAATAATATTGAGCTGGATAATGAAAAGAAGCAAGTCATGATCATCACCGGGCCAAATATGGCCGGTAAGAGTATTATTTTACGACAGGCTGGATTGATCGTATTATTGGCTCAGGTTGGGAGTTTTATTCCGGCCGAATCCGCTAAAATAGGGATGGTGGACAAAATATTTACACGCGTCGGGGCCTCCGATAACCTCGCAGCCGGTGAGAGTACCTTTCTTGTTGAGATGAATGAAGCGGCAAATATTTTAAATAATGCCACCCCGAAATCCCTGATACTGCTTGATGAGGTGGGGCGGGGGACCAGCACCTTCGATGGACTCAGTATCGCGTGGTCGTTAGTAGAATATCTGCATAATCAACCGGCCGTGGCCGCCAAGACCTTATTTGCAACACACTACCATGAGTTGAATGAATTGGCGACGATGTATAATCGTGTGGTTAATTTCAATGTTCAGGTTAAAGAACATGACGGGAAAGTTATTTTTCTCAGAAAACTCATTGAAGGAGGAGCTGACCACAGTTATGGGATACAGGTCGCCAATATGGCCGGTTTGCCGTCCATAGTTATAGACCGGGCTCGTGAAATTTTGAATAACCTGGAAAGTCACAGCCTGGACATCACAAACAAAAACGGTACACTTGAAAAAGGGGCGGCCGATAAGCAGAAAGCTGCCCGGCAAGCCGTTAAAAATGTGGAAAAGCAGGAACAATTACCGCAGATGTCACTCTTCTCGACAGAGATTGATCCGAATCTTGATACCATCAAGAACAAAATCGAAGCCTGTGATCCCAATCGCATGACGCCCATTGAATCGCTGTTATTGCTCACCGAATTGAAAAGATTATTATCGTAATGACATGCCTTGGCATGTCCAACACGGATTGTTGTTTTTTTTATTCAAAGTGTATAGAATAGAACGCAGATGACGCAGATTGGACAAATTATGGCAGATTTTTTAAAAAGACGACAGACCATGAACGACAGACGACCGGAAAAAAAGGACCCATTCTGATTGTCATCGCGAGAATTGAATGAGGCGAATGCCGAATGAAAGACGTGGCGATCCCCTTCCGTTGTATTGCCATAAGCGTGAACAATGGATTAACGGATGATACAATAACTAACCACAAACAAAATCAGACCTAAAGGTTATTCCGACCAGAATGGAAGAATCTATCATCGACTTGAAACCTGATTTCATTTTTGAACATTTTAAAACTCAAAGCCTTATTTAGATCCCTCGAATCCCTCGGGATGACAGAGCAGATCTTCTATAAGATTTAGAAGTCAAACATCAAAAATGTTTCATGTTTGCAACATGGAATTTTATCCTGAAATGGGGTATAAGTTGTAGACTTACTACAAATTTTTTAGGGGCTAGCTATCAGTCTGACCAATTTAATCTGTCTGACCAGGTTTGTACAAAAAGCAGATCTGATACTGTATACTGATCACTGTTTACTGTAATGCACTCTGCTTTCTTCTATTCTGCCTTCTCCATTCTAAATTCTGATAATCCATTACTAAACAACGACTTATAGATTACATTTGCATATTAGTCCCATATTCTGTTATATTATCAACCAAATGGTTGAACCAATTAGTTGATTTATAGAAAAATTTAATATTATGGTTCTGCCAAATTTTTTTGACTAGTATCAACCAAATGGTTGAATCAATTGGTTGAAAAAGGAGAAAATGATAATGAGACATATAATTGAGTTATTCCTGTTCGGATTGATTTATGTGCTTCTGTACTCTGAGTGTGATGAAAATGAAGATGTAAATGAAGCCAATATGGTAATGGATCAGTTAAAAAATTCCATTCTTCAAGCTTAAATACGGGATGGAAGGAAAATTAAATTACTCGGGATCAATTTCATTGACAGAGAAATAATAATGGAAAAAGAAACGGAAGAGAAAATATTCGATGCGGCACGTAAAGTCTTTCATCGCAGAGGATTTTATGGGGCACGTATGCAGGAGATAGCTGATGAAGCAAAGATCAATAAATCGATGCTTCATTACTATTTCAGGAATAAGGATAAGTTATTTGAAGTGGTTTTCAGGGATTCTTTCTCACGGATCATACGGAAAGTTTTTGAGGTATTCGAGAGTGATCTTACCCTGTTTAATAAAGTGGAAAAATTCGTTGAGACGTATATAGGATTACTCGAAGCGAATCCATATTTGCCATCTTTTGTATTCCATGAAATGAATACCAATCCGGAACATTTGAAAGATCTTTTGCAAGAACTACATGTGGAACCGCCACCTGTTTTATCCAGTCAAATAAAACAAGCGGTTAAAGATGGTGAAATCATACCGATTCAACCTATCGATTTTATTGTTAACCTGTTAGCATTATGTGCATTTCCATTTATTGGAAAGCAGATGATTATTTCCGTTTTCAGGTTGAACGATAAGCAATACAAAGAATTTCTTACCCAAAGGAAAAAAGAATTGTCAACATTCATTATAAATGGACTTAAAGCGGGATGAATTTATTAATCGCTATAGTATCAATACTGTTTCTTGGTCAGCCAAAGCCGGATTCGTTGAATCTGCAGACATGCTACAAACTGGCCCGGGAAAACTATCCGATTTACCAACAGTTATCGAGGGAAAAACAGATTACTTCCCTGAAAAAGGAAAACATCAAAAAGCAATATTGGCCACAACTCAGCTTAAATGGTAAAGCATCTTATCAATCCGATGTGACGTCTGTTCCGATGTCCCCCATTCATATAAGTAAAGATCAATACCAGACGAATCTCAACCTGAATCAGACGATTTATGATGGCGGAGCTGTATCTATTCAAAAACAGCTTGAAGATGTAAATGGTAGTCTGTCGCGTCAAAATGTCAATGTTTCGTTATATCAATTACGAAATGAAGTGAATGGGGCCTATTTCCAGGTGCTATTGCTCAAAAAGAAAAAGCAATCACTCTTATTGATGAAAAAACAACTTGAGAAGAGGATGCAAATGGTTCAATCTCAGGTTCATAATGGTGTACTCTTACCGGGAAGTGAAGATGTGTTGAAAGCAGAAATGCTAAAAACAGATCAATCAATAGAGGGAGTACAGGCGGATACAAGAGCTGCTTACCAATCTCTCGGAGTGTTGATAGGCAGAGATTTGTCTACTAATACTCAACTTATATTACCCGCGCAATTAGTAAACACCACTAATGAAAATTCGTGGAAACGTCCCGAATATAAGTTATTCAACCTGCAACTCGATAAGCTCAATTTTCTGAAAGACCAGACAAAGGTTCAGTATCGACCTAAAATGAGTGCTTTTGCAGAGGGTTTGTATGGCCGGCCGGGATTAAACATATTCAAAGATGAGTTTCAGTTCAATTACATGGTGGGTGTACGTTTACAGTGGAAACTTTGGAACTGGAATACCGGGAAACGTGACCGGGAAGTGCTGCAATTACAAAAAAGAAATGTAGAAGAAAACAAAGCCGCTTTTACCAGGAATATTAAAGTGGCGGTTCAAAAGGACATAAGTGATATACAAAAATATAAAAACATGATCTCCAGGGATCACGAGATCATAAAATTACGTCAGAAAGTCGAACAACAAAGTGCCAGCCGGTTACACAATGGTGTCATCACACCTACCGAATATGTAACGGATTTATACAGCGTTTACCAGGCAAGGCTGGCTCTCGACGAACACCAGATACAATGGATGTTGGCGAAAATCAATTATTTAACAAAAACAGGTTCAAAATGAAGAAAGTATTAATATTCGTATTCGTAATAATCGGATTCGGGGTGACCGGCTGTTCCAAAAACAATGATAAGGCGGATGCCTACGGAAATTTTGAAGCGATCAAAGTGACGGTATCGGCACAGGGAACCGGTCAGTTATTGAAGTTCAATGTTGAAGAAGGAGATACATTGGCTAAGAACGAGCAAGTAGGTTTAATAGATACGACGGATTTGCATTTACAGAAACTGCAACTGGAGGCTCATAAAAAATCATTACATGCGCAGATAGCAAATATTGCCGCACAGACAGCTGTCCTGGAAGAACAGAAAACAGTGGCTGTAACGGACTTGAGCAGGATACAGCGAATGATTAAAGACAGTGCAGCTACTCCTAAACAACTGGATGACGCCACCGGAAAAGTGAATGTGCTAAATAAGCAGATTATATCGAGTCAGACACAAAAAGGAGTCATTGATAGTCAGATTCATTCCATCGATTCTCAGATAGCGCAGATAAATGAAAAGATTCTGAAGAGCAGGGTTATTAACCCGATTAGTGGAACTGTCCTGGTTCGCTATGCCGAAGCCGGTGAAGTAGCTACATATGGCCGGCCACTCTATGATATCGCTAATCTCAGGTATATAAATCTGCGAGTTTATGTGAGTGGAGCCCAATTACCAAAAATCAAACTGGGTGAGAAAGTTAAAGTGATTGTGGACAAAAATGCGAAAGAGAACAGGTCGCTTACCGGAAATATAACCTGGGTATCGTCAGAAGCAGAATTCACGCCTAAAAACATTCAAACCAAAGATGAACGTGTTTCACAGGTATATGCCGTGAAAGTCAAAGTTCGAAATGACGGGACTTTGAAGATTGGTATGCCCGGCGAAATAGAATTCAATCAATAGTCAGGAGCGATGCAATGGCGATGATTTCCGTTAATAATCTAACCAGAAAATTCGGGGATATTGTAGCCGTCAATAATTTGAATTTTGAGATTAATAAAGGCGAATTATTCGGCTTTATTGGTCCGGATGGAGCCGGGAAAACCACATTATTCAGGATATTGGCGACCCTGCTAATACCGGATGAGGGTGAAGCCCGGGTAATAAATTTGGACACAGTAAGTGATTACAAAAAACTCCGAAAGCATTTAGGTTATATGCCGGGACGCTTTTCACTCTATTCTGATCTCAGTGTTGAAGAGAATCTGAATTTCTTCGCATCCATATTCGGTTCATCAATTGAAGAAAATTATGATACCATTAAGGATATTTATGAGGCGATAGAACCTTTTAAAAAGCGCAGAGCCGGTAAATTATCAGGAGGGATGAAGCAGAAGCTGGCCCTGTCGTGTGCGCTCATCCATAGTCCGGAAGTTTTATTGCTGGATGAACCGACTACAGGTGTGGATGCTGTCTCCAGGCGTGAATTCTGGGATACCCTGAATCGACTGAAATCTCAAGGATTGACAATTGTCGTTTCTACTCCTTATATGGATGAGGCCAAACGGTGCGACCGGGTAGCCCTGATGCAAAAAGGATCTATCATGGGCATCGATACGCCGGAAAATGTCACAAAGATGAAAAACAAAACGGTATTTGGGGTCAGGGGAGAACCGCGGTATGAAGTGATAAAGACCCTTCGTAAATATCCGCATGCGGAATCAGTTTATGCATTTGGAGAGTATCTTCACTATACCGATGAACGGGAAGATGTGGATATTCAGGAAATCCGGATGTATTTGTTGGATCATGGGTTCAATGGAGTGGAAGTCAAGGCAATAAGTCCGACAATAGAGGACGCTTTTATGGCCCTAATGGAGAAGCATGATGAGTGAGAATGTAATTTCAGTAAATAAATTGACACGGATGTTTGGTGATTTCACTGCGGTAGATCATATCACATTTGAAGTAGAAAAAGGCGAGATCTTCGGTTTCCTCGGTGCGAATGGCGCCGGTAAAACAACGGCGATGAAGATGCTTACGGGATTATTGAGCCCTACCTCGGGTGAGGCGACCGTTGCCGGCTTCGATGTTTACGAAGAACCTGAAAAATTGAAGAAGAATATTGGATATATGAGTCAGAAGTTTGCGCTATATGACGACTTAACCGTTAAGGAAAATATCCGTTTTTACGGTGGGATTTATGGTCTATCTAATAAAGAAATCGCAAATAAAAGTAATGAATTGCTTGATGAACTCGACTTGCAGTCGGTACGTGATTCACGTATTGGGAGTTTGCCGTTGGGATGGAAACAGAAACTGGCATTTTCGGTAGCTCTAATACATAATCCGAGGATCGTTTTTTTGGATGAACCAACCAGTGGCGTGGATCCGATAACCCGCCGGCAGTTCTGGGATATGATCTATGAAGCATCCGCAAAAGGAATAACGGTCTTTGTAACAACCCACTACATGGATGAGGCTGAGTATTGTGATCGCATTTCAATCATGGTGACCGGTAAGATAGAGGCATTGGGCTCCCCCACAAAATTGAAAGAGCAATTTCGATCGGATACCATGGATGATGTGTTTGTTAAACTTGTACGGCCGCAAGCGGAGGGTACTTCATGAATAGTTTCATCGGTTTTGTTAAGAAAGAGTTTTATCACATTATTCGGGATTACCGCTCGCTGATCATTTTATTTGGTCTGCCCATTATCGAATTGATATTGTTTGGTTATGCTATCCGCAATGAACTGACAAGTGCTAAAATTGGTATTTATGATCAATCAAATGATCATGTAACGCACGAGATTACAGATAAAATATTATCCTCCGGTTATTTTCAGCTTTATGGCTATTTACATACCACACAGCAGGTCGATAAAGCATTTCGTGACGGAAGTGTCAGGGAAGTGATTGTGTTCGGCTCCAAATTTTCAAAGAAACTGGGTGACGGAGAGCATGCGGACGTTCAACTGATAGCCGATGCCAGCGATCCCAATATGAGCCGGATGCTGGTGGGGTATACGACCTCGATCCTGTTAAACTATGAACAGAGTATACAAACGCCCGGTCAGCATCAATTATTGACGGTGGTACCCGAGATCCGCATGTTCTACAATCCGGAATTGAAAAGTGTGAATTTATTCGTACCAGGATTGATAGCGGTTATATTAATGCTTGTCTCGGCACTCATGACTTCCATCACTATCACGAGGGAAAAGGAAATGGGAACGATGGAAATTCTTCTTGTATCGCCACTTAAGCCTATTCAAATCATCGTCGGGAAAGTACTTCCTTACCTGGTACTCTCGTTTGTTAATGTCATGATGGTGCTGGGGATGGCCCTGTATATTTTTCATGTACCGTTCAGAGGTGGTTTCATCATGTTTATCTCCGAGTCGATGTTGTTTACCATTACAGCACTCTCTCTCGGCCTGTTTATATCCACAACCAGCAGTTCACAACAGGAAGCCATGATGAAGGCACTGGCAGGATTGTTACTGCCGACTATTATGTTATCCGGATTCATCTTCCCGGTGACCAGCATGCCTAAAATATTGCAATGGTTTAGTGTCATTATACCGGCACGCTGGTTCCTGGTCATTATCAAAGGAGTTATGTTGCGTGGAGTTGGAATACAATATTTATGGAAAGAAACACTGATTCTGGCTGTTATGGCCATCGTATTCCTGGTTATCAGTATGAAGAAATTTAAAACGAGGTTGGACTGATCATGAGAACGATACGTTTTTTATTACAAAAAGAGTTCCTGCAGATATTCAGGGATAAAGGTATGTTGCCCATCATTTTTCTTATGCCCTTAATACAGCTTATTATCCTGGGGAATGCGGCAACGTATGAGATAAAGAATATTGATATCTATATTGTAAACAAAGATCGCACACCGGTTTCCCGGAGACTCGAGGAAGATTTCTTATCGACAAAATATTTTACCATCTCAGGATACTCCAGCCAGATATCGGAAGCAAAGAAATCAATGCAGGAAGGGGATACAGATATGATACTTGTTATCCCAAGACATTTCGAAAGAGATCTCAAGAATAAACATTTCGATAAACTGGATATGTTGTTCAATGCCGAAAATGGAAATTCCGCAGCAGTCTCACAAACTTATGCACAGAGTATCGTACAACGTTTTACCCGTCAATGGCAGCGTAATCACCCGTCATTGACACCGGTTAAACCTCAAAAATTAATTAATATCGATACGGTTAACTGGTATAACCCGGAATTGGATTATACATCATATATGGTACCGGGTATTCTGGTTATCCTGGTAACTATGATAGGGATGTTCCTTTCAGGAATGAATATCGTGAAAGAGAAAGAAGTGGGTACCATTGAGCAGTTGAATGTCACACCCATTAAACGCTATCAGTTTATTATTGGTAAGTTGGCACCATTCTGGATCTTAGGTCTCGGAGAACTGGCATTCGGTCTTTTTGCGGCATGGATTATCTTTGGGATACCAATGGTTGGAAGCCTGGTACTGGTCTTTTTCGTAGCGGCAATCTACTTATTAGTTGTCTTAGGTTTGGGACTTTTTATATCGACGATGACGGATACGCAACAACAGGCCATGTTTATTGCCTGGTTTCTGATGGTTGTCTTTATTCTGATGGGTGGATTATTTACACCTATAGAAAGTATGCCGGTATGGGCGCAAAAAGTGACTTTCTTTAATCCTATAGCCCACTTCATTGAAGTGATGCGCCGCGTTTTGGTCAAGGGGGCACATATCTCAGACATCAAAAATCAAATTATCGTATTGGGATCCTTTGCTATTGCCATTATTGCCCTGGCGGTATCAAGGTATAAGAAAGTCAGTGCGTAGGACATGCCATGGCATGTCCCTCATCTCGTGACAGGGCTCTGTCCTGTTACGTACAACCGGGGAGGCTCTGCCTCGATAAACGAAGTAGTTGATACAAACCAGGTATGAACGCAGAGCATTCAGGATTGCATTAAAACATAGGGTTGTAACGAGTTTTTTTAAGGCAAAGAGCAAGGCGCATGGTGAACAGGGTTTAGGTTACGATATTGGTTCACGGTCAACCTTATTCAGGACGAGTCAATTCTTATTTCTGACTTCTACATACAGTATTCTTTTCCCTCAAGACCTAATAACTTTTTCCAAAATTCGCGAAAATCCACGGCAAAAAATCATTCATGTAACGACTCAATCACTCGTTTACTGATAAAACCGGGTGTGATGCCACTACTCCAGGCACTTAATTTATTGAATACGCCCGGTATGATTACGATTTTCCCTTTCATCAAACCCTCATAGCCTATTTTTGCAACTTTCCGTGCTGATGCAACGGGCATCATGCCATTAGAAAACAAAGCGGAATCAGTGACTCCGGCTCTTTCCTGGAATTCGGTATCGGTAGGACCAGGGCAAAGCACTGAAACAGTGATCCCGGAATCTTTTAATTCGTGGGATAAAGCCTCCGTGAATGATTGTACATAAGCTTTGGTAGCGTAGTAAACGGCCATATTTGGTCCGGGGTAAAAGGCAGCTGTGGATGAAAGATTGAGAATCTTGCCTTCATTCCGTTCCAGCATATCTTTAACAAAGAGTTTTGTGAGATGGGTAAGAGCGGTGATATTTAACCGGATCATATCCTGTTCTTTAGTCCAATCCGTGTCTTTGAATGATCCATGATATCCATACCCGGCATTATTGATCAGGGCATCAATTGTGATCTTTTTCTCTTTAATACTATTATATAGCTCATCTGGTGCATCTGGTTTTGCAAGATCCAAAGGAATGACGGTCACATTGACCGCGTAATCATTTTCCAGTTGCTGAGCAATATCTCTTAATTTCTTTTTACGTCGGGCTGTGATCACAAGGTTATAATGATCATGTGCAAACAATCTTGCAAACTCCAGTCCGATACCCGATGAAGCTCCCGTAATTAATGCCGTTTTCATAGTTGCGATTTAGTTAAATAAAATTGATGATCTTTTCATTAAAATAGCCTGTATAGTAATGCTGTGAAAGTAATCTTTTGACTGACGACATGGAAATGACGACTGACGAATAATTGGCAATAACACACGTGCCCGTTGGCGCGTTAACCCACACCTACACCCCTCCGCCGGAGGGGAAAATGAGAATAAACCCAAAGAGTTTATCCTTCTGTTTATTGTTAATTGATCACTGATCACTGATCACTGATCACTGAAATCCTATGTGCCTTCCTTTCTCCATGCTCTCATTCCGGGTTATACTCCCGCCACGTTCGACCACCATAAGCTTTCACTTCTACATAATCACCATCTCTCTGGACAAAACCACTGGGTGTGAGTGGCACTTTACCATAAGGCGTGTCCAAAACATAAGTCGGTATTGCAAAGCCTGATGTTCGTCCCCGCAGTTGTTTCATGATCTCCATTCCCTTTTCTATGCTTGTGCGAAAATGGCGGGTGCCGCCAAGCAATTGAGCCTGATACAGGTAATAAGGACGAATCCTGATCTTTACGAGTTCATTATTAAGCTTTTTGAGTATCTCGGCATCGTCATTGATTCCTTCCAGGAGTACGGTTTGATTGCCAACCGGGGCGCCGGCACGTGTAAGTTTATCCGCAGCTTTCGCAGCTTCCGGTGTGATTTCTTTTACGTGGTTATAATGCGTGTTAAACCAGACGGGATGATAATCGGAGATGATCCGGCACAGTTCATCGGTGATGCGAAACGGATTTAGCACAGGAAAGCGTGAACCAAGACGAATGATCTCTACGTGCGGGATAGCCCGCAGCCGGCTGATGATCCATTCCAGGTTGGCATCGCTCAAAGTTAAAGGATCACCACCCGTTAATAAAACATCCCGGATTTCATCATGTTCAGCGATATAGTCGATGCCTTCCTGCAGTTCCGCTTTGTTCATCATGTTTTCACCCTCTCCGACCATTCGTTTCCGCAGGCAATACCGGCAATAAACGGCGCATATGGATGATACACAAAATGCCACGCGGTCCCGGTAGTTATGAATAAGATTCGTAACCGGACTATGAGCGAGTTCTTCCAAAGGGTCAAGCGCCATGATGTCTATGTCATCTTCCATTTCCGCCATTGTGGGAACAACCTGACGGCG
>Ga0102944_1001456_pt1 | contig 15599 bp, 21 predicted proteins | sample SalPonD_shore_MG_FD_78172 | JGI IMG/M metagenome (GOLD analysis project Ga0102944, IMG submission 78172) | Salt pond soil microbial communities from South San Francisco under conditions of wetland restoration - Salt Pond MetaG... | ecosystem: Environmental > Aquatic > Marine > Intertidal zone >...
CGGCACCGTACCGGGGTCCGCAGGATGGCTCCACTTGATAAGATAAGGATACTCCGTTCCACTCTTTGTAATGTAGAGTGCCACAAGGAATGATTTAAACGGACGGATAACTGCGGCCTGCGTATCGGCCGGCCAGTTAGAAAGGTCAGCCAAAAGATTCGTTGGTGCTGGATCAGTCCATTGCTGCGGATCGTCTACGCCATTGTTAATAATAGGAACGCCATTCAGAATTCCGCCGTTCCACTGAGTGAACGTGGTAGCTGTATAGTCCGAGCTGCTCTTCGTAATCTCGCTGTGGCTAGTCCCGTCGATACAGTACGCTTTGTTTTCCCCAGCGTAGAGCCAATAGATGTTCGCGCCTTGGACCACAGGAAGCAGGAAGTAAGGAGCAACCTGAGCTGCTCCCATCTGCTCTATATGCCCCAAGAACTTGCGGACACTACTATCTTGCATCCGCACGTTTTGCCCCTCACTCCAGACACCATGCGGAAGGTACTGCGGGATTAAATCACTATTGATCCCTGTATTCCCGACCTCATGAATCCTTACAATGGCCATAGCTTATATACTCCTACACGACCGCAACGCCAGCCGATTTTATTGGGAGCCGGGGGGCAGCAAACGTATATAGTGTTGGGGGCCCTTCCCACACAAAATTTCCGTCCTTATCGTACTTCGTTACAGTCGTTGTACTGGTGTCATAGTCAGTCGCACGGATATAGATAGCACCCTCTCCGTCGATCTCAACCCACCAAAGATCATCGTAACCAGTAGATGAGTTAGACCACCGCTGCGTGTTCAAGTCTCGACTGTACTTTGCGATAAGGGGCGTGTACCCTCCTGAGGACCTTCGAGAGACTACAACATCTCCCCAAGTGTCTATTCGGCATCCATACAGACCTGCAGCATCTCCAGCGTTTGAGAGGGTTACATAGTTCACGGTATTTCCAGAACCGTCAATAAGGTACAGTCTAGCCCCATCTGTACTACTACTAAATACGCGAGTCGAGATATAGATATTGTCATCGTCGAAGCAATCGACCTGCCTACATCCGTACTCCCCGCTTTGAGTGCTCTCCCACCAAGCATTGTCTACCGTAGCAAAGTCCTTACTAATCCGAATAATTTTTAGGGGAAGAGTTTCTATACCAATAAAGATATAGCCATGCCCAACAACGATACAGCTCACTGTAGTAGTGTTAATAGATACTTCATCTACCTTAGTCCCAGAAGAATCATACTTAACGATCTTCCCAATGTTGCGGTCATCTGCGCTGAAATAGATGTGTCCTGTATACTCATCGACACCCATAATGTGGTAGCCGAGCCCACTAGGCTCTCCATTATCCCAGGAAGCCCGCCAAACATTCGCTCCGCTAGAGTTCCACTTTGTAAGGCGGTGTCTAGTATTTCCACTATCGAACTGTAGAGCGTAGACGTTTCCGCTTAGGTCAGCAGCAAGACCTTGGAGAGTGTACCCATCGCTAAGATCGTTGTCCCAAGTTTCAGTTCCGTCGCTAAGAACCCGCCCAACACGATCCTGCCGACCACTATTAAGGTTCGACATATGGTAGAAATAGAACTCCCACCCAGTCTGTACTAACTTCCACGTTCCACTGTCCTTGACGTAGGTACTCTTTACAGTTTTCCAGGCCCCTCCGTCCTTAACGTAATGAAACGCAGGCCGCTTCCATGTACCGCCGTCGTTCGCATAAAGAGTCATGGCTTACACCTTGAAGTGAACGTCGCCATCCGAACCACCAGAAGGGTCGGAAGAGCTGACCGTGTGTGTCGGCCCGGAAGTAGCATTCAGCGACCCACCACTTGTGACCTGCACGACGTTCCCAGCACTATCTTGTACGAACAGTTCGGTCACGCCACCAACTTCCTTGGCATACAGCTTAGCTTTATTCGCCGCGCCACCAGGATCGGAAGTTACTTTGCTATAGACGCGAGTCTCGCGGTCCCCGTTTAACTCCGTAGGCGTCGCATTCACAGCCCCATCAACATTCGGGAAGGTTGTCTTAAGAACCGACTTAATAAGCCGCAGGTGATCATCCCCCTGGCTTTTATAGTCGGACCCTACAGGGTTAGTATCGACCAACCCATCAATGTAACTTGCGCTTTCGAGAGCCATTAGTTGTCACCTCCCTTCGTAACTTCGTAGTTCTCCATCTCGCGGGCGACGGTAGCGTTATAGGTCTTTACGCTCTGCTCCGCCATTTGCCGCAAGAATCGATTCTGTAGGTTCTGGTCATGCAGGTACATCCCTGCCATGATTTCCCCCACCTTAGCGATGAGAAGCTGGGGAGCATAAAACAGCCAGACGTTCTCAATATTGGTCCCAAGTTCCTGGGCCGCTTGGTAGTAAATAATCTTGAGCTGATACTCCCCGTCGCTAGCAGGGAACAGGTAGAAGTTATCCCCGGAGAGGGCATAGGCGACAGGCTCTGCCAAGTCCTCACTATAGTTCGCCCGCAGATAGTCGTAGGACGCCTTTTCTAGCAACTTCCAAGGATCGTCCTTATTACTATCATAGAGCCACAGGGCCCCATATTCCCACCCCATAATGAAATCGTCAGGAACGCTAATCTTATGCGTCCCTTCTATAATATCCCCTGTAGAGATTTCACTCAGAAGGAACCACGGCCAGAAAACTCCGCCGCCCTGCTCGATGGGAAGGTCCACGCCACTATATTCAAAGTCCTTCTGAACCATCTTCATCTCTTTGACGAGCTGGTCCTTCAGAGTCGTGTCCCCTTGCCGCTGGCCGGCCCGCGCTAGCAAGATATCCAACGCTTCATCACGTTTCATAGCGATTCACTCCAACTAGTCGAAACATCGGAGTCCTCTACCCAGGTAGTATCATCCTTCGATGCCTCTGTCCAAATGGTAGAAGCCTTCCCTGCTTCCGTGAAGCCCGGGATGAGGCGAGCAGAGATACCTTGAGCAGCGTCCGTTTCAAGCAACTGTGCGAGATCATAGGTTCGACGCGGCGTCGCAGAAAGCGCAGCAGAAGCCTCCCCTGTGAGGCCCAGCGTAAGCGTCCGAATTGCCGTAGCGGCAAAAGCCGTCTCAGTCTCCACGACCTGCCCAGCAGAAACAATTTGTTGGTTCCACTGAGTATCATCCAGGTCCCATGCCTGGGTATCTTCATCCCAAGTATACCCAAACTGAAGAACGGGCTTAACGTCTAGCGCATACTCCCTCGTATAAGGCTGCGAAATGACGATCGAGGTAGCTACGGAAGCAGAAACACCGCGGGCCGCGGAAGTCTCTGTCGCCATACCGAGAACCGCAACCTTCGCGTTCCCGATAGGGAGTGCGTCTTGCGTCTCCGTAGCCTGCGAGACGCTTCGCGTCTTTGCCTTTCCGAGGGAGAACGCAGAACTAGTCTCTACGACTTGCCCTACTCGATTCCCCTTCGTCGGAGACACGTCTTGAGAGGCAGAAGTTTCTACGACTTGCCCAAGAGTAAGAGACTTCACAGTAGCAACTGTCTGCGCTGTCTCTGTACTAGTAGCCTGTCCAACAAGCTGCTCTGCTGCTAGCGTCGGCGTAACACTCTGCGAAGTAGAAACTTCTGCTGCAAGGCCAACAGAAGCAACCTTCGCCTTACCCACCGCCTGCGAAGTCTCAGTTTCCGACGCTTGATTAACGGTAACGGTTTGTCCACCGCCGCCCCCGCCGATGGGGTCGGCCTGGAAGTCTGTAATCCATTCCTGGCCGAGCAGGCTACCGCCATTCTTGACCACGCCCTGCCGGGTCTCGGTGTTGTTGAACGCCTCGGTGGCCGAGGCCTGAGCGACCCAACTTGGGCTGGACCCTGTTCCGCCGTGGAACAGCTCGATGGTGTCGCCCTCGGCTTCGACCTTCACCCAGCCATGCCGAATATTGGACTCGGCGCCGTCCTGCTGAATCAGGTCGGTATAGCTGCCACCGTCGATCTTCGTGACGCGGGAGCCGAGGCCGCCCGTTCCGTACCAGCGCCAGCCGATGCCGTTGCTGTTATCCGTCAGGCGGACGCAGGCGAACATATTCCGCATTGGGAGGTCCTGCGAAATGTCCGCCATCCGCAGGACGGTCAGGTGGTCGACGCTGCCCTGGTCATCGCAGTGGTAGCCATCGTTCGCTGAGTTGATGGCATCGAGTTCGTTCCCGTTCGGGGAATCACTACGAATCTCGTAGACGGTCGTGGTGCCGCTGATAAGCGCCCAGCTGGTGCCCACGTCCGGTGTGTGGTTCTCCAGCTTGGTCCCAACAGAGTCGGTAAAGGTGTCCTCGAAGGCCGCCATCTACCGCCCCCTGATCCGGCCCAGGCCGTCGCTGGTGAACTTGTTGGCAGCCGTCAGCACCTCGTCCACGGTCTTGTCGGCCTGCTCCCCCGTGATCGGCTTCGGGTAGCGCAGGACGAAGTACCCCTTTCCGCCTACCTCGGCGTAGGTAGCGGTCCAGTTCGTCCCCGCCTGCACCGGGTAGATGTTGCCACGCTCGTCGGTGAAGGCCTCCTTCACATACAGGAAGCCTCCGTCCGCGAACTTGGGCGGGTACTGGAGCGGGATCATAGCTGCGCCCACCCTGCCACGCCGGGCTCCCAGGTGTTGCCGGCGGTAGTGTTCTCCCAGGTCGCGCCGTTGTGCGTCACCCGTGCCGGGTCACCGCGCACGTCGGTCAGCGGGTAAGCGTCCTGGCTGCCGCTGGGCTGAATCCAGGCCGGAGGCTCCGCCGGGTCCGGCTCACCCTCGCGCACGATCCCGAACAGGTCGAGGTACCAGCGCCGCAGGGGCGACAGCGTCCCATCTGCGTTCTCGCTCCCGACGAGCGTGTGGCTGGACCGCTCGCCCACCTCCCCGATCTTCGCCACGCTGGCATTCGTCGCCACGCTCTTGGCCTGATCGTAGATGTGGTTAGCGTCCGCCTCGTTGTCAAAGGTGGCATGGACAAGGACGACATAGGCCATGAGCTATCTCCTTGCGTTAGCTAGCCCGATAGAAACCGGCACTGGCGATCTGCGCCGTCAGGTCCGAACCATCAGTCGTAACGGCGAAGTCATGGTGCGTCAGCGGAATACGGCCAGCGTCACTCGCACCTTCTTCGTAGAAGATAATCACCTTCACCAGCGTGTTGTCCGTAGTACCGCCAGCAGCAGTCCAGGTCTGGTCAGGAACGTCCGCATCGACCTGATTGTTGGCGTCATCGACAGAGACAGTACCAGTGAGCCCGGTCTTGCGCGCGTAGTTGGTAAAGTCCGCTTCCGTGTTGCCAGCGGCTCCAAGAAGCGCGGCCAGATCATCATAGTCGTCCAGAGTGTTATCTGCTTCTGCTGCCTTCAACAGCATGACGCCCACGTTACTGCCCGCATCTCGGATCTTCTCAGCCACAGCACCCTTCGCGATATTAAAAACGCCATCAGCCATTGGACTTCCCTCTTAGTTTTATGGAGATATAACGCCTCGTTACGTCTCCATGAATTAGCCCCGGTCCTTCGCGGGCTTCACCTTCGCTCGGCTACCGAACCACCAGGTAATCGAAGTAGACGCAATGTACAGAACCGTGATAGTAACCTGCCACCACAGTTTTTCCACTTGCGCGGGATTGATGTTATCCATGCCGCCTACGATACTGTTCATCCGCACCACCATGTAAGTCGCAACACCGGCGAGATACATGGTGAGCAAGGGCCGTATAGCGCCACGAAGCACATCAACCACCACCATCCAAGAACGCTGGCCGTCGGTAAGCTCCCCTGTTGCATAAGCTCGGGAATCATGCTTATAGCTCTGTTCCCAAGCGGCGCCCTCATTCTTCACCGCCTGCATGTCCTGCTGCGCTTCAGACATTGCCTCCGTCTTGGCAATAGCAGCGTCCTTCTCCAGCTGGATCTCCTGCATATCCATCTCGCGCATCTTCTCGTCATGCGCGTATTCCTGCTTCTGCTGGAAATAGTCACCGACCTTCTGGGCAATAGACCCAAAGATGCCAGTAATACCGCCAGAAAACACACTAGCCAACATTTCGAACATGGTCCATACTCCTTACATGAAGGCGGCCAGGGCGCTTGCCCATCGCGTGGATAAATCTCCGAACCGCTTTGCGGCTTTGGAACACTGCTCTTTGGCCACCCATAGATCCCTTCGACATTCCAAGAAGAGGACACCCATAGCTGTTTCTCCTATAGCCTTCCTCCGGGTCACCTGCCCAGTTTCCAGCATGAATAAGAATCCCGCTCCGCCCCTCTACCGGATGCACCCAATAAAGCCACCTGCGGCCCCCGAGTCTGGACCCGGCTTTAACAAACTCAATTTCATAATCCCCATCAGGGATGCAAGAAACGTTCTGCTGGTTATTCCTCCAGGGAAGCTCCAGAGTGAAGCAGCTGAAACTGCCGGGGATAACGAGGATGCCAGAAGTGCCCTGGACACCCCCGTCCATTCGGTTCAGGTACGCCTCAGTTAACGAGGTCCTTGACATATTTCACCGCCGTCTCCATTGCGTCCATGGTCAGTACAGTAACCACGCCCCAAATAATAGCAGCGCGAGTACGAGCACTGAGCGACCGTTTTGTGCTGAATGCATCAAGAAGAAAGTCATGTGCCCTTCGAAGTGTGTTAGCCGACTCATAATCGTCAGGAACGGGGTACCCATGCTTCCGCATATGGTCCTTGAACTTTTTCGAGAACTCTTCATCTTCCATTTGGAAGATCCTTTACTCATCGCGCTCGAGGTCTTCAAACTCGTTCTTTCCCTGCTTGTAAACCTCGACCTCATCCATTTGGACGGCGAGGCGACGGATAGTCTTCAGCTCCTCTTCCTCTTCTTCACCAAAGCGGGGCATCTCCTCCTCACTAACCTCCTTCACCACGGCCTTCATGGTGACCTCGACCTCGTCCCCGACGTTCAGGTTCTGGACGAGTTCCTTGTTCACATTCAGGGAGACACGGCGTTCCCAGTCATCCGCGCGAACGTTCTCCGACCCATAGGTTACCTTGGGCATTACTTTTTCCCTTTCTTCTTCTTTTTAAGCCCCAGATCCCGCATAACGCTCTGGCGCTTCTTTTTCCGTTTCCGGATATCATCCGCAGCACTCCGCGCCATGCCAGTCCCTAGCATCTCGGCGCGTTCCTTGTCGGTAATATCCTTATCCTTCGGCTCTCCGGCCATTATTTCTTCCCCTTCTTGCCTTTCTGAGCATGAATCGCTTTCTCAGCCTGCCGACACTCTTTCTCATCTTCAAACTGACAGCGACCGTTTTTGCCGTACTTCCACTTTCCGTTCTTACATTTCATGCACGGCATCTTTTACTCCATAGAAGAAAAGGGGCCCGAAGGCCCCTTCCTGTTACGCAACGCCCGTCCCATACCAGGCGCCGCCGAAGGCGATGAAGATCCCGAGCCCGTTCTGGTCGACAGTACCGCCAACCGCAGAGTCGTTATGATCGTTCACCGTAATGCTCTCGGCACCGTCCGCCGTGTTGATGAAGATGAACATGAGGCCATCGCCCCCGTCCTCCCCTTCAACGTTTGCCGGATCAGGCAGCGTCACCGTGCGGCCCGCACCATCAGGGTCCAGGGCCTGCACGAGGGCATCGTCCACCGACATGCTCTTTGCGCCGCCCAGCGTCTCGACGTTTACGTCATTCAGCCGCAGCCCCTGCATAATCTGAGACTGCTTGATTACCGCATGCACCAGATTCGCCTGCATTTTCCTTTCCTCCTAGCTTACACCGAAGTGGACATGTTGCCGATGTAGGCGCAGGTCGTCCCGCCGTACCGGACCTCCAGGCCAGCCTCAGTCAGCCACTGACCCTTGTGGGTGTCCTCGTCGTTCCCCTCGATGTGGTCCTCACTCTTAGTATCACGCATATGGCGATACCGCAGAGAAGAGGCATCGATAACGAACATCGAGTTCTTGTACAGCCCATGCCGGTTCATCAGCGGGTGGGTCTTGATATACAGCGTACCCTGCGGAAGCATCAGCTCGCGGAGGTTCATGCCGTACATGCTGATCTTCTCAGTGAAGTTCACATCACCGCTATTGTCAGCGATTTTGTTCAGCACGTTTAGGGCACCATTCCCCGCGAAGACGATCCGCTGGTCGCCCGCCTCGGTGTCGTAGTCGAAGACCTGGTACAGGTCGTCGATCAGATCGCGAGCTTGGGAGTAGTCCGAGCTCTTGATCTTCACGTTCGACGCCGGGAGGAAACTCCGCAGACCCCCGGTATAGCGAAGCGGCTTCCCGTTCGCATCCGTGGTCTCGTTCCGCACACCGAAAAGGAAGGCCATCTCCAGGTCCCGGCTATGATCGAACATCTTCCGCTTCTTGTCGTTCTTCAGCGGATCGCCGGTACGAAGGTTGGTCTCCTTCGCGGTGTTCGTCAGCTCGAACGGAGTCTTGAAGATCTGGCAGTAGTTGTAGTACTTCACGGGGTTCCGAGACACAGCCTTCGGACTCGGAGTACCCTCACCGTACGCGCTGCCGATCTTCGTCAGGTACGCATCGTCGTTGATGGAACCAGCCGTAGTTCCAGCGGCGCCGCGAGTGGCCTTGAACTTGGTCGCAGAGATGACCTCAACAACGGCCACCATTTCCACCGAAGACCAGTCCGCGGGCTCACCAGCGGTCGGCTCCACCATCAGGATGTCACCCGGCTTCAGGTGCGTAGCGGTCCCGTAAACCGCGGTCGGGTCCGAAGTGCTCGGATCGCCGCTGTCCACGGTAATCACGCTGTCGCCAGCGGCCAGGGCGCCGTTCAGCTGAAGACGGATGATGTCGTTGGGCTCATCCCACCAGGAGAACTCGGAGTCATTCGTAGAATCCGAACTCATCTTGCTCATTAGAGCGGTGAGCGGAGCCGTTCCATTGGGATTCCGGAAAAGGATGCTCTCTCGGAAGTTTTTGGGACGCTCGTCGGTCCCCCAGTCACCAGTGCCACGAAGGCCAGCTACAGCAGTCATGAGGAAACTCCTTCAAAAGTTGTTAGGACCCATAGTCCTCTTCGTACATCTCTTCGAACTCATTCTTCGGACCGTGCCCAGGGGCGCCCTCTCGCGGTCCAGGCCCACCGGCTCCGGGTTTCGCGGGCCGAGTCGGGGCAGGAGCTTCTTCCTCCACAACCTCGGTACTCGAACTCTTCTCACCCTCGATGGGCAGCCGCAGAGCAACCGCCGCTTGGGCTCCCACTTCACGAATGAACGTCTCGCGATCAGCTTGCGGGTTATTCTGCCGGTACACCGTCGCGATCCGATCCACCGTATCCTTGTACTTGGAATCGTCCAGCTGCGGCCACTGTTTATAGAAATCCTGCTCGTTCTTGCTTCGCGTCTGCTCCTGCTGGTTGATCTGCTGGACAACGTTGGGCAGTTGCGACATGACGGCAGTAATGGCCTGCTCATAGACATCCAAGTAAAGGTCAGCAGCGAGACTGGGCAGGACCTCGTTCGGGTTTTCGAGCAGCTTATCCACCTGATCATCGGACAGCTTGAACCGCTCTTCCAGCTCGGTCCGAGCCTGATTCCGACTCTCTTTCAGCCGCTCTTGCCGCTGCTCGTAGGTCTCCTCTTCCTCGGAAGGCTTCTCTTCCTCTTCCTTAGAAGATTCCTCCTTCTCTTCAACAGAAGGTTCTTCCTTTTCTTCCGCAGCGGCTTCCGTGTCCTCATCGCCTTCAGCTGGGGTCTCCCCCTCGTGCTGGGAGCCCTCGTCTGGAGTCTTTTCCTCCTCAGACGGAGCCTCTTCCTCGCTCTCCCCGGAACCAGAAGCCTCTTCACTATAATCCGGGATTGCAAGGTCATGCCAGTCGTCCTTAGACTCGTCGCTGGAGCCAGTGTCCTGGGTCGGCTGGGTATTCGTAGAAGGATCATTGCCTTCCTGCGGAGTCCGGGCAGTCACGCCCTCATAGGATTCTTCTTCCGGCATCTTTAGTCCTCCTGTTCGTCAGTTTCTTCGCGAAGCTCCTCAACATACGTCTTGTAAGCGTCAATCAACGCGTCGAGGTAGCTTGCCGAGTCTAAGATCCCGCGGTAGTATCCACTCAACCACTCACGGTTAACCAGTCCGTCTAAGCCTTGCGGCTGCTGTCCGAAGCCCTGCGCGGCCGTAGCCATGGCCTTCTTGTCCAGTTCCTCAACCAGTACTTCCATTCCCGGGGACTTGGCCAGGCTCTCCAGTGCGCGCAGCCTCTCGCTCGCCTGTTCCAGCGTCAGCTCCTGCTCCGGTTCGTCTCGATTGGCCATTCTGACCTCCCTGCGGACTTAGGGGAACACTCTCCCCATTCTGTGCTCTACGCTGCATCTCCTGGTCATCCACAACGTCAACCTTGAACTGGTCCATATTCTTCGCGCCAGCAAGCTGCATAGCATACTCGAAGATACTCGCCAGATCGTACTCCTGCTGCATCTCCGGAATCTGATACATATCCCGGATCATCTCGCGGAACAGGTTCGCCATTGCATAACGGTCAACAGGCAGCGTACCATCGACCGGAACCACGTCGAAGAAGCCAGCAATATCCTCTGGACTAACGTCCATGTACTCCTGGCCATCCTTCATCAGGCTGCCCGCGATCTTGAACTGCTGCTCCTGATCGTAGAACTGCTGAGTGTTCTGCACCATCATCTGCCCCAGAGGCTCGAAGCCCATAGCAGACTGGTACTCAGCGTTAGTCTTCATCCGGTTAAGGCTGGCACTATTACTGCTCCGAACCTCGGTAGCAGTCTTCCGGCCACCCTCATTCACCTGACCCATAATGTTATCCGTCACGCCGAGAACCCGCTGCATCAAACTAGCAACGGACATTGCATCCTCAACGTGCCCACGCGTAACGTCTTGCGCGGGGAACTGCTGGATCATGGTCCGGATATCCTGTCCATAAGCCCGGGGCTTCATTCGGATCATCTTGCCCGGTTCATCAGACATCACGTCCTTCACGACGAGCCTGCTCGGGTCAAACACGAACTGGTCGTTAATCGCCTTCCGCATATTATAGAAGTGCTGGTTAAAGAGCCAAGTCATGCCGTCGTTCAGCGGCTTAACCACTTCCAACATGCTCCGGCTAAACAGTCCATACCCCTCGGGCTCATACTCCATGATCGCGAAGGGGAACTTGTTGTGCAGATAACCCAGAGGCCGCGCAGAGATGACCACCTGATCATTCGCGACAGTGAAGAACCACTTCTCCGGGGCCGTAGTCTTACCGAGCCCCCAGTCCTTCGGGCTTAACTCAATAACCATCTCTTCCAGTGCGATAGTATTAAGGTCGGCCCGCGAGAGATAGCTTCGCCAGCCCTCATCATCCGGCATGACGATCTGCCCTGACCCTGCGTCATCCGTCTCCTGCTTCTTCGTACTCAGCGTGTCCGCGCGATGCTTCTGCAGAACGTCCACGTTGAAGTAATACTCTTGGTCTTCACCCCGCAGAATGTCGTTCCACGTAACGTCTACCGCCCGCCCGCAGAACTCCCCGTCCTGGAAGCGGTTTATCGGCACCCGTGGGTCAGGACGCCAATCATAAGGACGCACATTAAAGAGCTTATTCCCCTGATAGCCCTTAGTCCGGTGAACCTTGCGAACCTTCTGGCTCGTCCCAGGAATCTCCATCCCTAGGTACGTCTTCGGCTGCTCCACGATCTCGGAAGTAACCTGCTCCTCCTCGTCCCAGTAGTTCCCCACGATACCGAGACCATACTTCCCGGTGTCCAGCAGCCAGATATAGATAGGCACCTGCATCTGGCCCACATGGACCTGGTAATCAACCAGGGCCTCCATGGCCTGAGTCTGCATCTGCCCCTCACCATGGCGGCCCGAGAACTGGAAGATGGGCGTACGGCCCATGAATACGGAACTCCAGTAGGTATGCGCGGTCATGAGAAGCGCGTAACTGTAGGGCACCTCGATGGTCGTGTATTGCGGCTTACCCTCGGTCTCCCGCTTATGCCGACGCTTGGCATCCGACTCAGTCTCCGGAAGATACGCCAGAAACTGGTTCTCAGCATCCTTCCACTTCTGGTGCTGCTGGGACATTTCATCGATACTATAATCACGCCTATCGATGATAGCCTCCAGCACGTCCCTGTGAAGTTTCGTGCCGTAGCGAATCTCTTTATTCGCCTGATATCCAGGCATATTGCCTTCCTTTAAGGTGCGCCGCGCCAGTTGTCAAGCGGAAGATAGTCCTCCTCATCAGGAGGAGTAAGCGCCGATTCTTTCTCTTCCTCAGCCCCTTGGAAGTCAACCTCTACCATACTCGGGTCAATCAGGGAGATGCCGATAGCCCCTGCGTCCAGCACGTCATCGTGCGAAACGTCAGGGTAATCACCAAACTGAGAGATGAACTCGCTCATCGAGCTGTGTACCCAGAGGCGGCCCTGGGATGCTAGATTCACATAGGCCTGCCGAATCCGCTTAGACTTCTTCCGCTTGTCGTCAATCTTCTGAATCGCGAGATGCTCTTGCCTCTTATTCATCTCCTGTTCAAGGTACCATTTCAGAGTAGACTGATAGGCTACCGTCTCCACCCCTGCCATAACAGGGTTCCACTTCCTCTTAAGCCGGAAGAACTCCTGCGCGGTCTTCTCAGGATTCGGGTCCTGAACGATCACGCATTCTAAGATGTACACCTGCTGCTGAGCGACGCCGATAGCCATGACGACCTCGGGGTCAGGGTCCTTCTTCTTCCGCTGTTCCGGCTCCTCGTCCTTCGGCGGAGAAGGATCGACAGCAAGATACACCATCATATTATCCGGCAGCGTAGACCAGTAGTTCAGCCAGTCAGTGCGGAAGTAACGCTTCTCATCGCTGACAACGACACATTCCTTCTCACGCAGCCAGAGAGAAAGCATATTCCGATGAATTGCGCTCTCTTTCTCCTTCTTCAGCTCCGTGGTAGGGTAGGCGTCAGGCCAGCGACTCTCTCCCTGTTCGTCAAAGCATCCAAACTTGAGGCCCACCCACTGTGGATCATTTTGCGTAAGCTCGCTAGCATCATCCCTGTCAATGGGAGTCTGCAGCATGACCATCCGAGCAGTCGGGTCCTCTGTCTCACGGATGAGGCTTTCCTTAATCGCGCCGAAGACGCGCTGGTTCACCTTGTCCCGCTGCTCGATAGTGGCCCCGTTCTCGTCGTCAATGATATCGTCCAGAACGATGAGGTCGGGCCGGTAGTCATCCACGTTAATGCCACGCACAGAACCGGTCATGCCGATAGCAAGCACCCGGATAGGGTACTCATCCACGCCATGAATAATCTCGATCTCCTCATTGGTCCACTTGGCGCCGGGCCGCAGGGAGAAAGCCTGAGCAAACCGATTATTCTTCTCGACCTGATTTTTAATCCACTGAACGCTTCGAATAGCGTGGTCTTCAGACTTGCCGATGTAGAGGATGGTATGAGCGAGCCCGTAAGCGATGCGCTTCGCTGTAAAGGTTCGCAGAAGGGTGGTCTTCGCCCCGTCACGGAACACCTGGACGCTTACGTACCTGTTCCCTGCGCCTTCCAGGGTGTTCCAGATATCTTCATGAAACGGCGGGCTAGGCTGGCGATACGTCTTCGGGAAGAAGAAGCGAGAGAAAAATAAGCTATCGACGGACCCGAGGTCCACGGCCTCTGATAACGTGACCCCTTCATGGTTTTCCGCTGCTGCCAATTCGCTAGGCATTCTTGCGGCCCTTCTTCCTGTACTTCTCGCGCTTAGGCGACCAGATGTGTACAGCGATTTCGTCGTGCGCAGCTTGATCTAGCTTTGGACGAAGCTTGTGCTTCTCCGGGAACTGCGTACTGGGATCATACCACTTAACCAGTTCTACGAGCCGGTAGTCCCAGTACTGCGCCCCGAAAAGTTTCTTTACCACAGGAAGGTAAAGTTGCTTGAGCTGCCACCACGCAGCCGGGCAATGAGATGCTTTGATCTCAACAATCGTAATGCGGCCCTTGAGGGCGTCAATCCACAGTGCGTCAGGCTGGCACCAACGAGACCCCTGTTTCCGGTTAGCAAAAAGAATCCAGGGCCCGGGGATGAGTTCTTCCCCCAGAAGCCGAGGCAGGTAGTCCGTTAGAACTTGCTCCTCATACCGCAGGCCTTCTCCTCTCGCGCCTTTCCTCCGTGGCCGATTCGCAAAGGGAGGCGGCCTGTCCATCAGCTTAGCCCAGACTACCTCCCCTGCGGGCGTAACGTCATTCCTGGTCTTCTTTGGAATGGTACTCTCCTTCCACCACGGCGCCCTGAGAAGCCTCGTCTGCGCCCTGTGCCTCTTCGCCCTGCGCCTCCCCGTAGCCGTGATGCTGCGACATGCGTTCACGCGCCCGAGCGAGGTCGTCAGGATGGGCAGCGAAGAAATTATTCTGAACTTGCTGCGGCCCCTGCTGAGCAGACCCTGCTTTCCCGCCGAAGCCCAGGTTCTTCAGGGTCTTGTCAAAGCTGTCAAGCACGAAGTTCGGCTCCAGGCCCTCTTCGTCCAGAACTTCTTCCATCTTATCCGCGGCTTTAAGCGCCACGTCGAACATCCGGCGCTGGGTCTTCTCATTAAGCTGCTGGTTATAGGCTTCCCGCCGAGTCTGGAACTCGACCTGGAAAGCATGGCTGTTCACAATCGTGCTGAGCCAGGGAGCAGAATAGCCCAGGTCCTCCGCGATCTCGCCCAGCTTCTTTTCCGGAAAGGAAAGCATGTGGTCGATAATCGCGTGGTGCCGGTGGCTCAGTTCCTGCGGTGGCGAAGCGGACATTAGTCTTCTCCTTGCGAAGTAAAGGCTTTCTGCGGGCAGAAGTCCATATATCGCAGGTTTTGTAGTTTAAGGATACCATAGATCGGGGGGTAAGGGAAGGGGTAAGGTGGGGGTATGCTTTCATGGAGATATAACATTTAATTACGTCTCCAAGAAACTCCAGAAATCCATAAAGTTCCGGGTGGAGAGTATTACACACACCGGATCGCCCTCCGATGGGGGGTGGGGGGTGGGTGTTGACGGATGCTAACAGCCCGCGCAGGGAGGAGGATTTGACACGGAGGGGGAAGTTTGCTATTCTATACTTACGCTGTTTAGCTAAGCTCTTTTAAAATTCAGCTTCCCGCGCAGGCGGGACAAAGAAAGCGGGGGTACCTGTGCTCTGCCCCGCGACACGCGAAGGAGTGCGCCATGCGTACTAAGGTCGAGTATGTTGAGGACGGCGTCGTGTTCAACGTTGTGGACGAGGCTGGCAAGATCCAGCACCACAAAGAGTTCAGGCTCGACACCATCCCGGAGACCCAGCAGCAGTACCTGAAGCTTTACGGGTTCAATAAGCTGCTAAGTGACCGGACCAGCGAGTTTAGCAAGAACCATGCCGAACGGCTGGAGAAGATGGAAGAAGTCGTTGCCTTGCTGGCTAGCGACCAGTGGCGGAGCGGAAGCCGCGCAAGCACTAGCGGCACCGTGAGCCCTGAAGTGGAAGCCCTGGCCGAACTTAAGGGTGTCACCATCCCTGAGATTCAAAAGGCGCTGAAGCAGTACAGCAAGGAGCAGCGGGAGAAGATTCTCGCCAACGACAAGGTGGCTGAGAAGGCGGAGAGGATTCGCCAAGAGCGCCAAGAGAGCGAAGGCGTTAGCCTCGACGACCTGGCATAACCACCAA
>Ga0102944_1001457_pt1 | contig 15594 bp, 13 predicted proteins | sample SalPonD_shore_MG_FD_78172 | JGI IMG/M metagenome (GOLD analysis project Ga0102944, IMG submission 78172) | Salt pond soil microbial communities from South San Francisco under conditions of wetland restoration - Salt Pond MetaG... | ecosystem: Environmental > Aquatic > Marine > Intertidal zone >...
CTGGATTAAATATAAAAACCATTTTTAAACCTATGATTTTAATTATTTTAAAATTTTAATGATTGAATCCATAAAATGTATATTAAAATATAAATCAAACATTTTCTTCGTGAAATAAGTGTTTCAAGTATATTCCTATATATAAGGATATTATTAAAATAATATCAGCATATTATTATGATCACTGGGTTGCTTAGATAAATTAGAAATATGATAAAATTCAGAATCTGATTTCTACTTTTTAATTTCAAAAATTACTTTTTGATGTGTTAATTTAGAATTTATTAGTTTTAATATTTTATTGGAAAAAATCCTTAAGTTTTTAGCGAGTTCAGGTCTCTCTTTTTGTTGCTCAAGTAAAAATTCGTGTATCATCTCTCTAGTGGCGGTTGGTCCATGGGTTTCATAATATTGTTCCCAATGAATTGAAACATGTCGACAAATTTCTTGTATCTTTTCCTTGGGATATTCAGAATTATCATAGATTAGCTCATGATGTTGCTTAATGGCATCGCTTACATTCTTTAAATGGTCTGCTATAGCATAAGCATAACGACATAAACTGATCATATTCGAAATGGTTCTTTTATTTCTCGTTGTAGCTTCTTGTTCAAATGCTTTCCATGCTTCAGCCCATTCATGTTGAAAATCTAACTTTTCAAGATTCTGAAGCATTGCGATATTGATTAGATCGGAGAGATCCACCTCGTGCCCTCGTTTAATTTTTTTATGAACTATATCACTTAAGCTAGCCCCTATTAAATAGCTTCCCGAACCAAAATCTAATATTTGGTTGATATTATTAGCAGCATATAAAACTTCCTGAAGAACTTCATCAGTTTTTTTATTATACCATGAAATTCTCTTTTCCCACTCTCTCTCTTTATTCTTCGTAAATCCGCATTCATTTAAAGCGGCTTCCAACAAGTCAAAATGAAAGATCCAAAAATCAATATCATCAGTAAATCGTTTTCTTCGCCAATCTCGGGTAGTATACTTCCCTAAATATATTTTTATTGTCCCTCTTACCAAACTTTTTTTGCCGTGTTTTAGTGCTTCATTTGCTTTTTCATAATATTTAGAATCAGGATTTTGAGCATATTCCTTAATTTTATTAAGTACTTTTCTTGCCTCTTTCGCGATAATATCACAAGGGATATTTCCATCAGAGGGATATGATCTTGAACCGCCTTCTAAGAAAGTTTTGAAAAGTTTTAATTTTTCATCGGGAATATCATAGTAAGGATTATTAAATATTTTTTTATTAAAGATGTAATGAGTATATCCGTTAGGATCTTTTTTTATTTTAATTGGAGTAATCTCCCGTAAATTATCTCCTTTCGTAACCTTATCTGCTCTAGTATCCCATAAAAAATCCATAGTTAGTTCTTATTTATAAAATTTACATAAAAAATTAAATATTCTTTCTAGAATTCATAAATGTTTTATTTAATGAAAAAAGTTCCATTGCCAACCAACGAAGCTTTTTTTATTTAAAATATTACTATAAATAATTGTAAAAAAAATGAAAAATCAAACCTTATATTGGAATATCTTAACATATACACCTTGGGATCGATTACAGACAGATACTCTTTCTAAGGTTCGCTTAATGTCTATCTTAAATGTATTTGATAAGTATCCAATAATAGGATCAAAGTTTTTTAATGATCTCAATGTAAATATTAAGGAATATTCTCATTATACCTTATACAAGACTATTAAAAGAATTATTGATCCCTATAATAAAGATTATAAGATTCAAAATTGGAATTTTCTTTGGGCAATGGATAAGCAAAGGAGAATGTATCAGCTTCTTTTTCAGAAAGTTAAAAAAAATGATAAAATAATGGCAGTAATGGTTGCTTTAGCACCATTAGAATTAATCAAGTTATTTTCAGACTATAAAAAAGAAAGCATTCTTAAAACACTTTCATTGCTTAATAACCCAAAAAATATATCATTTATGACATTATTATTTGCTCAAGGAAAGTCTATTGCTGAAGAAAGCCAGGAATTTAATATTTCTGATAAATATCTTGAAAGAATTCGCTTTTCCAAATATTTAAAAGAACAGCCAAATGTAAAAGGACAATGGTTTCCCAGTTTTGCTCCAAGATGTCCCATATGTGGTTCTTTTATGAAAGAATTGGAAGGATATCGTATTGGTTTTAGAAAGCTTATATGTCCTAAATGTGGATATGAAAAATATAAAAAATAAGTACAAAAGGAAAAGTTTAATTTTCGAATTACTTATTTCTTAATAGCACTTATTATGAAGTAATGTTTTCATACAAAAAAATAATTCCAACTTATTTTAAGAAATAATATAGACGAGAGAATATTAAAGAGGAGTTGATTGAAATTACAGAGATTGATTTTGCTGAGATTAAAAAAAAAATTGAATTAGGAGAATTTCAAGGTGCTTTAAATGATCTAATTTCTTTATTGATTGAAGATAATTATATGTCATTTCCACAGATTTTAGAAGGAATCATGGAACTTCAAAAAAAGGGGTCAATTTTATCAAATGAACAGTTTGAAAAGATAAAACCTTGGATTTTTGATTTTGATGAGACAATACAAGATTTAGCATTTAATATATATTCAAAAAAGATTAATCGAGAAATAGAATATTTTTACAATGAAATAGATTTACTTACATCTAGAATTGAAGATTTTGAACTAGGAATAAGAGAAAGGGTGGTTGGATTTTTAATAAAAACTTATCATATCCTTGCTAATAGAGAAAAAAATATGATTAAAGGATTGATTTCCAAGTTAGAGGATGAATCATGGTATGTGAGAATGGAGATAGTACGTTTTTTAGATATGGTTCTCACAGATAAACCAAATTTTATTAAAAATTTCGAAGATCAATTAAAAATGCTTTATAATGAAAAAGATTTAGATGTAAAAAAAGAAGGATTAGATTTTTTATTAAGATTATTTATAAAAACATATGAAGTCGAGGATCTTATAAAATTAATTAATTCCCTCTCGGATAAAGAATGGCCAACTCAAGAGAATATAATCTTTTTAATTGGAAAATTGGGAGTTCATAGAAAAGATTTGATTGAACCAGTATCAAAAAAATTACTCAGTCTCCTGGATCATGAAGATTATTTAGTAAGAAATGCAATAAAAAATATAATTGAAGAGATCTTGGAGGCCCATGAGAAAATTTTTGACGATGCTCTTTTCAATATATTAGAGAACGATGAAATAGATAATCTGGAGACTGTTGAAGAAATTCTAAAAATTTCAATATTTAAAAATGATTTTGAGCGATTTTATTACCTTTTTAACCTAATTGATCCCAACTATGACGCAATAATTACAACATTTAATAATATAATCAAAAAAATTAACTTATCAGACCCCAATTTCATGAATTCTTTAATCTCTCAATTAACAAAGAACCTATTAAAGAATTTATCTTCTGAAAATTATTCTAAATTAAAATTAATATTAAAAGCAAATCCTTATGACAATATTTATTTACAATCATATCAGGTCCTAAATGAAATTGATTTTATAGATAATAGAGAGGCAGAAAGAAGAAGACAATTACTTTTAGATTTTCTACTTGAAAGAAAACCAGAGCTTAGTTTCTCAAAAGTAAAAAAATGGTTAGAAGCTAAATTAGTTGATGGTCCTATTAATATTAAAGAAATTTCAGATAAATTTCACATAAATGAAGATCAAATCAAAACTTATTTAGAAAATATTATTGAAAAGGAAAAATTGAATGCGATCTTATCAAATAATATTGTTGACATTAAAACCACTTCATCTTTTAAAGGAGAAGATCTCTTATTTTTAAAAAAATGGAAGATCTCTGAAAATTTAGAAAATCCTGATAAGCACGATATTAAATTGTTTATTCATATTAGAAATATTTCGGGATCCTTAATCAATAATTTATCGATAGACATAGAATATCCTAGTGATATTTTTAATCTTACTATGGAAAATCAAGAGGAAATATTAAAAATTTTAGAACCTGATCAAGATCTTGTTTTAGCCTATATATTTGAAAAAAAGAGCGAAAAAATAGTTAATCCTAAGATAAGCAATATAAATATAATTTTTACCTATGAAAAAGAAGGGCAAATTCTTAACATAGAAAAATATTTGGATGTATTATTAGTGTAGTGGTTTAAGTTTACAATTAAAAACGTAATTTCTCAATTATTTTTTTTCCTGAAATGTTTTTCCTTCTAAAAGTGAACTTTGTTTAATGTTATTTCCATTAATATCTTCTTTGGGAAAACAAATATAACACCATCTTATCATATCCTGAAGGACGTATTTTCCATCCCAAGGAAGACCAAAATCATTACTATTATGCTCTCCAGCTCTTGGAAATCTAAAAGCACCCAATAATGATAGTTCTTCTGCTACTTGTTTTACAAATTCATCTGAACCGTATATAGCTGCTGTTTGTAAATATTGTTGTAATTTTTCCCTTCTTATATTATAGATTAAATCTTGTATGCTAGAAATTCTACAACAAATAACAAATCTATTTTGACACATGTGTATCTCATTAATTTTAGGCAAACTACGCATAAATACTACAGTCCAGTCTAACTTATTCTTAGGGGGATATAAAATTGTCGCTTTTTTCTTGGTAACATAATTTATAAAGAAGTATTCTCGTTTTCTTTGCATCTCCAAGCTGTCAGTTTGAGTCAGATTTGCGCGTGGAAGTACTCTATCCGCATTCTTTAGCCCCTCTGCTAGCATTTTTGCAAACCCTATAGGAGATAATTCAGAATAGCTATTCCTGAGCATTTTTAAAGAACGTTTCATGAGAACGCTCATATTATACCCTCCAACTTCACTACTGTGAGAAATTTTATTAATATCATCAGCAAATAAATTATTTAACGATGAAATATCTGATAAATCATCATTTTTTTGTGATAATTCACTTTCATTTTCTTTAGGGATTGCCGATTCATGAGGATTATCAATAATATAAATAATTCTTGGGCTTAAACATGCCCTTTGATTCCAATACACCACATCAATTGCTATTTTTTGTGCGATTTTCTGCATAGTATTTTTATCACTAAATATATCATCTGAAAGTACACTAAAGGAAAGTTTAGGACCATTATCTATTATCTTTATTCCATAGCGATTTGCTCTCCTTCTTATTTCTTCAATTGATTTAATGGCACCCCATGCCAGAACACAGTCTATATTTCCAGAATTAAAGAGTTCATCATAAATATCTCCTCTACTTCCTTTCCAATAAAGAACTGCAATTTCTTTTGCTAATTTTTTATCTATTTCTGCTATAGATTCGCATAGTTTTACAGTTACATATGGTTCTTGATGAGAAAGTTTTATCATATTTACATTTTTAGTTATTAGTCCATATGAAAGAGATGTTGGACCTAAACCAAAAGAATTACCCGCAAGATTATGTAGTACTACACCTCTAGGTTGTGCATGTATCCTTGCATTTCCTTTTGGCATCCACTCTTCCAAATATTCTTTTCCTCCTATTTCGCCTTTTAATTGTAATTCTGAGTTCTTCTTATTCCAAAGTCTAATTGTCCCTAAAAATTCGATTTCACATAATTCTCTTGATTGTCCCGTCATGATGGGAATGACTTCTAAGACTTCTTTTCTAAGGTCATAATTAGGATCAAGCCATAAGTCACCTACTTGATCCATTATTTCAAATAATTCATTCAAATCCCTATCATGAGCTCTTCTTTTTCTTAAAGCTAGTTTTTCTGCGGTATCTAATACAGTCTTTTTATCGAATATAGGAAAATCGAATTCTAACACTTCATCTTGTCGTTTTACTATTTCTTTTGTGGTATTTTTAGAATAGACGGGCTCAAAAATGAATCCTGGTATTTTTAATTTTTTCTTCAATCTTAATTCACTTTATAATTATATTAATAATCTCCTTTAATAAATATAAAATAAAATAAAAGAAAGATTTGAATTTCAACAATTTATAGAAAATTCTCTTTAATTTTAACAAAAATTATGTTGCAGTTTCATCTGCTAATTGTACTCCACAACCTTTTGCTTCAGCACCTTCTGCTCTACCAATAACTTCAATAATCTTTCCCTTTCTTCCACATGGACAGTCATCCTCACTTACAATTCGTACTATATCATCTTGGAGGATTGATACTCCGGCATAACTGTGGGCAAGAGGATTTATTAGATTTGCTAACCCTTTTTCTCCCATTTCTACAGGTTCTAAGGTTTCCACATCCCTAACAATTATATCTTGCCAAGGATAAGTATGTTTATTGTGTTCTTCACATTCTACAAAAATAACGTCTGATTCGGAAAAACTATAGATATCTTTCACATTCTTTTTAGAGATCCCAAGGATTTTAGCCATATCTCTCCTGAATTCTTCAGGAGAAATTGCCTCTCCCTGAAATGTTTTCCATCCTCCTCCTGTTAAAATAACTGATTCTTCACCTATATCAAAAACCTGCCCTGTTTGTTGGTGATACCCAGATAGAATCTTATACATTAAAGGTACCGAACCAGTTATCCACCCTATTCCTTTTTGTGATGGATTTGAACTTAAGAAACCGAATGTTTTTTGTGCATCAAATTCAATTTTTTTCCCTTGTTTTATTGCTTCTGGGCTGGGCATTTTCAAGCAATACACTTTCTCTTCTGATGTATTCACAAAATGCATCATTAGCGAGAACATGATCGTTGGGTCTTTAATTTTATCATCAATGCCATATTCTTTTTGGGGTTCAGGAATAAACATAAGACTCCAATAGTAATTATCTAATCCAACATCTTCTATTACATTACTAAACATATTAACATATCTTAATATATTTGTATGATCTCTCCCTACAATAGATGGATCTCCTGATGTGCCTGTTGATCTCGACCAGACTTGAATTTCACTTTCAGGTACAGTTAAGAACTTCTTGGGAGATCCTTTCTGTTGCTTAAAATTAGCTGTCGTTATGTAGGGTATCTTAGCTAAATCATCTAAACTTTTTAAATCTGTATTAGGATTGAAATTCTGCTGTTTACATATTTGCCTGTATAAACCACATCCTTTAAACTGATGCATTAAGGATTCCTTGATTGCATTAAATAAATCATTTTTTACGCCAGTTTGATCTTCATTTTTGAAATCTTTTAGTCCTTTTTTTAAAATATCATCAATTTTCATTTAATTTTACCCTTAATTTTGTATAAAAAAAAGATAATAAGAATATTTAAATGATATGAAATAGATAAATTTAAAAATAATTAATTTATATTGATTATTCTAAACAAATTAGTGACATCGAAGCTTAAAATATAAATTTTTTAAAATTAAACCAATTTTATAAAAATAAAAAAGAAATTTAAAATAATAATAAAAAAATTCTTTTTGATGGGAAAGAGATTAATTATTCTCCACCCGCTAAAGTAACAAATGTCATATTATTATTATAATAACCTAAATCTTTCTTACCAAATATTTCACCACCTGCACCAAAAATCATTCGAGGGAGATCTTTACCAACAGTATCATCGATTTTTTCAATTATTTCAGGAATCATATCTCCATAAGACATGGCCCTATTAAAACAATCAAATCCAAGCAGAAATTTGGGTTTAGTGATATTTTCTATAGCTTGATTTATCGCACTTTCCGTAGTTCTTTTAAGTACTTTAATGTTGCTCCTAAAAATCTCAATTTCTTCGGGTATTTCATAATTAAATGGGAAACTGGTGGTTACCAGATTTGACAAATTAGGGTTTGTAAGAAGCCCTGAAAGATGGATGATCTCCTCTCCATTACTTTTTTCTCTAAATCCTAAAGAAACATAAGGATTTTGGTACCCATATGGCCTTAATTGCTCTAATGATTCTAATTTTATACTTGCGGCATTACAAAATCCTTCTAATGCTGGTTTTCCATCTATTTTTAGGAAAAAACCACCAATTTTTTTAGTTGGCTTTAAGGTTTTTCCTGTAGATTCTGCTCCCGCACCAAATCCAAATCCAAATTTTGTCGCTCCTTCTCCAGATAAAATAACCCCAACAATATTGTCATCACCAATTTGATCGTTATAAAATTCAACAGATTCATAGTTTCGAACATCAGTAGCAACATTTCCCACTATCGGTAAATCAAAACCTTTATTATATAAGCATTCTAATAATTCTTGAGCACTTGTCAACCCCATTCCCTCTTCTTTAAAATCATCGAGTTGCTTTTTAAAGAATCGAGATACTAATCCAGACATTAACGATATAATTCTCATATTTAACATTTCTTGCTTCTTAAATACCTCAGGTGGAAATTTATATCCATCTTGAAACATCAACATGAAACGATTTTCTTTTGGAAGTAATCCACTGCTTCTTTGATATATGGATTTTGCGATATTTTCGTAATCTAATTTAGATTCAGGATAATTAAAAGAACTATCAATATTTATATCACCACCTATTAACATTAACCCAACACTTCTAAATGCATATCTATTGTTTACTAAAATACCATTAGCAGTACTACCAATCAAAGTTACATCTGAACCAAGTTCTTCCCTAACGCCTTTTAATACTTTATTATAATTATATTGTATACGTGATAAAGAGTCCACAGCTAGGATCGCTAATTTTGGTTTTAGTTTAATACCTCCTAATGCTTCCTTAACAACAATCCTGCCTGCTTCATAACTATCAAATTCGGTTGTTAAAGCTACTGCAGCATCAATCATTTTTTTTTCCTTTTAAATTTTTTCCTATTTAATATTCTATATTTTGGATAAAATCATCTATTTTTTGTCTAATATTATTTAGATCTCTTGAAATCTCACTCAAAAATGATTTCAATTTCATCTTGCTCTCTATATCTGTTTGAGCCATCATTTCTGAGTTAATTGCAGGCTTCTCTTGAGGAGCTGATATTTCTTCTATTTTTGGTTCTTTCCTGGTTACTTTTTCTATCTTTGGTTCAACTATACGTAATTTTTCTTCAAATTCTTCTTCAGTCGCTTCTATTAATTGTGCTTCAGACAAATTGGGAAATTGTTCTGGTTCTGCTCCACTTTCCACTACTTCAATACTTGCTCCATATAATTTTTTTCTGGATTTAATTTTGGTTGCACTCACGCCTGCATGATATTTATCTATCATACTCGAGTTTACCCCGCTCCAAATCCATAATTTCGGACGTTTCGCATGTATATCAATTATTATATAGATTTTATCTTCTTTTAATTTAATATCATTAACAGGTACAATATCCTTCCCATCAATAGTATATATCATCAAACTCATATTTTCTATTTTTCACCTCTTCATATTTTTATAATTCTACTTGACCAATTATCTATTCTATTTTTATATTGTTGTATTTCTGCAATACCCAATTTTCTATTTAATTTATTTAACTCTTTTTCGGCTTTTGAAATATCAAAAAGGGCAAGAGAAGTACCTATATTTAATAAAATCGCATCTTTTAATTGTTCAAGTAATTTACTTAATTCATTTCCAGTAAATTCTTCAAGTTGAGCTTTTAATCCATCAAATATTGACTCAAGTGTTTGGTATCTCTCTTTCAATTCCTTATTTTCTAATGATTTTATCATACCTTCTAGGCTTTCTTCGACTATTTCGAGTGTGGGTAATTTTTCTTCAAAAGAAGGTTCCTCAACCGATTCAACTAATTCAGTTTTTATAACTCCTATATCAACTTTTTCTGCTATAAGTGGTTCAGGCTCTATTGGTTCCATCTCGGCTTGAGATATTACAGGCTCCTTTTCAACAGCTTCAATCTCAGGTGGCACTTCAATACTAGGAGGATGTGGTTGAGTTTCTAAAGGTTCAGTGGTAGTTACAAGAGTAGGTACTATCCCTTCTTTTACTCCTAATGCTCCTAACTCTTTTCCGGGAATTTTCAAAATATTATCTCCGATTTTTGCGATCTCTTCTCTACTCCTTTTTAAAATATCAATCATCGCGAGTCTTACATATGACAAATTCATATCATCTGATCCCAGAGCAAGTAACAATAGATGAGGAGGAATATCATATAATAAAATGTATCCTTTGCTCCCTTCAATCATAAGTTCATTGAGTTTCCCGTGGTTAATACCATTAGAAAATTGCCTAAAAGTGTCGCGTAAAACCCCTATTTCCCATAGAATTTCATCTGGAACTCTAAATGGTATCGTTGATTCAATTACAATATCATCCTTCGCATTAATGAAAAAACATCCATTTAAATCCGTAACTTTTTCTATTTCTTGCAAATACCCGAGCAAATTATACTCTTGAATGATTTCACTCATGTTTATATATCAGACACCTCCAATATGAAATCTTCCAATAATTTCTCAAGTTCAATAGCAAGATTGGTCATGCCAAATGCGATTCTAAATAGATCTGCTTCTTTATCAATTATTGATGTTAAAATTGCTTTCGGACCAGCATCTTGAATGATTACTCTTCCATAATCGCTATTTATATATAATTTTTTTAATATTCCTTTCCGTAATTGCTCACAGAGATATCGAAAGGTGAGTTTAACCGCAGCAGAAATAGCTCCAACTAAAATGGGATCAATTTCTCCTCCCTTCCAAGTATTAACTATAGGAACACCACCTGGATATGTTATTACTATTTGACCTTGGACATCGCTTTGAGAATCTGTAAACTCTTGAATAATTCTTTTTAATTTTGATAATGTTTCTTCGTTAGACAAAACAATCAATCTCTTCTATTTCTTATTAAGTAATTTATATTTAGATTATAACCAAAAAAAATATTTACTTATACCTATATAATTAAATTTTGACAATAAAAATATTCTGTAGTAGTCTTTAAAAATTAGATTATTTTTTATTTTTATCTCGAAAAAAAAGTAAAATTATAATAATCTGATTAATAATGAAATTTAATCATTTTTAATATTTATCAAATATACTAAATTCATCTAACAAGAGGGAATTAAATTAAATGTTTGTTGCTGCTTTAGATTTAGGTACTACTGGTTGTCGCACATATATTTTTGATATTTCGGGGACCATTTTAGCTTGGGATTATCGAGAATGGAATAGTTTATATCCAAAACCATCCTTTGTAGAGCAAAATGCAAATATATGGTGGGAATCAATTAAAGAAACGATTGATTCAGCATTGAAAAAAAGTGGAGTTGATAGTACCGAAATCGTAAGTTTATCAATAACTAATCAGCGTGAGACAATAGTTCCTGTTGATAAAGAAGGTAATCCATTACATAATGCATTAGTATGGCAAGATAGGAGAACCACAGATCAAGTAGAATTTATTAAACAAAAAATAGGAATTGATAAGATATATAAAACTACAGGGCTTACCATTGATCCCTATTTTTCTGCTACAAAAATCTTGTGGTTTAAAGATAATAAACCAGAAATATATAACAAAACTCATAAATTTCTCTTAGTTTCTGATTTTATCATAAATAAACTGACCGGGAAATTTTATAGTGATTTTAGTAATCTTAGTAGAACTATGTTATTTGATATTAATAATCTAAGATATTCTGAAGATATTGCTTCCGAATTAGAAATTGATCTCGATAAAATGCCAGAACCTGTCGAAAGTGGCGTAGATATTGGAGAAATTGTTTCTGATGAAACTTCTTTTGATAAAAAAACCTTAGTGATTACGGGCGCAGGAGATCAGCAATCTGCAGCGTTAGGAGTAGGTGTGAATAAAGCAGGTGATATCAAATGTACTACAGGTACAGGAAGTTTTATATTAGCATATTTAAAAGAACCCAAATTAGATCCAGAAAAGCGGGTATTATGTAGTTGCCATGCCATACCAGGTGCATGGGTTCAAGAAGCAAGCGTATTCACCACAGGTGCAGTGCTTCGATGGTTTAGAGACCAAGTAGGACAAGTTGAATGCCAAAAAGCAGAAGAAGAAGGTGCTGATCCCTATGATTATATGACTGCGTTAGCAAATGAATCTTCTCCAGGAGCAAATGGTTTATTAATGATCCCACATTTGGTTGGTGCTGGAGCACCTCATTGGAATCCCTATTCGAAAGGAGTTTTATTTGGATTATCATTAGGTCATGAACGAAAAGATCTGTATAGATCAATTCTTGAAGGAGTCGCATTTGAAATAAAGAAAAATATTGAAGTTTTTAAGAGTATTGGGATAGCACCCTTACAATTGAAATTAACCGGCGGGGGAGCTCGCTCAGATTTATGGAATCAGATAATGGCGGATGTTTTAAACATTGTTTGTGTAAGGAATGAGATTGAAGAGGCGACTTCCTTAGGAGCGGCGATCTTGGCCGCATCTGGTGCTGGATTGTTTCCAGATATTTCAGAAGCTGCTGAAAATATATGTAAAGTGGAAAAGAAATATATCCCAGATGAAACTCAACATAAATTTTATAATAAATTATATAATTTTTCTTATGATCTCTATACCACAATTAATCAAAAGAAGTTATTTAAGACTTTTGATGATATTTTTTCTTCAAATGAATGAGTAACTAAAAATTTTTAATATTTTTTTCTTCTTGAAAGCTTTATTCTTTTCTATGGTTTTTTCGGTTAAGTCTTTTTTAAAATTAAGTTTAATAATTAGGTTATTCTAAAATTTTAATTTAAAATTCTTGAAATAAAAAAATAAATATCAAAAACCTATATCTTTATTAAAATATAATTATTAATTCACGTGTGAAAAACTATGGAAGAAAATTATGTAACTTATACTGATAAACAAGAAAACATTGGAACTTTATTTTATTTGGTATTAGTAGTCGGATGGTTCATAACTATTGTCGGAAGTGTATGGACTCTTATCGATATATTCAATCCATTACAAGGAGTGCAGGATTTTTTCTCTAAAAATATAGGATACTTGCTTGTTGGGATTTTTGGGTTTTCCTTATTTCTATTCTTTCTATTGGTCTTTTTCGTGGGTTTTTATAGAAGAGGGAAAAAAAGAATCCTCAAAATTCTCTACACTAAAAAGGAATTAGAAGAACAATATCGAGATCGCCTTGGAATAAAGATAGTTGCTGGCGGATTTATTGTCAGTGTCATAGGTGTTTTGATCGCAATATTAATAGCAATTATATTAAATGCCTCTTCTGGCTCAGGAGACAGCTTATTGATGTCATTAATTTCAATTATGACTTTATCAATAGGGACATTTATTTTATCTATAGGTATCTTAATTTTTATAATAATTGGGATCATACTATTTCTAACCTTTATTATTAGGAATGGATTCTACTTTATAGCTAAGATTATCTATAAAATGTCTGAATAAATTTATATCACTTCTTTTTTCTTTCATTTTCTTAATTTTAGATTTAGAAAATCAATGGAGTGGTTTTATTTAAATCATAAGTTAATTTAGAGTATAACTAAAAGAATATTATCTCTCTAAGAAGAAGACTATGTCAATCAAAGTTGGAACGGTGTTTAGTTTTCAAGATCTTCCAAATGTTTCCAAATTTCCTTTTATTATTAATAAGAAGCAGAAAAATGGAATTTTTGTAAGAAAAGGCTTATTCGTTTCTACAAAATCTGATGAAGGATATTTACTTGGTATTATTGAAGAAATTATTTTATTAAACGAATATTTTTCCGATGGGCTCACTATTAAGGCTTATGATGAAAATAAAAATCCAAATATATTAAAAGGATTATTTCCAAGCGATGATTTTGAATTCGCAATAGCAATTGTAAAGTGCCTTGGAATTATTGAATTTAATCAACAAAATCCAGAGCTTATAGAAAAATTAAGCAGAATGAGCTACCCTGCGACACCTGGTGCGCCAGTGAATGTTGTGGATCAATCAATATTAACTCAATTTATTGGATTTGATACTGAAAATGGATTAAATGTAGGTACTGTAAAAGTCACCAATTATAAGGCATTAATTGATATGGACCGTTTATTAAACAAACATCTTGCGATATTATCGATATCAGGTGGGGGGAAAAGTTATCTCACTTCAATTCTTATAGAAGAATTATTATCACGAGAAAAAGGCACACCCGCCATAGTATTAATTGATGTGCATGGAGAATACCTCTATCTCAAGGACCTGCCGAAATTTAAAGATAAAATACAAGTTTATGATACGACCTTTTTTCAAATCTCCACCTCAAACCTCTCCCCATGGACATTTAGGAAATATCAAAAACAGATTTCACATGTACAAGTACGTGAATTATCAAAATACATTCAAAAACTAAATAAGGATGATGAAAAAAAGGGAAAATATAGCCTTTCGGATTTAATGAATTTTATAGAGGAAGACCCCAACACCAATAAAAATACGAAACAAGCGCTTATCGGATGGTTGACTGAATTAGATCGATTGCATCTTTTTGGTACAATGGAAAATCCTAATTTAAAAAATATTCTTAATGAAGGAGAAATGATCATCCTTTCATTAGAAAAAGAGATTAATATCAGGAAAAAACAGATAATTGTGGATTATCTCTGCAATCGGCTTTTTTACTTGCGCAGGATTGATAAGGTGCCACCATTTTTCTTAATCGTGGAAGAGGCTCACCAGTTCTGTCCTGAAGCAGCCCAATCGAAAGCAATTTCTAAATCGATCTTGGAAACTATTTCTCGAGAGGGAAGAAAGTTTCTCGCGTGTTTATGTTTAATTAGTCAGAGACCAAAGCGATTAAGCACAACAGCTTTATCTCAAATGAATTCTAAGATGATTTTAAATATAAAAAATCCGTATGATTTAAAACATTTAATGGATAGTTCTGAAGCAATTACTAAGAAATACGCGGATATGATTTCCACATTGGGTGTTGGCGAAATGCTATTAATGGGAAATGCAGTGAACTATCCCGTGTTTATTGACGTTAGAGAAAGACATTTCAAGTCTGACTCAGAGGATATCAGTTTAGCACAAATCTGCCAACATTGGCAGGAAAAATTAAAGTGATTCTTTAATTAATTTTTTTTTGATGGTCTTTGTATCTTTGTTAAGAATAATTCTTTTCTTATTCTTAGAAATTCGAAATACTTTAATTATATTCGCACTTTCAAGCTTCATAAAGATTTCCTGAAGATAATATGAATTTACATATTTATAATCCTTTTTTAGCAATTCTTCAAGCCTTTTGTCAAGAATCTCCCCCTTATTATCGATTAAAATATCAATTATAGCATTTGTAATAGGGTTAATATTCCAGTATTTTGTTTTCAAAAAATCAACTCCTTCTCTTTGTTTAATACAACTTATAAATTTTATTTTCCAATTAAGTTTGTGTTTTTAATATAAAAGCAGAAATTAATACCTTTCGGAGAGGCAATAACTTATACAAATAATTTTTCTCCTTCTTGCTTCTCGATTTTTCTTCTTTTGAGCGTTTTTCCAAATTCTTCATACCATTTAGTTAGCTCCGGGGTTATAGTAGGATGAATATCTTCCTTAGCTTTTTTGAAATGTTCTAAAAACACTTTTCTAGCTCGAATATTCTCTCTAAGAGCTTCCATACCAGCTTCTCGGGTCCATGATTCTATATCAGCACCCGAAAAATTCTCGGTCATTTTGACCAAGTTTTCTAAATTAATATTGGATGCTAA
>Ga0102944_1001459_pt1 | contig 15563 bp, 12 predicted proteins | sample SalPonD_shore_MG_FD_78172 | JGI IMG/M metagenome (GOLD analysis project Ga0102944, IMG submission 78172) | Salt pond soil microbial communities from South San Francisco under conditions of wetland restoration - Salt Pond MetaG... | ecosystem: Environmental > Aquatic > Marine > Intertidal zone >...
AATCCGCGGCGGCAGGCCGTACAGGCGCTCGAGGTCCTGCACCGCGGTGGCGTGGGCGGCGCGGCTCAGGGGGCCGTCCAGATCGCCGATGTGGGAGCTGAGGATGATGTCCCCGTCCCGGCTCAGGGCCACGGTAGCCTTCAGGTGTCCGCCCAGGGCGAGAATGCCGGGCTGTACCCTGGCGGCCAGCGCGGCGGGGGCATAGCCACGGGCGCGGCGCAGGATCTGCAGGCGGCCGCAGTGGATGCGGGTTACGGAATCGTCCACGGCGCGGACAATGTCCCGGTCGTGCAGCAGGAACGCATCGGCAATACCGGCCAGGCGCTCCCGGGCCTCGTCGTTGGCTATGGCGATCGGTTCCTCGGAGCGGTTACCGCTGGTGGCCACCAGGGCAAAACCGGTTTCCCGCAGCAGCAGGTGATGCAGCGGCGTGGCCGGCAGCATGACGCCCAGGTACGGATTGCCCTCCGGGGCGACCCCGTCGGCGACGGCGGCGTCGGGCCGCCGGCGCAGCAGCACGACGGGACGCTCGCGTCCGGTCAACAGGTCCGCTTCCGCGCTGGAGATCTCGCAGGCGGCAAGCACGTCGGCCAGGGCCGGCAGCATCACGGCCAGAGGCTTGTCCGGGCGCTGCTTGCGCGCGCGCAGCCGCGCCACCGCCTCTTCATTGCGGGCATCGGTCAGGAGCTGGAAACCGCCCAGGCCCTTGAACGCCACAATGCCGCCGCGGCGCAAAACCCGGGCCGCGGCCGGCACGGCGTCAAAGCCCTGTGCCAGCACCGTGCCATCGGGTACGCACAGCATGACCCGCGGTCCGCAGGCCGGGCAGGCGTTGGCCTCGGCGTGGAAGCGGCGGCTGCCGGGATTGACATATTCCGCCGCGCAGGCCGGGCACAGGGGGAAGGCATCCATGGCGGTACGGGCCCGGTCATAGGGCAGGTCGCGGACAATGCTGTAGCGCGGCCCGCAGTCAGTGCAGTTGGTAAACGGGTACCGATAGCGGCGGTTGCCGGGGTCCAGGGTTTCCGCCAGGCAGGTATCACAGGTGCCCAGATCCGGCGACAGCTCCGTGCTCACCGCGCCGGCGCGGCGGCTGTCACGGATCTCGAAACCGTCCCCGGCGGTGGGGGGAATGTCCGTGACGGCCACGTCGCGGACGTCGGCCTGAGGCGGCGCCGCAGTGCGCACATCCTCGATGAAGCCGGCGATGTCCTCCGCCCGCCCCTGGATCTCCACACAGACACCCCGGCCATCGTTGCAGGCAAAGCCGCTAAGCGCGCGCGCCAGGGCGCGACGGTACAGGAAGGGACGGAAACCCACTCCCTGCACGGTACCGCGGACACTGAGCCGGCAGCGCTGCGGCACTGTCGACGGGAGGCTGTTTGCGGAAAGCTTCGCAGTCACGGTTCCTCGACCTCCACCTCCACATCTTCCAGCCAGACACCGTCGGCACGGGGATCGGCGAAGTCTTCCGAGACGGTGGCGTGCAGGACGGCGCCTTCCGCGATGGTGCCGCGCGCGGCCGCCTCAAAGTGCTCGGCAAAATGTTCGGGCGACATCTGGGACAGTGCCCCCAGCCGCACGCTCACCGCGGTGATGCGCACCGCGCCCTGGGCCGCGGCAATGTCCTGCAACTGCCGCATGAAGCCGCGCAGCAGCGAGGCTTCATGCATGCTCCGACTCCCGTGCGGTCAGCTCCGCCAGGATACGCTCCACCACCTCGGCGGCGGCGGCGGCCACGGCGGGCGACAGCTGCCGCCCGGCTTCAAAATCTTCTCCCTCCACGGCGTAGATCACGCAGCGGGCCGGCAGCGTCCCCAGGGCGCGGGCCAGTTCCACCGCTTCCCCCGGGCCGAAACCGTGAGTGGACAGGGCAAACAGTTCCTGCGGCAGCGGCCCGTCCGCGGCATCGAAACGCCGGATACTGCCGGGCGCGCCGCCGCCGCTGCAGGCATCGACGAGATACACCGTTCCTGCCTGTTCCAGCCGGGCCAGCAGGGCGGCGACCTCGCCGTCGTGTTCCAGTACCTCAACGTCATTATCGAGCCGTTCGCGCAGCCGCGCCGCCACCGCCCGACCCACGGCATCGTCACCGCGCGCCGGATTACCCACACCGATAATGCGTACGGTTTCCATTACGAACATCCTTAAAAAATATCACAGGATAATTTCTAAACGCTTTTTGCATAACGCCATAGTTCAAAATGCTTTTGAACCACGGAGAGCACGGAGGACACGGAGGTTTATAATTGAATTTATTCTTTTACTCCGTGTTCTCCGTGCTCTCGAAAACATGTTCCCGACGTTTTCTACCTCCTGCATCCCTGCAGTCGTCCGTGGTTAATACCTGAACTTTGTAAGAACAGTGAACTTTAAATTTGTCTGAGATTCTCTTCATGAACAAAAGATACTGATTATCCCCGATCCAGTTCCAGGCGCAGGAAATGGGTGGCGCAGGAGATGCACGGATCGTAGTTGCGTACCGTCTGTTCGCAGCGCCACTGCAACTTGTCCTCGGGCAGGTCCAGCCAGGCCGGGATAAACGCCTTCAGATCTTCTTCAATGCAGGCCTGGTTCTGGGCCGTGGGCGGCACGATGCGCGCCCGGGCGATGCTGCCGTCGGCATGCAGGCGGTAGCGATGATAGAGCAGACCGCGCGGCGCCTCGGTGGCGCCGCAGCCGCTGCCGGCAACGGCGGGCGCCGCCACGGCCGGCGCTTCCGGCTCGGTGTAATCATCGATAATGGCGACGGCCTCGTCGCAGGCATGCAGCACCTCCACGGCGCGCACTATGATGCTCCGGTAGGGATTGCGGCATACCGGCCCGAGACCGGCCGCCGCGGCCGCCTCCCGGGCCACGGGGGCGAGGCGCTCGTAATTCAGGGCATAGCGTGCCAGCGGCCCGCACAGGTAGGCGCCGCGTTCCTTGATGCGCGAGCGCAGGGCGGTGGAGCGGGCGATGTGGGTCTCCTCGAAATGGGCGTCGTAGTCCCGCACCGGGATATCCAGCCCCTGGCTGGAGGCGATGCGTCCTTCATTGAACGGGTATTCGTTGTCGGGACGCAGGGCCACGAATTCATAATCGCGCTCGCAGTCCGGAAACTCGAAGCCGGCCACCCAGCGCACGGTCTCCACGGCCAGGTCGCGGGCACGTTGCAGTTCCTCGCGCAGGGACTCGAACTCGCGTCGGCGCGGCAGCTTGTAGAAACCGCCGACGCGCACGTTGATGGGATGCACCTCGCGCCCGCCCAGCAGGGCGACGATGGCATTGCCTGCCTTCTTCAGGGCCAGGCCGCGGCGCACGATATCGGCGTGCGCCTGCGCCATGGCCATGGCGCTGTCGTAGCCGAGAAAATCCGGGGCATGCAGCATGTAGATGTGCAGGGCGTGGCTTTCCATCCACTCGCCGCAGTAGAGCAGCCGCCGCAGCCGGCGGATGGGCGCGGGGACGGTGACACCGACGGCGTCTTCCATAGCATGCACGGCGCTCATCTGGTAGGCCACGGGACAGATCCCGCAGATGCGCGCGGTGATATCCGGCGCCTCGGTGAAGTCGCGGCCGCGCAGGAAGCCCTCGAAGAAACGCGGCGGCTCGAAAATGTTGAGCTCGGCGTCGCGCACGCCGCCGTCGCGCAGGGTCACGTGCAGGGCGCCCTCGCCTTCCACCCGCGCCAGGTAGTCGACCTTGATGGTTTTACGGGCCATGACGCTTGCTCTCCTTGCGGAAGGGCTTGGCATAGGTATTGAACGTGCGGTACACGCGCTGCACGTCGCGGGCGGGCATACCCAGTTCCCGCAGCCGCCCGCTCAGGGCAGCCGTGTTCGGCGTTTCCTTGGGACCGTAGCAGCCGTAGCAGCCGCGATCGTAGGACGGACACAGGGCACCGCAGCCGGCGTGGGTTACCGGGCCCAGGCACGGCGTGCCGTGGGCCACCAGCACGCAGACGTTGCCGGCACGCTTGCAGTCCATGCACACGGACTCGGGAGAGATGGCGGGGCGGCGCCCGGCGATGAACGCACTGATCACTTCCAGCAGCTGATACTTGTTGATGGGGCAGCCCTGCAGCTCGAAGTCCACTTTCACGTGCCCGGAGATGGGCGTGGACGTCGCCAGGGTGTCGATGTATTCCGGGTGGGCGTACACCTGGGCGGCGAACTCCTTCACGTCGCGCAGGTTGCGCAGGGCCTGGATGCCGCCGGCGGTGGCGCAGGCGCCGATGGTGACCAGGAACTTCGAGCGGCGCCGCACGTCGCGGATGCGCTGGGTATCACGGGGCGTGGTCACCGAGCCTTCTACCAGGGACAGATCATAACTGCCCTTGATCCCGGCCCGGCTTGCCTCGCGAAAGTAGGCGATGTCCACGGCGCCGGCCACTTCCAGCAGTTCGTCTTCCAGGTCCAGCAGGGACAGCTGGCAACCGTCGCAGGACGCGAATTTCCATACTGCCAGTCTCGGTTTTTTGCCCGCCATATCAGAACTCCTTCAGCCCGAACAGGGCACGCACGCGATCATAGCGGAACACCGGCCCGTCCCGGCACACGAAAGCCGGTCCGAACTGGCAGTGGCCGCAATGACCCACGGCGCATTTCATGTTGCGTTCCATGGACAGGTAGATGCTCTCCGCCGGCAGTCCCATGTCGATCAGGTTGCCGATGGAAAAGCGCATCATTACTTCCGGCCCGCAGATGCAGGCGATGCTGTTGCCGGGATCGAACTGCCCCGGCTGGAGCAGGGACGTCACCACGCCCACCGGCCCGCGCCAGTCGCCGGCGGCGTGATCCACGGTGACGAGAACGTTGGCACCGGCGCGATCCCGCCAGCGCTGCAGTTCGCGTTCGAACAGGATATCGTCCGGACTGCGCGTGCCGTACAGCAGGGTAATGCGCCCGTAATCCCGCGGCCGGGCGAACAGCCGGTAGAGCAGCGGCCTGAGCGGCGCCAGTCCCAGCCCGCCGGCCATGATCACCACGTCGCGGCCGGCGGCGGCCGCCAGCGGCCAGGTGCTGCCGAAGGGTCCGCGCAGTCCCAGCTGCGCGCCCGGCTTGAGCCCGGCCAGCGCCGTGGATACGGCACCCACGGCGCGGATGGTATGCACCAGGCCGCCCCGTTCCGGATCGCCGCTCATGCTGATCGGCACCTCGCCCACCCCGGGCAGGCACAACATATTGAACTGACCGGGGCCGAAGCCTGTTCCCGGCGGCGCCTCCAGCGCCAAGGTCCACACGTCATGGGTCTCGCGGCGGCGCCGGCGCACGCGGGTCACCTCCGGCAGCATGGGATCCGGCGGGATCTTGCGTGCCGTGGCTTCAGTCATGGCGGCCGTACACATCCAGGAGCTGCAGCCGGGTGGCCTGCAGGCGCTGGGTCAGCAAGGGCACGAAACAGTTCATCATGGCAAAGCCCAGGTCGTGGTCCGACTCACATTTACCGCGCAGGCAGGCCGCATCCAGGGAAATGGCGCGTACCGGCTCCAGCGCCCGCGCGTCGAAGGTCCAGCGATACGGCGACACCAGCCACGACACACCGACCACCTCGCCGGGCCCCAGGGTCTGAATAATGATACCGGGGCGGCCGGGGGCGTTGATCTCCAGTGCCACGCGGCCTTCGCGCAGGAGATAGAACTCGTTGGCGGGGTCGCCCTCGTGCAGCAGGTACTCGCCTTCCCGGAAGCGCACGTTTTTGGCGCAGCCGGCGGCAAGGCGCACGTGGTGTTCGGCCAGGGTTGTGAAAAAGGGATGTTCCAGGACAATGCGTTCCAGGCCTTCACGGCCCCGTTCTTTCAGATCATCGCTCATGTGCCGCCTCGCTCTGCTGTATGGCCCGGACTTCCTCGGTAATGTCTATGCCCACCGGGCACCAGGTAATGCAGCGGCCGCAGCCGACACAGCCCGAGGTGCCGAACTGATCGTGCCAGGTCGCCAGTTTGTGAGTCAGCCACTGCCGGTAGCGCGAGCGCGTGGACTGGCGCACGCTGCCGCCGTGCAGGTAGGAAAATTCGCCGGTGAAACAGGAATCCCAGTGCCGGCTGCGTTCGCTGCTGCCGCCGTCCAGGCTGCTGCCGTCCACCGTGGCGGTGCAGAAACAGGTGGGACAGACCTGGGTGCAATTGCCGCAGGACAGGCAGCGTTCCGCCACCTCGTCCCAGCGCGGATGCTGCAGGTTGCGCATGAGCACGGCGGGCGCGTTGTCCGCGTCCAGCTCCCGTCCCATTTGCGTCTTCGTTGCCTCGACCACATCCCGGGCACGCTGCTGCTCCGCCTGCGTGGGTTCACGGCCCGGCAGTTCCGCCACTACGGCCGCGCCGGCGTCCGAGCCGGCCTCCACCAGCAGGCGGTGCGTGTCGCCGTCGAGGAGTTCCGTCAACGCCAGATCGAAACCGTGATCGGCGCGGGGGCCGGTGTCCATGGAAACACAGAAACAGGTGCCGCCGGCCTGGCCGCAGTTGACCGCGACAATGAAATTATCCTGACGGCGGGCCGTGTAATGGGGATCGGGGAACTCGCCGTGCAGGAGCACGCGGTCCTGGATTTCCATGGCGTGGATCTCGCACGAACGTACCCCGATGAACGCGTAGCGGGGCGGCTCGGTCACCTGGGGCACGATGGTCAGTTCGCCGTCCACCTGCTCCGCCCGCCACAGCGGCTGCTGCGGTACGTGCAGGAACTGCTTGAAGGAATGGGGCCCCACGGCATAACCGAACAGGGCCTGATCGTCGCGTTGCTGCAGCCGGTAATGACCGCCGTCCTGCGCGTCGGTCCAGCCGGCGGGCAGGTCCGCCACGCCAGCCAGCTCGTCGTAGACGATGGCCTGATCGCGCAGGGTCGGACCGATCAGGGTATAGCCCCGATCCCGGAGGCGGTGCAGCAGGCTGTCCATGTCCTGCCGGGCGTTGTCGAGGATGCGCATCATGGACGACTCATGCGGCAGTGGTTTTGCGGGTCAGCAGTTGCCGGTACAGCGCGGCGTAATGGCGGGCGCAGGCCTCCCAGCCGAAATCGGCGCCCATGCCGGCCAGCATGATACGCCGCCACGCCGCCGGATCCGATGCAAACAGGGCCAGTCCACGCTGCACGGCTTCGCGCAACGCGGCGGCTTCGGCTGCGCGGAACAGGAAACCGGTGGCAGTGCCGGCGCGCAGGCCGGCGGCATCGGCGTCGGTAATGGTATCCACCAGTCCGCCGGTGGCCCGCGCCACCGGCACGGTGCCGTAGCGCAGGGCATAGAGCTGGGTCAGGCCGCAGGGTTCGAAGCGGGACGGCATGAGCAGCATATCGGCGCCGGCCTGGATGCGGTGGGCGAGGGCTTCGTCGAAGCCGATGCGCACCGCCATCTGTCCCGGCCGCTTGGCGGCGGCCGCCAGCAGCGCCGTTTCGAACTCCGCCTCGCCCGAACCCAGCACGGCCAGCTGCCAGGGGACCTCCGCCGGCAGCGCGTCCAGGGCGGCCAGGATCAGATCGATGCCCTTCTGCCGCGTCAGCCGTCCGACGTAGGCCAGCAGCGCGGCGCCGGCGTGCGGCTCCAGGCCCAGTTCCCGCTGCAGCGCCGCCTTGTCCTCCGCCTTGTGCTCCAGATCATCCCGCCAGTAGTGCCGCGGGATATGCGGATCGCGGCGCGGATCCCAGACTGTGTAGTCGACGCCGTTGAGGATGCCGATAAGGGCAGCGCCACGGTGGCGCAGCAGGCCGTCCAGGCCGCAGCCGAACTCCGGGGTGGTGATTTCCCGGGCATAGGTGCGACTGACGGCGGTGATGGCGTCGGCATACACCAGCCCGCCTTTCATAAAGGAAACATTGCCGTGGAATTCCAGAGCCGCCGGCGACCAGAACGACGCCGGCAGGCCCAGGTCGGCCAGCGTCTCGAACGGGAAGCTGCCCTGGAACAGCAGGTTGTGAATGGTAAACAGCGTCGCCGGGCGCGCGGCGTGCAGGGACAGCAGCGCCGGCGCCAGGCCGGTGTGCCAGTCATTGCAGTGCACCAGGTCCGGCTGCCAGTCGAGACCGGCCGCGTCCCGGGCCAGCAGTTCGATCACGCGGCCGAACAGGCCGAAGCGGGCGGCGTTGTCGGGCCACTCGCGCTTGTGCTCGTCCTGGTAGGGATTGCCGGGGCGATCGAAACGGTCCGGGGCATCGAGCAGGTACACGGGCACGTCGTCGTGGCCGGGCAGCACCGCTTCCAGAAGGTGCACGGTTTCGCCGGTGGCCGTTATGGTGAGTGCGCCGCGATCGCGGACGCTGCCCGCCGCCGCGCGCACCCCGCGGTAGGCGGGCAGCAGGATACGCACGTCAAAACCCAGGGTGGCCAGGGCCGGCGGCAGATTGCCGGCCACGTCTGCGAGCCCGCCGGTCTGCACCAGAGGATAAACCTCGCTGGCGGCGAAGAGGATACGCGGGCGCTCCTGCCCGCCGGCGGCGGAGCGGGCGCGATCCGGGAGTACCGTCCGGGCAGGTGTGCCTTTCATGGTCAGCTTTCCGGCTGCAGGATCAGCGCGCCCAGCGGCGGCAGATCCAGCAGCAGGGAATGGGTGCGCCCCATCCAGGGCTGCGCGTCCGCGTTCACCACGCCGGCATTGCCCAGGTCGCTGCCGCCGTAATAGTGCGAATCGGAATTGAAGACTTCCCGGTAGCCGCCGGCGGCGGGCACGCCGACGCGGTAGCCGCGGCGCGGAACGGGGGTGAAGTTCAACACCACCACGACGTGATCCTCGCCCCGGTGGCGCAGGTAGCAGAGCACGGACTGCGGGGCATCGTGGCAGTCCAGCCACTCGAAACCGTCGCCGGAGAAATCATGACCGTGCAGGGCGGGCAACCCCGTGTACAGCCGGTTCAGATCCGCCAGCAGCCGCTGTACGCCGGCGTGCCAGGGCTCGTTCTGCAGGGACCAGTCGAGCTGGCCGTCATGATCCCACTCCCGCCGGGCCGCCAGCTCGGCGCCCATGAACAGCAGTTTCTTGCCGGGATAGGTGTACTGGTAACTGTACAGCAACCTGAGGTTGGCAAACTTCTGCCAGTCGTCGCCGGGCATCTTGTTGAGCAGCGAGCCCTTGCCGTGCACCACTTCGTCGTGGGACAGGGGCAGGACAAAGTTTTCATGGAAGGCGTAGAGCAGGCCGAAAGTCAGGTTGTCGTGGTGGTAATGGCGGTGCACCGGATCGTGGCGCAGGTATTCCAGGGTGTCGTGCATCCAGCCCATGTTCCATTTCATGGTGAAACCGAGTCCGCCCAGGTAGGGCGGGCGCGTTACCTGCGGCCAGGCGGTGGATTCCTCGGCGATCACCTGCACCCCGGGGAAGCGGGTCAGGATGCGCTCGTTGAGTTCGCGCAGGAAGGCGATGGCTTCCAGGTTCTCGTTGCCGCCGTACTCGTTGGGCAGCCACTCTCCGTCCCGGCGGGAATAATCCAGGTACAGCATGGAGGCGACGGCGTCCACGCGCAGGCCATCCAGATGAAATTCCTCGATCCAGTAACGGGCGCTGGAAAACAGGAAACTGCGCACCTCGTGGCGGCCGTAATTGAAAATCAGGGTACCCCAGTCGCGCTGTTCGCCGCGGCGCGGATCGGCGTGCTCGTACAGGGCCGAGCCGTCGAAGCGGGCCAGGGCGAAATCGTCCCGCGGGAAATGGCCGGCCACCCAGTCCAGGATCACGCCGAGACCGTGGCGGTGGCAGGTGTCGATGAAATAGCGGAAGTCGTCCGGCGCACCGAAGCGGCTGGTGGGCGCGAAGAAACCGGTGGTCTGGTAACCCCATGATGCATCCAGGGGATGTTCGGTGATCGGCAACAGCTCGATATGGGTAAAACCCAGTTCCGCCACATGGGGTATGGCCTGCTCCGCCAGTTCCCGGTAGCTGAGGAAACCGCCGTCGTCGTGGCGGCGCCAGGAGCCGGCGTGCAGTTCGTACACCGACAGGGGTGCGTGCTGCCAGTCTCCGCTGTCGCGCCGTTCCAGCCAGTCCTGGTCCGACCATGCATAGGGCGCACCGTCCGTTACCAGCGCGGCAGTAGCCGGGCGTCGTTCAAAACTGCGCCCGTAGGGATCGGTCTTGACCAGAAGACGGCTGCCGTAACGGGAGCGCAGCTCGAACTTGTACAGGACGCCGGGCTCGAGCTCGGGCACGAACAGTTCCCACACACCGCTGCCGCCGCGGGCGCGCAGGGAATGCCGGCGCCCGTCCCAGCCGTTGAATGCGCCGATGACGCTGACGCCCTCGGCATCCGGCGCCCACACGGCAAACAGCACGCCGTCGACGCCGTCTTTGGTTATCGCATTGGCCCCGAGAAAGCGCCAGGCCTGATCGTGCTTGCCTTCGGCAAACAGGTACAGATCGTAATCGCTGATGCACGGCTCGAAACAGTACGGTTCCATCTGCACGTGCTCATCACCGGCCGCATCCCGCCAGCGCACGCGAAACTGCCCGGGGACGGTTTCCGCGGCGGCGACAAGTTCGAATACGTCGCTGTCGCCGAGACGCTGCATGGGCAGGCCGCCGGGTTCCAGCCACGCCGCGGCGGCGCCTGGCAACAGGCTGCGGGCGGCGGCCTGCGCGCCGCTGACATGACGTCCCAGCACCGCGCCCGGATCATGATGGCGCAGCGCGGCCAGCTGCTTCAGATCGGTGCCAAGGTCGATATCGGCAGCCGCCGTTGATTTATTCACCGCCGTTCGGGTTTGCAAGGTATATTGGTCTCCGGCACAAGGACTATGATCGTTGCAGATATGCGCCGGGCACAACTGATCCAGATCAAAAGGCCCTTAATGTTAAAAACCTATTCTGTCATGAATCGCCGTCATAATGCAGACCATGGTTAACCGGAAGAAGCAACAACAGGCATCGATCACCCGCAGTATCCGCGAGACACTGGCCGTGGTCATGGCCGGTGGTCGCGGCACGCGCCTGGGTCCGCTGACCGCGCACGAGAGCAAGCCCGCCATTCCCTTCGGCGGCAAGTACCGCATCATCGATTTCACCCTGTCCAACTGCATCAATTCCGGCATCTACAAGATCTGCGTGCTGACACAGTATCGCGCCCATTCGCTGATCCGGCATATACAGCGGGGCTGGTCATTCTGGCGCGAGGAATTCGACGAGTTCGTGGAACTGCTGCCGGCGCAGGAACGTTACGAGACCTCGCAGTGGTACCAGGGAACCGCCGACGCGGTGTACCAGAACCTGGACATCATAGCCGATCACCGCCCTTCCTATGTGCTGGTACTCGCCGGCGATCACATCTACAAGATGGATTACGGCCTCATGACCGCCACGCATATCGAGAATGATGCCGACGTCACCGTGGGCTGCGTGGAAGTACCCCTGAGTGATGCCCGCCATTTCGGCCTCATGGTGGTGGACGACGATTACCGCGTCATCGGTTTCCAGGAAAAACCGGAACAACCGCAGCCCAGCCCGGGACGCACGGATTCAGCCCTGGCCTCCATGGGCATCTACCTGTTTTCCACCGACTATCTCATCGAACTGCTGCAGGAGGATGCCGACTCACCCGAGTCCAGCCACGATTTCGGCCGGGATATCCTGCCGCGCATCTACCGGGATCGCCGCGTCATGGCCTGCCCTTTCAACGCCCTGGAGACCGGGGACCAGGGTTACTGGCGCGACGTCGGCACCCTCGACGCCTACTGGGCCGCGAACCTGGAACTCATCGGCGTAACGCCGCCGCTGAACCTGTACGACCGGGACTGGCCCATACGCACCGCGGCGATACAGCTGCCGCCGGCCAAGTTCGTGTTCGACCGCGACGACCGGCGCGGCATGGCCGTGGACTCCATGGTCTCGGCGGGCTGCATCATCTCCGGGGCCCTGATCCGCCATTCGCTGCTGTTCAACGATGTGCGCGTCAATTCCTTCTCGAAAATCACCGACTCGGTGCTGCTGCCGGGCGTAACGGTCGGCCGTAACTGCCGCATCCACCGTGCCATCATCGACAGCAACTGCCGCATCCCGGAAAAGATGGAAATCGGCGTGGATCCCGAAACGGACAGCAAGCGCTTCCACGTGACCCCGGAAGGCATCGTCCTGGTCTGCCCGGAGATGCTCGATCAACAGCCCCGCCGCCATGGCCGCTGACAAGCCCGTCACCCTGGTGCTGTGCTGGCACATGCACCAGCCCGACTACCGCGATCACCTGCGCAACGAATACCGCTTTCCCTGGGTCTACCTGCACGCCATCAAGGACTATGCCGACATGGCCGCGCACCTGGAAACTGCGCCCAAGGCCCGGGCCGTGATCAATTTCAGCCCCGTCCTGCTGCGCCAGATTGAAGACTACGCCGGCATGCTGAAAGAGTGCCTGCAGAGCGGCAGGACGCTGCGCGATCCCCTGCTGGCGGCGCTGGAGGCGCCGGTGCTGCCGCCGGATGCGGACCGGCGCATCGCCCTGGTCAAGGCCTGCCTGCGGGCCAACCAGAAACACATGATCGATCCCTATCCGGCCTACCGGCGCCTGGCGGAGATCGCCGATCTGGTCTTGCGCGATGCCGCCGCCGGGGCCTACATCAACAACCAGTACCTGGCCGATATCGTTACCTGGTATCACATGGTATGGCTGGGCGAAGCGTTGCGCCACGACGATCCCCTGGTGCGGGAACTCATGGAACAGGGCAGTGGTTTCTCCCTGCACCAGCGGCGCCAGTTGCTGGAACTCATTTACCAGCAGATCGCGGGACTGGCGGAACGTTACCGGCGCCTGGCGGAGGACGGCCGCGTGGAACTGTCCGTCTCGCCTTTCGGCCATCCCATCCTGCCGCTGCTGCAGGATTTCGGCGCCGCCCGCGAGGCCGTGGCGGACCTGCCGCTGCCCGCCCACGATCACTATCCCGGCGGCGATGAGCGCGCCCGCTGGCACCTGGACGAGGCGGTGCGCGAATTCGAACGCTTCTTCGGTTTCAAACCCGCGGGCTGCTGGCCTTCGGAAGGCGCCGTCAGCACCGCCACATTGCAGCTGCTCGAGTCCGCCGGCTTCGCCTGGACGGCCACCGGCGAGGCCGTGCTGCGCAACAGTACGGCCGCTGCCGGCAACAATAACAATGACGAAGGCGATCCCCTGTATTCCGCCTGGTCGTTGCCCGATTCCCGCCTGAAGCTGTATGCGCGCAACGACGGCCTCTCCGATCTCATCGGCTTCAGTTACGCGGACTGGGATGCCGGGCACGCCGTTTCCGATCTGATCGGCAAGGTCCTCGACGTTGCCGACGGCTGGAACGGCGCGGGCGAACCGGTGGTGTCCATCATCCTGGACGGCGAGAATGCCTGGGAATATTTCCCGCATAACGGCTGGTACTTCCTCAATGCCCTGTATGAACAGCTTTCCTCCCATCCCCGCATCCATCTCGCCACCTACAGCGCGCTGCAGGAGTCGACACCGGCGCGGGAGCTGGATCACGCAGTCGCCGGCAGCTGGGTACACGGCACCCTGACCACCTGGATCGGCTGCGAGGACAAGAACCGCGGCTGGGACATCCTGGCCCAGGCCAAGCGCAGCTATGATGACGCGGCGGCGGAGGCGGCGGCCGCCGCCAGCGCGGACCGCAACGACGAACTGCTGGCGCAGCTCGCCGCCTGCGAGGCTTCCGACTGGTTCTGGTGGTTCGGCGATTACAATCCCGCCGCCGCGGTCAGCGATTTCGAACACCTGTACCGCACCCACCTGGCCAACCTGTACCGCATGCTGGGACAGGAGCCGCCGCAGTCCCTGACCCAGGTCCTGTCCCACGGCAAGGGTACCCCCGAACGCGGCGGCATCATGCGTACGGGCTCGCCCGGGCCGCACGGCTCCTGAGACCTGCGCCGTGGCGGAACAGGGGGCAGCGGACAGCACCGACCCGCCCGGCTTCGAGCGGCGCCGCGCCGGTGTATTGCTGCCGCTGGGTTCACTGCGACCGCAAACAGGGACGGCTTCCCTGCAGGCCGCGGCCGATCGCTTCCTGCAGTTCCTGGGCGAGGCCGGTTTCAGTGTCTGGCAGATGCTGCCGGTGCAGCCTCCCGATGAATACGGTTCCCCGTACCGCAGCGTTTCCGTACACGCCGGTGATCCGGCACTGATCGACACGGATACCGCTTCCCTGGCGGATGCCCACCGGCAGTTCCGGGAACACGCCACGGCGCCGCAACGGCAGGAATTCGCCGACTTCCGCCGCGACATGGATTACTGGCTGGCCGACTACTCCCTGTTTGCCGCCGCCCGGCGCCGGCACGGAGAGCGGCCCTGGTGGGAATGGCCGGCGCCCCTGCGCGATCGCGAACCCGGCGCCCTCGCGTCACTGCAGGAATCCGGCCGGGCGGACATCGAGTATTTCTGTTTTGAACAATACCTGTTCTTTTCCCGCTGGCAGGAATTGCGCCGGCGGGCGCAGGCGGCGGGCATCCTGCTGCTGGGGGACATGCCGCTGTATCCGGCCCATGACAGCGCCGATGTCTGGGCCCACCGCGGCCAGTTCAAACTGGACGGCGCAGGCCGGCCGCTGTGCGTCGCCGGCGTGCCGCCGGATTATTTCTCCGCCACCGGCCAGCGCTGGGGCAATCCCGTATACGACTGGGAGGGGCTGGCCCGGACCGGGTTCCGCTGGTGGCTGGACCGCATCCACACCCAGCTGGCCCTGTTCGATCTGGTACGGCTGGATCATTTCCGCGGGCTGGAGGCGGCCTGGGAAATCCCGTTTGCTGCAGCCACCGCCGAGCACGGCCGCTGGTCCCCGGTGCCGGGGCAGGATCTGCTCACCGCGGTGCGGGCGGAACACGGCACCCTGCCCTTCGTGGCCGAGGACCTGGGCACCATCACGCCGGAGGTGCGGGCGCTGCGCCGGGACTTCGGCCTGCCGGGCATGAAAGTGCTGCAGTTCGCCTTCGGCGGCGGCAGCGACAATCCCTACCTGCCCCATAACCACGCGCCCCGCCACGTGGTCTACACCGGCACCCACGACAACAACACCACCCTGGGCTGGTTTGAAGAACTGGGCCCACAAGAGCGGCTGCGGGTCACTGACTATCTGGGCCACCCGTCCGAGGACATGCCCTGGCCACTGATCCGGGCGGCCCTGGCCTCGGTCTGCCGCCTCGCCGTGGTGCCGGCCCAGGACCTGCTCGGCCTCGGCGCCGAACACCGCCTCAACACCCCGGGCACGAGTGAAGGCAACTGGGCCTGGCAATTGCCGGTGGATGTCCTGACCCCGGAACTCGCTGCGCGGTTGCGGGCGTTGAATGAACTTTATGGAAGGTGCTGAATTGGTGGTTGGTAGATTGTAGCCGTTGCCGTCACTTGTGGTTTGTAGCTACGTAGGGTGGGTTAGCGGCGCAGCCGCGTAACCCGCCGTTACAGACACTTCGTTAATCTGTTTCACGATGTTGCCGACTGCCGGGTAATTTTATTGTTCATAAATATACAAGGAAGAATTTGATACGGTGGGTTACGCAGTGCTTCGCACTGCTAACCCACCCTACCAGGCATTTAACTTGTTGCTCGTTGCTGCCGTTAAATCCACTTGAGGAATCCCATCTCGAAGCGCTGGCAGAGCAGGGCGTGGTGGGGGTAGGCGCGCAGCTTGTAGGCGATGAG
>Ga0102944_1001460_pt1 | contig 15561 bp, 15 predicted proteins | sample SalPonD_shore_MG_FD_78172 | JGI IMG/M metagenome (GOLD analysis project Ga0102944, IMG submission 78172) | Salt pond soil microbial communities from South San Francisco under conditions of wetland restoration - Salt Pond MetaG... | ecosystem: Environmental > Aquatic > Marine > Intertidal zone >...
ACTAATAATACCCAATTAGCTTTACATTTATCTGAAGCTTTGATAAAAGGAAATGGATTTGATATCAAACAAATTTTACGAGAATTTCTTATTTGGTTGGAAGATCCTCCTATTGCGAGTTGTTATGGAACAATTTCTACTATAAAAAAGATTAAAAATGGAGTACTTTGGGACAAGGCAGCATCAAATAGCGGTGGTGGTGGCACTCTTTCAAGGGTTGTTCCTATTGGACTTTATTATAGTAAAGATATAAATCAATTAAGAATAGCAGCGAAAAAGTCAAGTTTAATAACACATAAACATACTGCAGCATCTATAGGGGCGATAATTATTGCTAGAACAATTGCTTATTTACTTACAAAAACAAAAGAGACGGGATTCTCTATCGATGATTTTTCTAATGAATTAATTTCCTCGATCTCAAACTCAGCTATAAATGATAAGATTAAAGAAGAATATATTAAAAATCTATATAAATTGATAAGCAATCTTTCCATTTCAGTAGAGTCGGGATTAATAAAATTCTCCCAAGTTGGAGTTAACTCACCCTATTTTATAGAAGATTATTTGGGAAAAGCATTCATTCATCCCTATGCGATGAGCACTGTTTTATGTTCATTATTCCTTTTCTTAAAAAATAAAACCTCGTTTAAAAAATGTATCTTAACTTTTGCAAGTTCTGGAGGTGGTAGTACTGTTGGAGCTGTCGGAGGTGCTCTTGCTGGAGCATATTTTGGATATTCTGAAATTCCAAAAAATTTACTTAAATTCGTTAAAGATCGTAAAAAAATTTCAAGTATAGCAGAACGACTTTTTAATAAATTTGAAGCCAATATTTATAAATAAAAAAACTAGAGTTAAAGGAAAAACAATATAACTTATTTCAATAGCAATATTAATTATTAAAATAGGCTTTTTTTAAAATAAATAATTCTTTGAGCTATTATTCTTATAAGAATTTTAAAATAATTAAAAAAATTAAATATACTAAAAATTTCACCTAATTCTAATAAAAAAATTAAAAATTGACAAATAATTACCTAATACTATCTCATTAAGGATTTTCATTGCGATGGGAGGGTAGTCTAGATTGGTATGATTCCTGGTTTGGGACCAGGAGGTCGCGGGTTCAAATCCCGTCTCTCCCATTCATCTTTCTTTTTATGAAATTACGAATTTAGTACAAATTAAAAAGAAAAAAATTTCTCAGATAAAAGAAAAGTAAAATTTTATTACATTCCTAAGATTCTTATGAGTGACACATAATATCCTAATGATTTCTGTTTAGTATTATGGATATTTGTTAAAAAAAAATGTGGTTTTAAATTTGGTAAAAGGAACAGTAAAATGGTTTGACGGCCGTAAAGGTTATGGCTTTATACAATCGGAAGAAGGTAATGATGTTTTTGTACACTATTCAGCAATTGTTGCAGATGATGATGATTACAAATCTCTCAATGAAAATGATGAAGTTAAATTTGAAATAGTACAAGGGCAAAAAGGACCGAAAGCAGAAAAAGTAGTCGTAACTAAAAAAGCTGAAAATCAGAGAGGAAGTCTGTATAGTAGTGGAAAAGGTTTTCGTATTTAACTTTCTAAAAATTTATTTCTTTAAAAGAATTAATCATTTAGTATAGTTTTAATATAAATTAGCAAAATCTCTTTTTACGATTATATTTTAATCTTAATTTTCTTTTTTTTTTATTCATTTAATATATGCAATCCAAGATCATTTAATCTTATGTTTATAAATGTTAACTTTCCTCAATAGGAGCCTTAAAAATTACAGTGGTAAAGAATTCAATCATTACCCCAAAAAGGGCGTTTATAATAGGAATTCCTAGAATAACTAACAACTCAACACCCATAATTATATCATAGAGAAAGAATGGTAAACCAATAATTTCCCCTATTAATAATCCATGAACAAACCATTTCATTCGCAAAGCAGAGATTCCAATTACAAATCCTATCAATGTTCTATTGACTATAATAAATAAGAAGCGTAATACATCGACCTCAATGTTTAAAATAAGGGTTCCTAAATAACAGATAACACCAGCAACAACTCCAAAAAGGCTAGCTATCACAATTCTCTTTAAATAAATCATTATTATCACCTCTTTTAATTTTTTGAAATTTAATTCCAAAACAATTGAATAAATAATAATTAACTAAATTTGCGAAGTATATGATCTATATTGTTTTTTCTAAATATAAATTGGATCAATAGACACATTGAATGAAGTTAAATCCAAAAAAATAATAATAAAAAAAGAATAGAAAATTTTTTACTCCTTTTTTTTAATAAATGAGTTAATCCCAGCTATTATTGCCCAGCAAATTGCAATTATAAGGCATATAAACTTAAAAAGAGCAAGAAAGGAATGAATAATCGCTATTGCATCTGGAAAATCTGTTGGATTTGCAACCGTTAATAAGATCATCATATTTTCCAATGCATCCAAAACCGCCCCTGAAATCCCTATCATAGCGATAATGATTCCGCTTTTAGCCCATTTTGAACTCTCTTCATATTTTCTACTAATTAGCAATGCAAGAGAAAAAGCTAATAAGCCATAGCTGACCATAAATCCATAGTCAAATATTTGTGCAATGCTATATGACCGTAAATCTGGTGTGGCTGAATACCAATCTTTGAGTTTCTGTCCACTAAAAGATAACTGACTTGTAGTAAAGTCAACAGGAAAGCCAGATATCATATAAAAGTACATCATTAATGGAATTGCAATAATAAATCCAATTATAGCCAGAATTAATAATATTTTAAGAATCTTTTTTAACGGCCATAAGTATAATCTTTCTAAAATCATGATAAATCAAATAAATATTATTTGAAGTTGTATTTAAGCCTTACTTTGAGCTAATACTTTTTTTACTTCTGCTCCCACCTTTTCTGTTTTACCATCTTTAATCCAATATCTTATCTTTGAAGACTTCAGAAGGGATTGGATTTTTTCGTTTAATTCTTGTAACTTTTTCTTTTCTTCTTCGGATAATTGTGGAACTTCTTCCTCCACTCTTTCTTTTGCTTCCTTGACTTCTTCTATTATTACTGGGATTTCAATTTGATCTTTTCCCGCTTCAACCACTCTTCTTGTTATAATTTCTTTAATATTTCTAATCCATCCATCTATCCATGGGTAATGTCCCTTTTTCTTAGGATCTTCAATCTTTATTTCACGGCGTTCCACAATAATAAGATTATCCGGACAAGAATTCTCACAAGCGCCACAATAGATACAATTATCCTCATCACATGCTATTTTGCCATATTTTTTTACTTCTTCAGCAGTTTCAGGAATAAAAAATGATTCCACGGGACAAATATTTACGCATGCTTTACATCCCGTCGGATCGCACTTCCAAAGCATGTGTTCTTTAAGAACTACTTCCCCACTAAGAGGGGAACTTATTTTAAAACATTGCGTAGGACATTCTTGCTGAATCTTATAATAATCTTTTATTCTGTTTCTTTTTCGAGCATCTAAACATAATTGACATATTTCATTAGATTTATCATCTATACATTTATCTTCTTCAATTTCATAAAAATGAGCGAGATGGGGATATTGATCCAAATCTATTTGCCCTTCTGGCGCAATATGTTCATGAAACGCATCATTAGGGCAAACAATAGCACATAACATACAATAGCAACATTTATTATGGTCTATCATAATTTTTGGATTTGATTCATCTAATAGACCTTGAGCGATTTCTGGAACAGGACCAATTTCAATGGCATCAACTGGACATACTAACTTGCATAAATTGCATCCAATGCACTTATCTATATCAAAAGTTAGTTTTTTATCCACATCTTTATATTTCCACTTTAAGATGAGCTGATTCGGTTCCACATCCATTGCTGTTTCTATTTCTTCTTCCTCTTCCTGATCTAACTTATCCTTTTTTGCTTCAGAAATCAAAATGTCACCTTTTAATACCTTTTATTAGTAAAATACTACATCTCTACTTATTTTTATTGTTTTATTTTTATTTTTAAATCAATATTTCCTTTATTTTTGAAAAATGAACATTAGGCTAAAATATTATGAAATGATTACTAAAAACCAAGATACATCGATTATATTAAATATAAAAAATTGTATCAAATATTTTCAGAGTGAAAATCTAATTAAAGTTCCTTGTATAACGAAATTTAAAATTATTAATACAATTAGGAAGATGAATCAAAATTAGATTAAAAGAACTTAATAAATAAAGGGAAAAATTAACATATAAAAACGTTTTTTATTATTTCTTTATTCCAATTTATATTTTGTTAAGAGGCTTCGGTCAGTATTTTCATTAGATTTAGTTAATTCTAGAGCAGCCTTCGAATAACGCATTGCCAAACCCATATCTCCATCTATCTTTAATTTATTTTGCATTAATCCTTTAATGGGATCTAATTCTTGAAAAGCAATCTTTTTCCAAGTAAACAATGGAGCACTTAAGGAAAGAATAGGTTCTCTTGGGGGATCCTCATCTGGTCTTAAGACTTTTATCTCTATACATTTTCCACCCTTCAAATCTAAAAAATATTTTAAATCTTCTTCCACTTCTCCGGACGCTTCCATCACATAAAGCATAGCTCCTTCTTGATCAACACCCCAATCTTTTGCCGCCTCCTCATAATCTTTATTATTATTTATCGCTTCACAGTATTCTCTTGCCCACTTTTCAGCCCCTTCTTTTAAATCTTCAAATTTTACCATGATGTTTCAATTCTTATTTTAATTTATTATTTTATTTAGTTATTAATTAAATATAATTGTCAAAAAGATTTAAAGATCAAAGATGGTCAGTATTGCTGATAAAAAATCTCTAATTTAAGACATAAAAAAATTCAATATTTGATTAAATCCTTTTATCCAATTAAAAAAGCAAGGAATTCAGATTCAGTTTTAATTATAATTTGTATTAAAAATTTAATAATAAAGACTTAGGAATAATAGGAATAACTCGATTTATCGAAGCCTTCCACATATTCTATAGCTATTCCATCTGGTCTTCTCTGAGGAGGAACATAAGTAATATGTAAATCTGGAAAATATGCTCCAATACCTTTTCTCGCAAAAATCATTGTGGGATGTTCTTCTTCCTCAAATATAGCTTCAGTAACTTTTAACGTGGCTAATCTACATGCTTCTTCATCAATAATTCCTAAAGAATGGAGATACTCATGTAAAAGAATATGATAGGCATATGCCCAAATTATATTATGTGGTTGATCTTTTAATATTAATCTTAATGGAGTTTTATTCATAATAATTGAGGTTCCAGGATGGAAATGCATTCCGCCAATGAATCCTCCTCGAAACATTCCTAAATCTGCCAGTCCCAAACTTAATCCAGCTCTTTGTCTGCCATATATCTGCTTTACATCTCCTTTAACCCTTTCAAAAATTTCAACTAATTCATTCTTAAACTCATTCAATTCCATAAAATAAAATCCCTCTTCTTAATTATGTACTATTTGTACATAGGTTTTTCTGGAGTAAATATATCAAAATTAGATATCAAAAATCCAGTCATCATCCAAATTATGGATGAAACCCATTGCTTTTGATAAGTCTCTCAATAAATGTTCTATAGAAGTTCTATGACTTGCTCGAGAAATTCTATCTATATCAGAGAAAAATAATTCATCCAAGAGACTGTCAATATTTATTTTTTGAGTAAACTTTGCTGGTTGAAAAAATAGAGTATATAAAATTTCTTTCTCTAAATTATCCAGCATCGTCTTTTGTTGCTTAAGCTTATCTTTATATTTTTTTGCTATGAGATTTTTAAGTTCTATTATAACTCCTTCTTTCTTTTGAAGCAATTCTCTCCGTTTTCTCTCCAATTCACATATACCATCTTCTATATCTTTAATTCGCTCACCCAAAAATTTAACCTTTTCATTAGGGGATTTAATCTTCTTATACGTATTAGAATCTATAGCCTCTTTTAAAAACATTGCCTCTGAATCGGGTTTTATGTTAGTCGTTTTATAATCGATATTATAGTAATCTGGAGAGATATCCATTGTTAAAGAGAGATTTGACACTATTCTATATTTGCCGCCTCTTTTTTCAGGATAGATTTTTTTAATGATATTATAATTTTTTAAAATCTCCAATTGACTATGAACAGCTTGTCGAGAAATCCCTAATGCTTTATGTAATTCAGATGTTGAATGAGGAACTTTTGCTAATTTTGCTAAAATAACGCGTCTTGTGGGATTACCCATTAATTCCAATAAATCATCTAAACTCATTTTTAATTTTGTTGCTTCTTTTTCTTCTAATACCATTTGAATAAACCTCCATATTTTATTTAAAAATATAAAAAATTATTTTTACCTATATAGTTCTTCTGATGGTTCTTTTGCTACACTTTCATATACTTTCTGTGCCTTTTTGGCATTTTTAAGTACTTTGTCCATTGCTTGTTGAAAATCATCTGGTCCAATTTTAATAACTTTCAGATTTTCCTTATTCTTTGTATCTAAAGCTTTATCAGCAATTGCTTTTCTTATTCTAATTAAAGTTGCTTCTTCGCATATTGCAGCAATATCCGCCCCCGTGAAACCGTCTAATTGCTTTGCCATGTTTTTTATTGAAATACTTCCTTTTATGGGCTTACCTTTTAAATGGATTTTGAAAATTTCTTCTCTTGCTTCTTCTTCAGGCATCGGAATCTCAATATGTTTACCGAATCTTCCAGAACGTAATAATGCAGGATCTAACATATCCGCACGATTAGTTGCTGCTAATAATATTACATCCTCCAAGCCCTCAAGCCCATCCATTTCAGTTAATAATTGAGAAACAACTTGTTCCATAACACTAGAGCCAATGTTTCGACCACGAATACCTGCAATAGCATCAATTTCATCAAAGAAAATTATACATGGAGCCGCTGATCGCGCTTTTCTAAAGGTTTCTCTCACTGCTTTTTCGCTTTCTCCTACCCATTTGGATAAAAATTCTGGACCCTTTACAGAAATAAAATTTACTTCACTTTCATTTGCTAATGCTTTTGCAATCAAAGTTTTACCCGTTCCTGGTCTTCCATACAACATTATTCCATTGGGTGGTTTGGATTTTAAGTGCTTATATAATTCTGGATATTTTAATGGCCATTCGACAACTTCCCTCAACTCATCTATTACTTCATTTAACCCTCCAATATCTTTCCACGTCTCGGAAGGCTGAGTTATTAATACTTCTCTTAATGCTGAAGGTTCAATACCAATTAATGCTTCTTGAAAATTTTCATTTGTTATTTTTAATTTCATTAATACTTCCTGTGGAATGGGTTTATCTAAATCAAGACTAGGTAATATTTCTCGAATTGCTAACATTGCTGCTTCTTTCGCAAGCGCTTCAAGATCAGCCCCGACAAATCCATGTGTTCTTTCAGCAATTTGTCGTAGATCTACATCTTCATGATGAGGCATTCCACGTGTGTGAATTAAAAGTATTTCATATCTTCCTTCTATGTCTGGGACACCTAATTCAATCTCTCTGTCAAATCGTCCAGGTCTTCTCAATGCAGTGTCAACATCATTGACTCTATTAGTAGCTGCTATCACTATTATCTTACCGCGGGTTTCTAATCCATCCATCAGCGATAGTAATTGAGCCACAACTCTTCGCTCTACCTCACCAGTTACCTCTGCTCGTTTGGGCGCTATCGAATCTAATTCATCTATAAAAATTATGGAAGGCGAATTTTCTTTTGCTTCTTCAAATACTTTTCGTAAATTTTCTTCACTTTGACCATAAAATTTGCTCATTATTTCAGGCCCACTAATAGTAATGAAATGGGCATCAGTTTCATATGCGACTGCTCGGGCTAATAGCGTTTTCCCTGTCCCTGGTGGACCGTGAAGTAATACTCCTTTTGGAGGATCAATTCCTATTCGCTTAAAAATTTCTGGATGCTTTATTGGTAATTCTATCATCTCTCGAATCTTTTGGATTTCATCTGCCAATCCTCCAATATCTTCATATGTGACCCGAGCATTTTCAAGTTCTATTAGTTCCTTATGACTCTTTTCACTTAAGAAAACTTCCGTATCCAAATGAATTCTCACCGCATCAGCTTTAGGACTAAATCTCACAACAATCAAATCTACTCTTCGACCATATGCATAAAAACTTAAGATGTCGTTTTTTGTAATGACTCTATTTTCTAATTTATTTGCCAACTGCTGCGAATTTCTCAGAATTACAGCCTCCTCTAATCCAGCAAATACAACGGTCTTTGCTAAAGCCGCATCTATTTTACGAATCACTACAATATCATCTATTGATGCTTTCAGATTTCTCCTTAATGATGCATCCATGCGTATGATATTTGTTTCACTATCCTCAGATTTTCCTGGATACAATAAAGCAGCAGTTCTTTCTAAGGTTTGAGGGTGTGAAATCTCTATTACGTCTCCGGTTTTCCATCCTTGCAAATCAACCAGCGCCGGATCAATTCTCACTCTTCCCCGACCAGCATCTTGCTTAAAAGCATCTTTTACACGGACTTTTCTACCTTGTCGCCCTCCCGCTTCCGCCATCTCACTCATGTTTTTTACCTTTTATTTATTTATATTATTAATATTTAAATTCTATAATTAAATCTATTTCTTTTTACATTTAAAAAAAACTATTCCATTATTTATCTCCAATGTATCATTTAAAACGGAACTTCTACAAGGTAATTGGAAACTTGTATTATATCTCCTCTTGTCATTTTCAGCACTGAATTTCAATATTTTATTCTGATCATCTAAGCTTATGAAAATATCACTTTCTTTTATTCCTGGAGCCTCTATTATTAATTCGATTATATCACCTGATTCGATTAACTCGACGCTTGGTTCCGTGATTTCTTTTTTCTCCTCATTTCCTTGGGGCTCTTGTAATGATAATTCGTTCGCATCTACAATTTTTTGAGATTTGTCTTTTCTTATGTTTGATTGAAATAATTTTTTAAAATTTGGCTGACCCTTTCCAATAAATTTCATTCTTTTTAAATAATCTTCCAATTTATCTTTATTAAAATTCCCATGAATTTTTATTTCTGGCTTATCCATTCCTTTTTCATAGTGATAGGTAATTTTAAAGCCTTTATCCTCTGGATCCAAACCAAATTTCTTGCCTAATCCACTACTTGGGAAAATATAAAACTCTGCATCAAATACATCTGAATCTATATTGAAGTTATCTTTAATCTTGTCTATAAATTCATCGTATTCATCATCATCATCAAACTCATCAGACATATATTCCACCTTTTTTTAAATATTTTTAAGTTATGTCAATAAATACTTTACAACAATTGATTAACACTATTTTAAAAAAATCGATTTTACTATTTAAATATTTTGTTCAACTTTTATAAGAAAAAAAATACTTTTAGTTATGCTCAACAAGTCCAAAAAGAACTTAAACTTACACATAAAAAATCTCCTTTAAATTATTTGACTTTTCATATTTTTTTAATTTTTATATTCTATGATCTGCTTTATTTCATTCATAATATTTCTTTAATAATTCTAATATCGTGGATCTTCTGAGATTGAAGAGTTTGAAAAATAAAATGTCTATAAGCTTTTTTACTTGAATTTGATCTTTATGCTCCATAATTTTTTCTAAATTAAGTGATTCTTCAGAAAGTTCATTTTCTAAAATATCTTCTATTAGTTTAAATTTATTTAAAAATATCTCATTATTACAATTGTCATTCTTTTGATTAGAGCAATTATTCCAGTTAATCAATAATGAACTAAGATATTCGATAGTTGAAATAATGGTCATTTGATTCTCAGAAGAGAACATCTTTAAATTCAGCATAGGTAGATTATTTTCTAATTTGGTTTTACTTCTTTTTATCTTTATATTTTTTGCTTTATATAAAAAATAAACGAGTTTTGAATTTAAATACGCTAAGAGAAATAAATAATCAATTTCCTTTTCAGGCTTTATAGGCCATAAAAAATATGTATCAGAGGTGGCAAAATAGGAATCCTCAGTAAACCCAAAGATATTAGTATTAGAGATATAAGGGAAAAAAATTTTTTTACTCTCGTCATAAAGAGGTTCAAGATCAATTAATTCTAGTTTATTTTTATTGATCATTTTTATTCTATCTCCTCGTCGTGGAAAATAGATCCACGAAGGATTCTCCTTCGCATTGCTTAACTTTTCTCGTAATAATTTTTCAAATTGATGTAAGTATTTTGTAAGATTAGGATAATTCTCTGAAAAATAGGAATTTAATTCTTTATCTGATTTATTTATTATCTCGCATTTATTAAAATAAATAGCATAACCGATAAAATCATCTGTATCATACCCGTGTTTTTTTATGGAACTGCTTTTATATAATTTCTTTAGTCTTTTCTTCTCTCTTATTGATAATTTTACATATTTGTCATCAATTTTAATATAGAAATCATTATTCTCTATTTTAATTTGTTTTCCTTGCTTTAGGAGAAAAATTTCATCCGTTATGAAAATTAATCCATTTCTAATAAGAAAATAATCTTTCAAATATGACATCTTCCCATTTTTTACACAAAATGTTTCAATCTGCTTTACCAACTTTTTTATAAGTGTTGGATAAAGTAAATTCCATGATTTATTATGCTTTAAATCATTATTGGTTAAGGCAGAAAGATATATTTTATAATATGGAGATGGACTATGATTTATGATTTTTTTTATAATAAATTGATTATATTCCAAATCTGTGTTAAATAAATCTTGTTTCTCTTCTATTTGAATAATATTAATAGATTTATTCTCATGGGTTTGTATCTGCTTCTCATTTTTTTTCCGCAATATAAAAATACAATTATGCTGTCCCGTTGCATTTTCGAAGATTTGAAGTTTCGATAAATCGATATATTCGAGTAAAAAGCATTGATTGAGCACATGTGGTTTTAAATACTTTATCCCTGTTTTTTCAGATTTTGTAATCCAATAATTTGTGGTGATAAATGATAATAATCCTCCGGGGTTTAATTTCTCGATAGATAAGTGGATAAAATAATAGAACAAATCCATATTCCCCACAAAATATTTTCTGCATATATCAAACTCTTGTATATATTGTTGAAATAGCTCTGAATTATAATTTTGCCCTAAATAAGGCGGATTTCCAATAATAATATCAAATTTTTCTCCCAGTTCCGCTCCCAGAAAATTTTTAAATTTAAAATTCACCTTAGGACATTTTTGAAGCAAGATGGGTTTAAAAGATTCATCTAATTCATATGCAGTAATATTGGCAGTTGAAAATCCATAATCAAAAAGCTGCTCCAAGAAAGCACCCCTGCCAACACAAGGCTCTAAAACCTTAATAGATCCCAAATTTGGATGAGTTTTATCTCTATATGATTTATTAATATAATAAAATATTCTTGAAATCATTAAATCAGCAATATAGTCTGGAGTAAATATTTGACTTATTGATTTCTTGGGAGATTCGATGTCTTTTTCAGAATACATTAAAGTGAGCCTTTATATTTTGTGTTAATTACAAATTAGTTTCTTATAAATAATTTACTTACCACTTTACTAAAATATATTCTATATTAAAATACTAATAAGAACCCTTTTTTTAAGATATAGAAATAGGAAAAAATGTATGAAAATAAAAAGCAACCAAAAATTTCATTCATGATGATGGTGTTCATGCTTGATATTGACCGGTTGTAGATTGCCGAGAGCCCAGCCTGTCACCTCATTTAAAGAAGGGTGAATTACCATCGAGTCATAGATTGGCATAAAAGAACCAGCATCAGGACATTCGCGCTCGAATTTTGGAATTGCTTCTTGAGGTTCAGATTCGGGCAATTGACACGAATATCCAGAATTCATCAAATATACAAAAGGTTGAATAAGGATTGCAGCATGAGGGCCAATAATATTAGCGCCTAAGATTTTGTAGGATTTATCAACAACTAATTTTACTAAACCGTTTTCAATATCATCTTTAGAGATTCCCATCGCAAATCCCTTCGCAACTGAAGAGTATCGCTTCTTAGCAACAAAAATTTGATGGTCTTTCTCAATTGCCTCTTTTTCTGTCAGTCCGATGTGTCCAATCTGAGGATAACTAAAAATAGCCCATGGAACTGCTGAATAATCCACACTTCGTTTTTGATCAGGCGAACCAAAAATATTATACGTCACCAATTCAGATTCATAATTTCCTTTATGCCGAAATTGATACTTTCCGCTATTGGCATCACCAATACACCAAATATTTTCCTTATTGGTTTCTAAATACTTATTAGTTTTAATCCAACCCTTTTCATCGGTTTCTATTCCTGCTTTTTCGACTTTCAAGAGATCTGCATTTGATCTTCGCCCTGTTGCGATTAATATTTCCTCCGCACTGACTTCTTGTTTTTCCTCCGTCTCTGTGTCTTGAATAACAACCACTTTTTTTCCCTTTTTACTCTTTACCTCAATGGCTCTCTTATTAAGCAGCACATTCATATGTTTCTTAAAATTAGTTTCTAAAATCCTACTCACTTCTGGTTCTTCGGTCGATACTAAGCGAGGAAGCATTTCTATAATAGTCACTTCGGTTCCTAATGCAGAAAAAATATGGGCAAATTCAGCAGCAATAATCCCTCCGCCAATTATAATTAAGCTTTTCCAAGGTTTTTTGGGAAATTTCTCACCGAAAAAAGTCTCACTAGTAATATAATCGACTTCTTGAATACCTTTTATAGGTGGTATAAAGGATCGAGCTCCTGAGGCAATTAAAAACCTTTCGCTCTTAAATTCTCCAATTTGATCATCCTCTGAATTAAGAATCTGCATTTGATACTCACCGGTAAATTCCCCTCTTCCCCGATATAATCTTAAATTTGGAACTTCAGATAAGCCCTTTTCCATTTCTTTTGATTCATTAATTTGACTCCACATCCGTTCAGAGATTAGATCCCAATCGATATCTTTTATCTCGAATTGAACTCCCACATTAGAGGCATGATTCGCTGCTCTAATGATATCTGCAGGATATACTAAAACTTTCGAAGGGATGCATCCTCGTGTTAAGCAAGTCCCCCCGATTTTATCACTTTCGACCAAAGCACATTTTAAATTCATATTAAGAGCTGTGTTTAAGACATTTAACCCTACTCCACTACCTATTACAGCAAAGTCATATTCGTCCATAATATAATAGCGATTTATACTATTTTTAAAGTTTACACTAATAATATAAAAAAAGTCAATAACAATTTTCCTTTCACTCTTAGTACATTAGATTAATTAATTCAGAAGTAGAAAAAGAGTGAAAAATCAAAAATCATAAGGTAAGCTTCATTAAAGGAAAAAAGGAAAAAAAAAGGGTTAATTTTTTAATCCTATTATTTTTATTGTTTTAGTTTGACGCTTCGATTATAGATTTGAGTTTGGGAAAGATTGCAGGGTAATGCACAGCCATACAATGAATTCCATCAAGAAGACCCTTTCTTCTCAATTCTGTAATGAATGGTTTGAAAAATTCGTAATTGGCTTGGGCATATGCGTCTTTCTGCTCCTTTTTGTTCGTTATTTCTTTCTTTATTGATTTCCAATGGGCTAAAATATCTGGTGGAACACTCACTCCTGGAACAAACTCATCAAAACCCTTCGCAATGCCATAACTTTTCATCGGAAAAATCCCAAGCAAGATCGGAACTTTGTACTTTTTTATTTCGGTAAGAAATTCAATTGTCTTATCAAGGTCATATACCACTTGCGTTTGCAAAAACTCAGCTCCTGCTTTTGCCTTCCTTCCAATCTTCAAAACTTCCGCTCCCATAGGATCTGCATTAGGGTTCGCTGCCGCTCCCACATGAAGTGTTGGAGGACATTCAATTTCCTTTCCGTTTATAGAACCTTTATCAACCATTTCTCGGACGAGAGCACATAAAGTAGCAGAATCTAAATCAAATACGGGTTTTGTTTCTGGCATATCACCCATATAGGGATGATCTCCGGTGAGGGAAAGTATGTTTCTAATGCCTAATGCATGAGCGCCCATAATCATTCCGGCAATCCCTAATTTATTTACATCTCTCACAGTCATTTGCCAAATACATTCTAAATTTGCCTCTTTTTGAATAATGTGAGTTGCGGCCATAGAATTAATGGTGACAATACCGAGCGGTGAGTCGGTAACATTTGCCGCTACTACATAAGGCGCCATCTCCTTCGCCTCTTGAATTGTATGCGAAAGGTCACAGGTCTTCTCAGGCTCTAATTCTCCCGTAAGAATAAAGTCCCCCCTTTCTAACATTTCTCCTAATTTTGAAAATGCCATTTTTCTTCATCACCTACCGGAATACTACCTCTCTTTGATGACCAGATTCACTCCAATCCCGTGGAGGTCGTAATTTTTCAAATAGATCAAGCCGTCCCAAATCTTTTAATCGATTATATATGAGAACCCAACCACAATCATTTTCATAACCACCAACTTCACATTTGCCCTCAACCATCCCCCCACAGGGACCATTCATGAGCGCTTTCGCACAAGTTGTAATTGGGCAGATTCCCCCTGTCTCATTAAGCAAACAATCACCACAACCTTGACAGCGCATATAAAACCGCCCTATGCGCTCCGTCATGCCCATAAATTCTGTATTATTAGGAATTATTACCGGAATATCGGGATGTTTTCTTTCCAATACTTTAATTATCGATTGAACTCCCAAACCACAGCTCAAAGTAAAAATGGCATCGGCTTGAGCAAGCTCATCCTCGATCTTACGCAAATCTATTCTCATGACTCTATTATCACAAACATCTTCAGATACAATACCAGTAAGGACTTGAATTCCCCTTTCCTCAAGCTTCTCCGTCCATTCTTCTAAGCCTTCGGTACCTCCAGTTTGACAGAGGGCCGCACATACGCCGCAAGAAACAATAACTACCTTTTTTACGTCATATCTTTCAAGAGCCTCAAAAACTTCCTCTTCAGGCTTTTTTGTTGTAATTACAACCATGATTTTTTTATACCTTATAAATTTTTCTTTTAAAATCTAATATAAAGATGATCAATATTAATAATTTGATTAAGAAAATAATTAACTCAAATTAAGGTTTATTCTTATGGAAAGTAAAACAATAAGTTTAGTTATTAAGAATAAAAAAATTGTCAAAAAACGATAATAAAATAATGAAAGTTATTTAATTATGAAAAAGTCCTAATTTTATAAATATTATAAATCACTTGTGCTTAAATAGAACTATAATAAAACAAGATAGAGTATGCGTCCAAACTTAACAAATAGGGAAAGATTTCTAAATACTTTTGCCAGGAAAAAAGTAGATCAAATTTGCTATTCTCCCAGGCTATATTACTGGTATTTAGGAAATAAGCTATATAATAAGAGAAAGCGCCACCTAGAAAAGCTAAAATCAAGGATCCCCGAACGATTTTTGAAGAAGAGTCAATTGGAAATATATGATATGCTCCACGCTGCCCCTCGATATTCTGCGGAAACTTTATATCTTCCCCTTTTTGAAACAGAAGTCG
>Ga0102944_1001461_pt1 | contig 15557 bp, 20 predicted proteins | sample SalPonD_shore_MG_FD_78172 | JGI IMG/M metagenome (GOLD analysis project Ga0102944, IMG submission 78172) | Salt pond soil microbial communities from South San Francisco under conditions of wetland restoration - Salt Pond MetaG... | ecosystem: Environmental > Aquatic > Marine > Intertidal zone >...
AAAATGTTACCTACAAATCTGGGCTTTTATGGTAATCTGGTTACGTCAAAGGAGTGACGTACCCCGCACGGATCGCGCGAACCATTGTTTAGGAGTAGCTAAAATGGCACGAAATCGAATCGCGACGAAAGCCGCTGACACTGACAAGGGAACCGTTACCTTCAAATGGGCGGACGGTCAAACCAGCGAAGTCAACGTTGACGAATGGCCGGAGGTTGTTCAACGTTCGGCAATGTTTCACGGCGCTCTGCAAAAGTTAGGCGATACCTACGCAGGCGCCGATGATGTTGAAAGCGCGCGCGAAGCCTTTAACGCAACGCTCGACGCGTTAAAGGAGGGTGACTGGAATCGGCGCGGAACCGGAGCAGGCGGCCCGCAAACAACGCAGCTCATGGAGGCTGTTAGCGCCGTGACCGGAAAGGATCTGGACACTGTGCGCGAACGGTTCCAGACGTTGACGGACGACGAGAAGAAAGCACTGCGAAAGGACGCGCGGATTGCGCTGGCATTGGAAAAGATCAAAGCAGCGCGCGCACGCGAGCGCATGAAGGCTCTGGCCGACGCCGCCAAAAACGAAACCGGCGACCTGATTTAATTCAGCGCCATCTAAATTTAGAACCCGCTGAAATATGCGGGTTCTTTTTTTGGCTGGATGATTTAGAACCAGCTTAATTTAGCCACCATTTAATTTAGAACCTGCTTAATTTAGAATTGATGCAACCACGAACCTGGATTGCTGTGCTACGGTTCTGGTGCTGTAGTCAACTACAGCTGTGCACCACCAAAACGCTTCGATCCTGGAGCGCCCAATTTTGGGGTGGTCACTCCCCCCTTGCCAACTTCTCCAACAAAACCAACAGACCATTCAGAAAACTTTTCAAATTTTCCCTATCTCTGGAAAGCATGCTAAAAAGCTAAAGCTTGCTAAAGCAAAAAGCTAAAAAGCTAAGCTAAAGCTTGCATAAGCTTTCAAGGTTGCAAGCCGGCTACGCCGCATGATACATATAATGTACCGCGCACCCGCGCTGCCCCCGCAAGCGGGATTCATTCCAGAGGAGATAATCCATGAAACTTTTCCACACCATCCAGAACTTTTTCGACGACGGCGAGAAGCTGGTAGTCGAGGGTCTTGACGCAGCCGGACACTTTGTCCGCGCAGAAATCTTCCACAATTACCAGGGCCAGGAGCAAGCCCCCACGAGCGCAAGCGCTACCATCATCCATCAGGTTCCCGGCAAACTTCCCGAGCAAAACGCTCATCCCGAAGGAGCAAGCGCCCTCCAGCAAGGAGCAGCCGCAGCCGGACTCGATCAAGCCCAAACACCGGAGCATGGCGGCCAGACAGAGCCTTTCCTTGCCGCAAGTGCCTGCGCCGAAGATGTTCCCGAGGACGATCCGCATCCCGAGGACAACACGGTTCCCGAGGACGATCCGCTTCCTCCCGCGGCATAAGGAGAAAGAGGGCCGTGTCTGAGATTGATCTCAAGAAGCTATCCCATCGGCACCAAGCAATAGCCGAATGGCTCCTAGCAAACCCTGACAAGAATCTAGCCACTTGCGCCAGCGAGCTTGGCTATACTCAGGCATGGCTCTCAACAATCGTCAACAGCCAGATGTTCAAAGCCTTCTATGCCAAGCTCCTAGGTAATTATCATGATGATAGAATCGTTCCCTTGCGCGATAAATTAAATGGAGTCGCTCATCGAGCAGCCGACAAACTCGCCGAGAAGATAGACGGCGTAGAAAGTGCAGAAGTGCTCATGGATATTTTAAACAAGTCTCATCAAAGGCTCGAGCCAAGCCTAGGCAAGCAGCGATCAAATAACCTCACAGTAATCTTTCCCCAAGTAGACCCTCAGCTAGTAGCAGCCGCCCGTGCAAGAATCATCGACCAAACAGCCCGACCTGTTAATGAAGAAGTTCCTGCATTAAGCCATCAGCCAGAGGCTGAGCCGCAAGAGGCTGCTGAGGGAGAGGGAGGATGAGACGACGATTCAGGCCAGCACGAAACATAACCTTCGCTGAGTTTGCTGATCCGCCTCCTATGCTGGCTACACAGCCAAAGCATAAAGGAGCCAAGGCCGCTGGAATCCGCTACGAGCGGCAGGTACACGGACTTTTAAAAGATCTCTACGGCGAAAGATACTTCAAGAGTAAATGGATTCACTTCAAAGTTCAGGGAGAAAACAAGTTCCGCTGGTGCCAGCCGGACGCTTTCCTTCTCGATCTAGTCGAGCTTCGGCTCCTCCTAATCGAGATTAAACTTCGCCACTGCAATCTTGCTTGGTATCAGATGAAATATCTATACCTGCCTGTGCTCGAGTTTGTCCTCCCTCTCGACTTGAACCTTTTCACGGTCTGCACCTGTGAGATCGTTCATTGGTATGATCCAGCGATCCGCACAGATCGGCCAGCCAAACTCCGCAAGGATCTTGCTTCGGTTGAGCCGAACGAGTTTGCAGTCCATATCCTCAACCCGAAGCGGATAATTCGCTCAATGAAACTAGAAGATTTCGCATGAATAAAGATAAGATCACCTCCTCCGAAGCCGTCCAACTTGGAGCAGAAGATCCTATCTTCTACTCAGCCTATTTCTTCGCCAAGACTTGCCGGATGGGTTCTCCAGATATTCATTATGATATGTGGGCAAAGCTGGAAGGCCCAAGCCGTTATGTTTCCCTCGAGGTATTTCGTGGCGCGGCCAAGACAACACTTACCCGGCTCTACCTATCCAAGCGAATTGCCTATGGAATTTCCCGCACCATATTGCTAGTTGGTAAGAGTGAGAAAGCCGCGATTCATTCTGTTACCTGGCTCGCTAAGCAGGTGCTCTATAATTCTATCTGGGCCAATACCTTCGGACTCAAGCCAGGTGATAAATGGTCTCCCAATGTTGGAGATATAGAAATCATAACCGCTGAAGGGATCTCGGTTCGCGTTATGGCTTATGGTATGACCGGCTCGATTCGAGGAATTAACATCGACGACTATCGGCCTGATTTAATCGTCGGAGATGATATCGCAGATGAGAATAACAGCTTAACTGCAGATCAAAGAGAAAAGGTTCAGGATATCTGGATGAGTGCACTCAAGAATTCCCTGTCTCCCACCACTGAATCTCCCCTTGCCAAGCAAGTTCTTCTTGGCACACCCATCGACTCTAATGATGTTAATGAGATGTGCGCCAACGATCCTCAATGGGACACTCTTAAGCAGAGTGTATTTAATCGGGATGGCTATTCTGTCTGGGAAGAGCGGCTTCCGACCAAGGAACTTCTCGAAGAAAAGAAAGCAATGATAAATCGGAACCAGTTAAGCCTCTGGCTCCGGGAGATGGAGGTTACTCTTGTAACCCGCGAGAACGCTGTATTCATTCCAACTTGGCTCAGATACTGGGATATCCTGCCAGATAACATGCCCTGCATTCTCGTCATTGATCCGGTTCCTCCGCCGAGCGAGGCCGAACTACGAAAGAACCTTCGATATAAACACTGGGAGGTGTTAAGCATACTCGGCCGACACGGGAATGATTGCTTTCTCGAGCATTACAGAATGAATAAGGGCCATGATCCTAAATGGACTATTGCAACTTTCTGGGAGCTAGTTGATATATACAAGCCGAGGAAGGTTCTGGTGGAAAGCGTAGCTTATCAGCGGACGCTGAAATGGCTCCTTGAAGAAAGTATGAAGAAACGGCGACGCTTTATTCAAATTGCAGACTTCCCAGACAAGCGCAGCAAATTTGATCGGATTGTAGACGGCCTGAGCGGTGTTGCGAGCAATGGACACCTCTATGTCCACAAGTCTCATGACAAGTTTATAGAGCAATTTACTCGCTATCCAAAGGTCGAGCATGACGATGTTATCGAAACAGTAGCTGTTGGTGTAGAGCAGTTGCAAGGACTTGAATTTATGGGTTATGGTGATATCACTGAGCTTGAAGAAGATATACCAGCCCTTCCTGATTGGAGAGTAGGTTAATGGAACAGTTTGTTATCAAGTATGGTAGTCCTTTACATGCCGATACAGCGGCTGCAATTCGCCGGAGATATGAATTCTCGAATCGGAAAATGGTTGATGAAGCCGAGCGCTGGCGGAAGAGCGAGAAGGAGCATTTATTCTACATTACCGATGAAGATTTCGAGGACATGGCGGCTAAAGAAGATAAGAAGAGCGATACCTTCAAAACCTTGGTTATTCCCTATTCTTATGCAATGGTGTTAAGTGCCCATACATACTGGACAACTGTATTTCTTGCTCGCAATCCCATTCTCCAGTTCTCGGCTCGCCACGGCGAGACAGAAATGCAGACGATGGCTGTTCAAGCCTTGATGGATTATCAAACCCAGGTTGGAGAGCATCTCGTTCCATACTATGTATGGCTGCTTGATGTAGCCAAGTATGGAATCGGAGTTGTCAGCAATTATTGGGATGAAGAAAAGATAACTGTTTCTCAGATTATATCCAAGCCCAAAACCTATCTCGGAGTCCCTATTCCTGGGACAAATCAAAAGGTAAAGCAACGAAAACAGATTCCAGGCTATATGGGAGAGAAAGTTTTCAATGTTCGACCTTGGGACTTCGTGCGAGACCCTCGCGTCTCAGCTCAGAACCTGCAGCGCGGCGAATTCTGTGGAAGAAGGTTCGAGGTTGGCTGGACTGAAATTCTCAAGGGAAGAGAGCAAGGAAAATACTTCAACGTAGAGGCTCTCTCGCAAACTGTGCGCGGCAGCACAGATCATCTCAACGATCTATCTGCCAGTGAAATTGACAAGCCGATGAGTTTGGACGGCTCCCCCGACTTCATTGACAAGAATGATATGGGCTTCGTTACTCTCCTCGAGATGTTTATTGATATTGTTCCCAAGGATTGGGGACTCGGCACCAGCTCCTACAGCGAAAAATGGGTTTTCACGATGGCAAATCCTGACGGAGGAGCCGTGATAATTGGGGCGCAGCCTTTCGGTATGGATCACGATAAATTCCCTTATTCTGTCATCGAATATGAGATGGACGGCTATGCCTACGGCAAGAGGGGAATGTATGATGTGCTGCGCTCACTCCAGCAGACAATGGACTGGCTCCTGAACACCCATTTCTATAACATCAGAAGAGGGATTAATAATATGTTCTTCGTCGATCCTTCAAGGGTTGTGATGAAGGATATTCTTGACCCAAGACCTGGGAAATTGGTGCGCATGAAGCCGGCCTTCTATGGAACTCCAATCGAGGAAGCCTTCCATCAAATTCAGGTCGGAGACAGTACACAAGGCCATGTTAATGATTCAGAAATCATGGGCTCGCTCATGCAGCGCGTTACAGGTATTAATGATAATATCATGGCGATGCTCAGTCAAGGAGGCCGGAAGACTGCTACAGAAATTCGTACCTCTTCGCAGATGGGGATCAATCGGCTCAAGACTAATGCCGAATATTTCTCCGCTATGGGCTTCAGCCCTCTCGCGCAGAGGATGTTGCAGGAAACTCAGCAATTATATGACCTAGAGCGGGAATTCAAGATTGTAGGAAGGATTATTGGAAACGATCAAGACTTCTTGAAGGTCACACCAGATGCTATTGCCGGCTTCTATGATTTCATTCCAGTAGATGGTACCATGCCGATTGATCGCATGGCTCAGCTAAATGTGTGGACGCAGCTGCTGGCCCAGATTCGCCAGATTCCTCAAGTAGCCAATAACTACGATCTTGGAAAGGTCTTTGCTTGGATGGCGCAACTCGGCGGAATTAGGAATCTGCAAGAGTTTAGGATCAAAGTCCAGCCGGATCAACAAGTTACACAAGGTGCTCAGGCTGGAAATCTCGTACCGCAAGGTACTCCTGCCCCAGGCGGAGGCGGCACAGCTCCAAGCTTGCAGCTCCTGGAGCATCTTGGCCAATTAGGAGGCTAACATGCGGATCGCTGTAGCCAGCACAAGAGGCACTCTTGCCTTGTGCTTTATAAATGATGTAGATACTATCTGCTGGGTGATCTGGATTCCAGTAGATGATCTCGAGCGAGTAAGTGAGGAGTGTTATGATTGAAGAAGATTTACCGTCTCCCGGCGAGATTGATCCTGAGGAAGCCCGAGAGCAGTTTGATGCAGCTGTCAAGATACGTGAAGTAATTGAGGAGCTGCGAAAATGTCCAGGCTGGAAATTGTTCCAAGAAATGCTCGGGCAAAATATTGATAACAGGATTAAAATGGCGCAGGTTCAACCCATGACTGGAATTGAAGATGTGCTTAAAAAGCAGTTAAAGGTTGGTGAGTTGCAAGGTATAGAATTCACCCGTACATTCATGGATAGGGTTTACGAAGATACTCTGCACGAAATTGAGACTCTGCGTTATACCCTTGATTATAGTGAAGGAGATGAATAATGGCCAATGAAGCTACCGCAGCACAACCTGCTCCCAAGCCTGCCGACGGCACCCAAGCTGATCCTACTCCGGCTTCCCCGCCGTCTGCTGTCCCGCCTGCACCTGCTGAGTCTAACGAGGGCTTCGAGGGTGACGGGTTCGATTGGGGTGAATTTGCTGACGAACTCACCGGAGACTCCGGGGGTTCCGAAGCTGACGAAGGTGAATCTGCCTCTCCCGCCTCTGGTGGGGAGGAACCCGCAGCCCCTTCGGAGCCAAAAGCTCCGGAGCCAGGTAGCGAGGAACCTCCGAAGCCAAAGGAAGAGGAGCCGGCAGTAACTCAGGAGCCTCCGGCAAAGACTCCAGAAGAGGAAACTCCCGCGCTCGAGTCCCCGCGAGCCGAGGAAGAGCCTACACAGCCGACGCCCGAAGATGTCGCTTCGAAGCGAGAAGAACAGCGTCAAGCTGCCCTTGCTCGGCTCAAGGAAGCTTATAAATTCTCAGATCAACAGGTTGAAGACTGGGAAACAAATTCGGTGGACATGCTGCCAGATGTAGCAGCCCAGCTTCATATGAATGTGTTCGAGCAGGTCTTTAATGCGATAACGCAACAGTTACCGCAAATGGTCCAGCAGATCAATTCTATGGAGATGGGTCAGAAAGCCTTCTCTGAGGCCTTCTTCACTAAGTGGCCGAAGCTGGCGGATCATGCAGAATTGGTTAACAAGTATCTGCAAGCGTATGGTAATGTTTACCCTAACGCTACGCATGAGCAGTTAATTAATGATGTAGGGATGCAAGCTTCTGTCGCCTTGAAGTTGCCAATAGATGGGCTTTCTCCGGGAGATGGAGCCGCAGCGGCTCCTGCTGAATCTTCGAAGCCGAAAAGGGAAGTTCCTTTCTCTCCGGCGCAGCCGGGAGGCGGAACGGCTCCTGCACCCGCCCAGTCGGATAATCAGTGGTCTGAGTTTATTAATGATGAAGATTAACTCAGGAGGCAATTATGCCGACGATTGCAGGCCTGCGGGGTACTGGCGATTGGGCAACTGACGAAAGGCCGACAAACTTTCGTGAGACCATTCTCTGGCTTGACCCCAACGGACAGGCGCCTTTGACTGCTCTAATGAGCAAGATGGGCAGTGAATCAGTGGACGACCCCCAGTTTAACTGGTGGGAAGAGACCAATGGACTGGTGCGAATTCAGAATGATGCGACAGCAGCTCTTGCTGGCGACGCTACGCTGACAGTTGTCAGTGGTGCGCTTGCAGCGGTAGCTGGCGACCTCTTTCTGGTAGAAGACCCCTCGGGTATCGGTGAAATTATCCAGGTGTCGGCTGACCCGACTACGGATACTTCGCTCGATATTACTCGAGGCGTGGCGGGTACGACAGCTGCTGGAATTCCGGCCAGTGCGTACATTACCAAGATTGGTAATGCTTTCGCTGAAGGTACCGGTGCTCCGACGGCAACCAGTCAGAACCCGGACAAGCTCTATAACTATTGCCAGATTTTCAAGACCACGTATGATATGACCAATACGGCTATCAAGACGCGGACTCGGACTGGTGATCCTCTGGCCAACGACAAGAAGCGGAAGATGTTTGCGCATTCGCGTGACCTGGAATTCGCTTTCCTCTTCGGCCAGCGGCATGAGACCACGGGCTCGAACGGCAAGCCGCTCCATTATACTGGCGGACTGCGGAGCTTCCTCAGCTCCAATGTTACCACGTTCAGTGGAACCGGCTCGGCGGCAGGTCAGTGGGGGCTGGATAATGTGATCAACGCATTCTCTACCCCGTTCGACTATGACGGAGAAGGCGCAGGCAATGAGCGCCTGGCTTTGGTGGGCAATGGATTTGCTACCAAGCTGAATAATCTGGTTCGCACCGATACGCAGACCAGGATCAACTTCGAGGGCCAGATCAAGATCTGGGGTATGAGCCTGCAGCGCATGGTTCTTCCTCAGGGTACGGTCTACTGGCGGACGCATCCGCTGATGAACATCCATCCGGTGTTCACTAACAGTGCGTTTGTCATTAATCCTCGGGGCATCATCCATCGGCATCTGCGCGATACCAACTTCAAGGATAATATCCAGGCCAATGACGCTGACGAGAGGAAGGGTCAGTGGCTGACTGAAGCCGGTGTGGAAGTGCACTTCGAGAAGACGATGGCCTACCTTGGCAACGCTGGTGGCGCGTAATAGCCGCTGGAGGGCTTCGGCCCTCCTTCCCTTAAATGGACGGTTTAGGACAGTCAAACCCACCGTTTAATTATTATCAATTCTTGGAGATTCCTATGAAGTATACTATCCCACAGACCATTAAAACTTCTGACGTAGCGGAGGCTGCGCCGAAAGGTGCGATGGAAAATTATGATGCGAGAATCACTATTCCAGTTTCCAAGGCTATGCTTGGGAAGCTTAAAGTAGGGAAGAAGGTTAAAGTAACCTTGAGCGGAGAAGTGAAGAGGATTTCTAGTAACGAGGATACAAAGAAGGGTAGGCATGAAATGACTATCATGGCCTCCACAGTTGAAATGGAGGGAGGCAAGAACGCCTTTACCGAAATTGCTGATGCCGACGAGGCAGGAGGTTCGTGATGAAGAAGGCTTCAAAGAAGAAAGGTTTTGGAATCAAACGACCGGGAGCTTTGACGGCGAAAGCCAAAGCTGCTGGAATGAGCTTGAGGGCTTATGCGGAAGCGCATAAAGGTGATAAAGGCTTAACTGGAGAACAGTCAAGATATTATCTTAATGTGATTCTGCGTGGAGGCCGGAAGAGTCACCCAATTAAGAAGAAGGCTACTTCTCGTAAGCGTAGGAGAAAGTAAATGGTACGCGACAAGCTGATTGAAATCGTCTTACGTCAAGCTGGTCAACGGCAAGATGATACAGATTTTGAGCTTCAACTTCGAGATGAGTTGCTGAGCATTCAGTATGATTTGGAGCATATGAATCTGTGTCCTTGGTTTCTGGATAGTGATGAAACTCTACTTCAGACACCTAATGACGGTACTCGGCTTGTTGCGCCTCCTTCTGGTTTTCTTTGCATGATTCCAGATCAGCCTCTTTATTACGTAGATGCAGATGGCTATACGCATGAATTGCTGAAGCATAATTATAGCTATAATGTAAAGCATCATGGAGGTTATGGAAAGCCTGTTGCTTATACGGAAAATGGGGGAGGTTTCTTAATCTTTCCTATCCCAGATCAAGTGTATAATCTCAGCTTAATTTATTCTAAAGCCGATCAGGTGCTTAATAGTAATATTGAGAATAATTGGTTGAAGTATGCTCGAGATTTATTGGAAGCTCGCTTAGTAATGAAAGCTGTTACAAACTATACTCAGGATAGCAGTCAAGTTCGAATTGCTCCGGCCGATGTACAGAGGGCTTTGCAAAGACTTATGGCTGAAACTGAAGCTAAGCGAGAAATTAATGCTGATCTTGCAATAGGTGATTACAATGGGTCTTGAAAATGCAACTTATATTGATGGATTAGTAGTATCTAACCCAACTGGAGCCGATGATTTTAGAACAGCTGACGATCATATGCGGCTGATTAAGCTTGTTTTGAAGAATACTTTCCCGAATCTTACAGGTCCTGTTACTGTTACTCAAGCTCAGTTAAATGCTTTGGCTGGTTTGACGACACTTGGAAACTTTCCATCTGGAACGCATATGCTTTTTGTTAATCAGAACCCGCCAGATGGTTGGACAGTTGATGCTTCCGTTGCAGATAAGCTGCTGCGTGTGAATAATACTGGAGGAGGAACTGGAGGTTCTTGGGATTCTATTGAAACAGCCGGGAATACTGGCCCTCACGCGATTACCGTAGATGAAATGCCTGCACATACGCATAATTATGAAGGCTTGGTTTCCTATAATGGAGGCCATTTTGCTTGGTATACAGCTGGAATTACTACCAACTTAAAGGCTGACTCGAGCAAGGTTTCAGGAGGGATTAATGAATCTTCGAGCCCAGGGCAAGCTCATACTCACGCATTTCGGGTTGTAACAGATGCAACTTGGCGTCCGGCTTATGTTGACGCTGTTATTGGAGTTAAATCGTGACAACTTATGTTGGAGATTTTGACGTATCACAGCCGTTGCCTACTGAATTAGCTTCTTCAGTAGATGATGATATTCGAGCCATAAAAGCTACCATTAAAGCTACATTTCCTGCTATTACCGGAGTAATGAATGCTGATCAAGCTGCATTAAATCTTCTTGGAGTGCCGATTGATGTATTTCCTTCCGGTACAAAGATGTTCTTTTATGATGCAGCGCCTCCTGTTGGATGGAATCTTGATACTCATGCTGTAGCTGATAATAATTCTAATCAGTATTATGTACGAATTAACGTTAATACTGCTGGAAATTATACAGCCGGACAAGGAGCTGAGGCAAGTTGGCCAGCTTATAGCGGAACAAGTGATCCACATGTTTTGACTCCTGATGAAATTCCTGATCATACTCATAATTATGAAGAGCTTTCTACCTATTCTGGGGGTGTATATCTTTGGTATTCAGTATCTTCTGTGACAAATAAGAAGGCTCCGGAGACTGGAAGCTTCTACTCAACGGGAGGAAGTCTAGGTCATACGCATGATATTACAGTAAAGCCGATAATTCCTGGGGTTGGCTATCAGTATTTGCCATATTTTGATTGCTGTATAGGAGTAAAAGCGTAATGGGATTTAAGAAGGCTTGGAAATGTCAGCAATATCAGGGTATGAATGGCCCTGCTTGTGACTGTCCGGCGTGGACTTCTCTTACAAAGACGAATGTTCAGACTGCAGAAGAGAAAACTGAGGCAGATTGCCTATATAAAATGCTTCCCCATCTCATGGTAGATGTTATCAGAACCTCCAATCGGCCCTATGCTGCACTTTTGGAGATTCGGAACCAAGAATCACGGAAAACTGCTGCTTTAGAAGCCCTTGCTGCGGCAGTTAAGGATGAAAAACTGAGGCTTGCGCATCATGTCGATATACAATCTGGTGGAAATAGCTGGCAAGAGCGGGATAATTAAGGGGATTCAGCCGAATCTGCTTGAACCGAACGCTTGGAGTAACGGTGCAAACGTCAGAATGCGTCATGGATCGGTATATTCTGATCCAGGATTTGTGACTATATCCAGTACTCCCTATTCAGCCTACAGATTACTGCAGTTTACAGATGCTGATTACAATATCGGCTATATTTATATGGGTGATACTCAGGTTGGCATCTACATTTATGGACAGAACTATGATATAACAAGATCTGCCAGTAATTATGGAGGAACCGCACTTACGCAATGGACTGCTGACCTTTTTGGTGGTCTTCCGATACTGAATAATGGAGTAGATGTACCTCAAGTCTGGCTAAATCCGACAATTTCAAGTCCTTTAGAGGATTTGCCAAATTGGCCGAGTGGAGATCGGGTAAAAGTTCTTAAAACTTTTGGAAATTACCTTGTAGGGCTGAATTTTACTATTTCTGGTCAAGTTAAGCCGTTTGATGTTCGCTGGAGTCAGAGCGCTGATCCAGGAACGGTACCTGCTTCATGGAATATTGCTGATCCAACGATTGATGCTGGTGAATATCCTATGAGTTCTACTGGAGGAGAGCTTATTGATATGCTTCCTCTTGGAAATCATAATATCATATGCAGAAAAAATGCTGTTTGGGGTATGAGTCTTGTAGGATTTCCGTACATTTTCAGCTTTAACCGGCTTCCTATGCCTTTCGGCATTTTAAGCATGAATTGCGTGTGTGAGTTCTTAAATCGGCATTTTGTTGTTACTAATGCTGATATTATCCAGCATGATGGAAACAGCTGGCAGAGTCTTGTTGAAGGAAAGATGCGAACTTGGATATTTAAGAATCTGGATAGGGATTCCTTGCAATATTGCTTTGTGCAGAGAAATAGCGCAGCTAAAGAAATTTGGTTCTTCTTCCGTAGAACAGTGAGCGGGGCTCAGACTGGCCGAAAGGTTCCTAATACAGCTTTTATCTGGAATTGGGAAGACAATACAACGAGCTTGATTCTTGATCGAATCCAAGGAACATCTCATGCAATTGATTATCTTTACAGCACTGATACTAATTATCAAAGCTTTGATGATACAACTGGAAGCTTCGATTCACAAACAGGAGATTTGGAGAGTGATGATACTCCAAAGCGTAGACGGCTCATTTTGCTAAACTCCGAGCAAAAAGAGTTGCAATATGCTGATGATTTTGTGGAGCTGTGATGCAAAATTCAGGTATTAAATTCGTAGAGCGAACAGGGATTGACCTGACTGCTGTTGGGCGAATTAAGATGATTAAGCAGGTGCTAATTAGCTTGAAATCCGATGGCATAGTTACTGTGTATTTAGGTGCACAACGCAGAACGCTTAATGATCCTGTACGCTGGATTAAACGTACTTATGATCCTCAAAAGAGGGATTATGTATCGGCCTTAATTAGTGGAAGATTTCTGAGTATTCGGATAGAAAGCTCTTTAACTGTGAATTGGATTCTCAGCAAAATTCAAATTGAGACTTCGGATATAGGTAAATACTGATGCAGCGTTATAGTCCGGCTCCTTCGCCTACAAATAACGGTCAAGTGCTTCCGTATTTGGTTAGGGAGCTGCAAAAGATTAGTTTGGCTTTGCAGGGATTAATGGAGGTTGTCACTGCTCGGTCAAGTGCTCCTTTACATTATGAGATAGGAGATTTATTCCTAGCTGATGGAGTAAACTGGGATCCTCTTAGTTTAGCTGGTTCAGCTCCTTATTGGGTTTATTGGAATGGAAGCGCTTTTGTAGCTTTAGCTTGATTCTCGCGATATAGTTGCAAGTAGCGTTTATATCCTTCATATTGGCATTAGTGTAGCTGGAGATTCTTATGAGCATTTCTCGTAAGCGGCAGGTTTCATATCATCTACGTTTTGTGGGTGAAGATGGGACAATCATAGAGCGTACAGCTCAAAATCTTGTTCCAGATGCTGCTATCAATCAAGAACTGGACACTTGGTATGCTGGAAGCGGTTATACAGCTGCTTTCTACTTGATGCTTATTAGTGCATCTCCTCAGCTTAATGCTACGGATACCTTAACCAGTCATAATGGCTGGACTGAGGAAACCCCCTACACAGGATCACGAAAAGCTGTTACATGGAATTCGGCTGTTAATGGTATTAAAGCAGCAGTAAATATCAGTATAGATATCAATGCAGCTGCTACGCTTGGTGGTGTCGGTCTGTGTAATGTATCTAGTGGCACAACGGGATTGCTTGACTCAATAGCAGCCTTCAATGAAGGTGATATCTCTGTGGCTTCTCCCGGAGTCCTTACAGTTTCTCTTTCTGTCGGCGGAATGTCCGCCTGAGGTAATTATGAAAACACTCGCAACCCTACTCTTTTTGCTGTCTGGGAGCGTCTTTGCTTCTACTCCTCCTGGGGGTACTTGGCAAGCTGTAAGTGCAACGACCGCATATGCTCCTCTCACTTCGACAGCTATCGCAGCTTTTTGGCCTAGCACGAGAACAACTTTTACTTTTCCAGCTCCCTGGAACACGACCGGAGTAAGGATTACACTTCCCAGTGACTGCCCCAGTTCAGATAACTGTATTATGAACTTAGGTTATGCATATTGGGCCAATATGAGTAACAGTGCTGGCTCTCCTTACATGTATATCTTCGTAGGCCGTAATGCTGATGGAGGCGTCAATGGTGTTGGGATTTATAAGTATAATAAGGATCGTGATATTGTCACCTATGAAGGGGCAATGACAATTAATACCTCAAACAGTGGTGAAGGTTGGTTCTTTTCAAGAAACGATCCTGATACTATTATCATGGCCCCCCCTGGAAAGGTTGGCACTACACTTCAAAGCTATAATGTTGTTACAGGACAAACAAATAACCTTTTCAGTTTATCAAACTGGACAAATATCCCAACAGTAGGCGCTTCGACTGGCGCTATGTTTGGTCAGTGTAGTGCGAATCTGTACGATACTATTTATGCTTGTACGTTGGCTGATGCTAGTTTTACTGCAATGGGTTGCATGACGTATAATACGAAATCTCAGGAATTTCGTTTTTTCCAGCAAGCTTCGCCTGGTGGATTTGACGAGTGTGCAATTAGCCCAGATGGTAGATACCTGTTAGTGGATGAAGTGACTCCACAGACCTGCTCTAGTGGCTGCGACGAGGATACTATAGTTTACGATTTGCAAGAGCCAGGACGCAGTTATATTATCAATAATAAGTATGGTGGTGGGGGACACTATGCAATTGGGTATGGTTGGTATGTGCAATCTGATAACTGGAATTTGAGCAATTCGGCTGTAAGACTATTCGACTTCAGTGATCCACACGGGTCAAAGAGTGGAAAGGATATCATAGAGATTCCTTATGCAAATATTTGTCCTGGAGGAACTTGTTACGCAAGCATTCCTCAGCACCCTAGCTGGCTAAATGCTAAGCCCGGGAGTGAGATGCCTGTATCTGACCAGTACGTATGTGATTCTTCGGCTGGAACAAGCTCTGATACACCAGTTCCTTTTGGTAACCAGATTAGTTGCTATTATACATCTGGCGGTGTAGCGCAGGCGAATCAAAAAGTTTTGCTTGTTGCTCCTACCATGATGAATACAGCTAAAATTGGTGGTTGTGGTAGTTCCTCTTATGACTTGCAGCCAAAAGCGAACATTGACTATACAGGGCATTATGTAATTTGGGCAGCTAATCTGGATTCATCCACTAACTGTCAAGTTATGCTAGTAAAGTTGCCCATCAGTCAATTCTCAAACCCTCCACCTGATGTAACTCCTCCTCAAGCAAGTATTTTGACGCCCGCACCAGCTGCAACAGTTAGTGGTACAGAAAGCTTAACGGCAGCCGCTTGGGATAATATTTCTCTTAATGGTGTTCAGTGGTATGTAGATGGAGCAAAGGTAGGTTCTGTTATTACTTCGGCTCCTTATACATATTCGTTGAGTATTACAAGTTTGGCCTCAGGGCCGCATACGATCAGTGCGATGGCAATAGATTCTGCTGGTAATGAAAGCTCCCTTTCTACGATCGTAGTGGTGAAGTAATATGAGCGTCCCGAGTGTTATCCAAACTAAAGGTATAAATGGAGCGGCAACTAATGTTTCGCATCCAGTTATATCTTTTAATACGATACCAGCTTCCGGGGATTTTCTTTATTTTGTCCTT
>Ga0102944_1001462_pt1 | contig 15552 bp, 16 predicted proteins | sample SalPonD_shore_MG_FD_78172 | JGI IMG/M metagenome (GOLD analysis project Ga0102944, IMG submission 78172) | Salt pond soil microbial communities from South San Francisco under conditions of wetland restoration - Salt Pond MetaG... | ecosystem: Environmental > Aquatic > Marine > Intertidal zone >...
ACTTCAAGCAGTTCGGCGTGGGCCTGAAGTTCACCCCCACGGTGCTGTCCCCGGGCAAGATCAACATCAACCTCAGCACCGAGGTCTCCAACATCGATCCCACGGCCAGCTTCCAGACCCCGGGCGGCTTCAACATCCCGGGCCTGGCCACCCGCCGCGCCTCCTCCACCGTGGAGCTGGCCGACGGCGAGAGCTTCGCCCTCGCCGGGCTGATCAAGAACGAGAACCAGAACGTGGTGAAGAAGTTCCCCATCCTCGGGGACATTCCCATCCTGGGCGCCCTGTTCCGCAGCACGGACTTCCAGCAGAACAAGAGCGAGCTGGTGATCGTGGTCACCCCGCACCTGGTCAAGCCCACCCGGGCCGAGCGCCTGGAGCTGCCCACCGACGGCGTGGTGCCGCCCAACCGCTTCGACCAGTACCTGATGGGCCGGGTGCAGGGCCTGGCGCCCGAGGGACCCGCGCCCGAGGAGGACCAGCAGCCGCAGGGGGCGGACCAGGTTGAGGATCAGGCCGGCATGGAAGGCACCTACGGCCACCAGCTCTAAGGAAAGCGGACAATGACCAACAAGCTCAGCATCGCGATCTCCCTGTTCGGCTTGGCCCTGGCGGCCAACACCGCTATGGCCGGCTCCACCGGGGACGGCAGCCACGGCAGCGCGGTCCGGCACAACACCGAGGTGCAGACCCTGAACCCCGAGGCCGGCTCCAAGGAGCCCGAGGCCACCACCCTGGACGGCCCCAAGGCCGAGAACGTTATCGAGGACTACCGCAGCAAGCAGCAGAAGGCGGAGACCGAAGGCCTGATCGAGGGCATGGGCTCGGAGTGAACCGCCCCCGGAAGCCTGCCGGGGCCCACGCCCCGGCCCAGGAGGAACGCGGATGAACAGCCTCAGGCAGCGCGGGGCCATTCTGCCCATGACCGCCATCCTGATCGTGGTGCTGCTGGCCATGGTGGGGCTGGCCCTGGACTACGGGCGCATGGCGGTGTGGAAGGGACGCCTCCAGAACGCGGTGGACGGCGCGGCGCTGGCCGCCGCCACCGAGCTGGACGCCAGGAGCGACGCCATCGACCGGGCCGAGGCGGCGGCCAAGAACATGCTCAAGCCCCAGGGGGTCTCGCTGGAGGACGAGGATCTCGACATCACCTTCTACGAGACCATCGGCTCCGAGAACGACCCGGCCGGCTCCGGCAAGGTGGAGACCACCTCGCCCGCGGATGCCCACTACGTGCAGGTGGCGATCAACGAATGGCCGGTGAACCTGATCTTCATCCCCATCCTCAACCTGCTGCCGGGCGATCCCGTGGCCTCGCAGGAGGAGCTCAACGTCCGGGCCCTGGCGGGGCGGCATTTCTACATGTGCAACTACCCGCCCATGATGATCTGCAATCCGTACGAGGCCGAGGGCAAGTCCCTGACCCAGGCGGTGGAGGACGGCGACCTGAAGCCTGGCGACATGCTGATCCTGAAGTACCAGTCGGGCCAGAGCAGCTGGGGCCCTGGCGACTTCGCCTTCCTGCTGCCCTCGGACGAGGACGGCAACTTCGCCACCGGCGCCAAGTCCCTGGGCGAGTACCTCGCCAATCCCAACCGCCAGGGCTGCACCCCGCGCACGGTGCACACCCGCACCGGGTCGGTGCAGAGCTGGCCGGTATGGGGCTGGAACACCCGCTTCGACCTCTACAAGGGCTTTAGCGCCGGCGACTATCCGCCCGCCCCCGACGTCATGGAATACCCCTCCGATTCCGGATTCGTGACCGTCGGCGGCCTCTCCGACCGCTTCGGCAACGGCGACTGGCCGGCGGCGGACTACTGGGACGAATACCACAGCTACCACCAGGCCCTGCAGCCCAAGCCCGCGGGCTGGGACAGCTGGACCCGCAAGCAGGTGTACGACTGGGAGATCGGCCAGGGCTATCCGCCGTGCCGGCCCGAGGGCGAAGACGGGGTCGCCGGCACCGCCGACGACATCGACTGCCCGGTCCCCTCCCCGCCGGGCTCCGGCCTTCCGATCCGGGTCATGGAGGGCGATACCTACACCGACCCGGCGCCGACCCCCGAACGGCCCGACGACGTGCTCGACGGCCTGGCCGTTCCGGACCACCTGGATTTCAGCTCCGATCCGGCCTCGGTGCCCAAGCGTCGGGTGCTGTTCCTGGCCGCCATCGACTGCCAGGCCCAGAACATCCACGGCAGCATGGGCGCGGTGGCCGAGACCTTCGCCAAGTTCTTCGTCCTGCAGCGGGGCAAGCAGGGCGGCGGCGCCGGCGATATCGACTTCGTGGTCGAGTTCATGGGCCTGGCCACCGAGCAGGACCAGGACTATCACGTGGACGTGCAGCTCTATGAATAGGAGGCGCCGTCCAGCGGACTCCCGCGGCGCGGTCCTGGTGGAGCTGGCGCTGATCGTGCCGGTGCTGCTGCTGATCCTGTTCGGCCTAGTCGAGGTGGGGCGGGGGCTCTACCAGCAGCACATCCTGACCAAGGCGGTTGAGGCCGGGGCCCGCTACATGGGGCGCCAGCCCCAGCTGCTGGACACCGAGACCTGCGACCGCAGCGAGCCGGTCTGGAGCACGACGCTGCAGCGGGCCAAGAACGTGGTCGTATACGGCAGCCCCGGCGCGGGATCTGCCCCGCTACTGCCCAACATGAGCGTGACCGCAGTCACGGCGTCGCCACGCCTGCAGGAGGTGGCGGGCGTGGCCACCGAGGACCTCGCCGGCTATCCGTGCGTCATCCGGGTGGAGGCCACCGCCGCCTTCGACCCGGTCATCGCGCCGGACGATTTCCTGGGCCTGGGGAAGCTGGTCCTGAAGGGCACCGCGGAGGAACGCTACATTGGCGAATAGGCCCTTTGCCCGACTGAAAAGGCAAGCCGGCGAGGCCGGGGCGGCCACCGTCGAGCTGGCGGTGGGCCTGCTGGTGTTCCTCATGCTGATCCTGGGCGTGGTGGAGTTCGGCTACGCCCTGTTCGACTGGGCCCGGGTGGCCGAGGCCACGCGTGCGGGGGCGCGCACCGCCATCGTCAGCGATCCGGATACCGACCTGAGCAGCCTGTACACCGGCTGCGACGACCCCACGCCGCCGGCACCCGTGGAAGCCGAGCCCAGCGACCGGGTCTTCGCCACCATGCAGCGGATCTTCCCCCGCCTGGAGCGCGATCAGGTGCTGGTCACCTACGCCTGCTCGGGCACGGGGGCGGAGGAGCGGCCCCGTCCCATCCTGACCGTGACGGTGGAAACCCAGGGGGTGCTGCACACCCTGATCACCCCGCAGCTCCTGGGGCTGGATGGCACGTGGACGCTTCCGGCATTCTCGTCCACGCGGACCTCCGAGGATCTGGCAGGCTGACGGGGCCGCTGCCCCGGATTTCGGCCCCAACACCAGGACGTCAAAGGCATATGGCTATCGGGCTCAAAGTTCTCGCGCTGATGACCCACCAGACCACCGCCCGGGAGATCAAGGAAGCGCTCAACCGGGTGGAGGGCCTGCATCTCGACCTCAATATGGTGGGCGAGGACCGCCCCCTCCGCCACGTCGGGGTGGACACCCTGCCCGACGCCATCCTCATGGAGATCAACGGGCACAAGGAAGAGGACATCGAGGACGCGCGCGAGGTGGTCAACAAATTCGGCGACCGCGTCACCATCTTCGTCACCTACAGCCAGGGCGACATGGAGACCCTGCGCAAGCTCATGCGGGCCGGCGTGCGGGACGTGTTCCCCCAGCCCATCTCGCCCAACGAGCTGATCCTGGAGTTCACCGAGATCCTGTCGTCCAAGCGCGCGCGCTTGCGCGCGGCGGAAAAGCCCAAGGGCAGCGTGGTCGCCTTCCTGAACGCCAAGGGCGGCTCGGGCAGCACCACCGTAGCCACCAACGTGGCCTATCACCTGGCCGCCGACTACAACGCCAAGGTGGCGGTGCTCGACCTGGACATCCAGTTCGGGGACGTGGCCCTCGGCCTCAACCTGCAGGCGGAGCACACGATCATCGACGCCCTGCAGTCCCCGGAGCGCATCGACCCGGTCTTCCTCGACGCCCTCATGACCGAGCACAAAAGCGGTCTGGACGTGCTCGCCGCGCCGGCCTCCATCCAGGAGCTGGGGGGCTTCCCCGGCGACAGCGCCACCAGCATCGTGCACGCCGCCATCGAGAGCCACGACTTCGTGGTCATGGACGTGCCCCGGGTGTTCAACCCGTTCACCGTGACCGCCCTGTCCATGGCGGAGCCGGTGTACCTGGTCATCCAGGAGAACCTTGCCAACCTCCGGGATGCCCGCACCATCCTCAACGGCCTGCCGGTGTTCGGTGTGGGCTGGGATCGCTTCGAGCTGCTCCTGAACCGGGTGGGCGGGCCGCGCGCCAGCACCAGCGTGCGCGAAAAGGACATCCAGGAGTTCCTGAGCAAGCCCGTCTCGCAACGGGTCCGCAACGACTTCGAGGCGGCCAACAAGGCCCAGGACCAGGGCTATCCGGTCGCCGAGGTGAACCGGCACTCCCCCCTGGCCAAGGATCTCAAGGCATTGGCCGGCGCCTTGGTCCAAACCCGCGAAAGCAGCAAAACCGGGGATTCCGCCGAGGCCTCAAAGGGCCGCTGGTGGGATCGGTTCCGGCGATAACCAGGTAACGCGCCATGGCAGACGACCGCAACAACGAGCAAACCGCCAAGGACCAGGGCCGGGGCACCTCCCAGGTCCCCGACTACCAGGAGATGAAGGGCCGGATCCATCGCCGGCTGCTTGATCGGATGAACCTGGCCCTGATCGACCGCCTCGACCCCATCGAGGTCCGCAACCAGATCGGCGGCCTGGTGCGGGAGATCCTCAACGATGAGGAGACCCCGCTGAATTCGGCCGAGCGGGACCGGCTGGTGCTCGAGATCCAGAACGAGGTCCTCGGCCTCGGTCCCCTGGAGCCCCTGCTCGCCGACCCGACCATCTCGGACATCCTGGTCAACACCTACCGGACCGTGTACGTGGAGCGCTTCGGGCGGCTCGAGAAGGCAAGCGCCCGCTTCCAGAACGACGACCACCTGATGCGCATCATCGACAAGATCGTCAGCAGCGTCGGCCGCCGCATCGACGAGTCCTCGCCCATGGTGGACGCCCGCCTGGCCGACGGCTCCCGGGTCAACGCCGTGATCCCGCCGGTGGCGGTGGACGGCCCCATGCTGTCCATCCGCAAGTTCAGCGAGGATCCGCTGACCATGGACGACCTGGTCGGGCTCAAGACCCTGACCCCGGGCATGGCCCAGTTCCTGCGGGCGGCCGTGCGCGGCCGGGTCAATGTCCTGATCTCCGGCGGCACCGGCACCGGCAAGACCACCCTGCTCAACGCCATGTCCGGCGCCATCCCCGAGTGGGAGCGCATCGTCACCATCGAGGACTCGGCCGAGCTGCAGCTGCAGCAGCCGCACGTGGTGCGCATGGAGACGCGCCCGCCCAACATCGAGGGCCAGGGCGAGGTGGCCCAGCGCGACCTGGTGCGCAACGCCCTGCGCATGCGCCCCGACCGCATCGTCCTGGGCGAGGTGCGCGGCGCCGAGGCCCTGGACATGCTGCAGGCCATGAACACCGGCCACGAGGGCTCGATGACCACCATTCACGCCAACAGTGCGCGGGACTCCATGACCCGCCTCGAGCACATGGTGGGCATGACCGGCATCAGCATCCCGCCCAATGTGATCCGGCAGCAGATCTCCTCGGCGCTGCACATGGTGGTCCAGCTCGAGCGCCTGGTGGACGGCCGCCGCGTGGTCTCCAGCATCCAGGAGATCACCGGCATGGAGGAGGACGTGGTCAGCATGCAGGAGATCTTCTCCTTCGAGCAGCAGACCGTCACCGAGGAGGGCCGGGTCAAGGGCTACTTCCAGGCCAGCGGCATCCGGCCCCGGGTGGTGCAGCGGTTCAAGGAGCAGGGCATTCACATCGAGGAATCCCTGTTCGATTCCGAGCGCATTTACGAATAGGGCGCCCCATGAACGAGATGGTCCGCTTCTATGTCACCTCCCTGCTCGTCTTCCTGGCGGTGGTGCTGCTGATCGAGGGGGTCTACCTGTTCCTCCGCAGCCTTCAGTTCGAGGGCCGGTCACGGTTCGCCCGCCGCATCCAGACGCTTTCGGCGGGCGGCGAGCACGGCGAGCAGGTGGCCGACCTGACCAAGCGCGAGCAGTTCAGCCAGCTCCCCTGGCTCAACCAGCTGCTCACCTACGTGCCCCGGGTGCACAGCCTCGACCGGCTGCTGGTGCAAAGCGGCACCAACGTCTCCCTGTCGCGCTTCCTGCTCGGCGTGGTGGTGGCGGTGCTGGTGCTGACCGCGATCCTGATGGCGGGGGTGGGATGGCTGCTGGCGCCCTCCCTGCTGGTGGGCCTGCTGCTGGGCGCGGGGCTCCCCTTCCTGTGGCTGGTGCGCCAGGTGCACCACCGCCAGGCCCAGTTCGCCGAGGTGCTGCCCGACGCCCTGGACTTCCTGGCGCGCAGCCTGCGGGCGGGCAACCCCTTTTCCGCCTCCCTGCGGTCGGGGGGCCAGGAGCTGCCCGAGCCGGTGGCCAGCGAGTTCCGCACCACCTTCGAGGAGATCAACTTCGGCCTGGATCTGGAATCGGCCCTGCACAACCTCGGCACCCGCGTGGGCAGCCACGAGATCCGCTACTTCGTCACCGCGGTGGTCCTCCAGCGCGCCACCGGCGGCAACCTGGCCGATCTCCTCAACCGCCTGTCCGAGATCATCCGGGCACGGCGCACCACCTACCGGCAGGTGCAGATCAACGCGGCGGAGATGCGTCTGTCCGCCCGGGTCCTGATCGCCCTGCCCTTCCTGGTGGCCGGATTGATCAGCCTGGTCAACCCCACCTACATGGCGCCCCTGATCACCGAGCCCCTGGGCCGGATGCTCCTGGCCATCCAGCTCCTGCTGATCGTCATCGGCTACCTGATCATGCGCCGCATGGTGAACTTCCATATCTGAGGCTCGGGGGCGGCAATGGACAACCTTCTGGTAGAGATCTGGCAGAACCCGGGCTGGGCCTTCGCCTCCGCCCTGATCTTCGTAGCCGTGGTGCTGCTGGTGGAGGGCGCGGTTGCCCTCCTCCTCAACCGCCAGAGCATCACCCGCGAGCGCCTGCAGCGCATGCTCCATCCGGAACGGGCCAAGGCCGCCGCCGAGCCCGAAAGGGAGGGCGGCTTCCTGGTGCGGGTGACCCAGCCGGTGTCGCGGGTGATCACCCCGCGCCAGGACTGGCGCCAGTCCCGCATCCGCCGCAAGCTGGTGCACGCCGGCATCCGCGCACCCCGTTCCCTGGAGGTCTTCATGGGCCTCAAGGGGCTCCTGGCCCTGGGCCTGCCGCTGCTGTTCCTGCTGGGCGGCATCCTGCTGTTCGGCGTCTCCTTCGTGGCAGGCCAGCCCAGCGTCGGGGTCGGGGTGCTGGCGATGGCCCTGCTCGGCTTCTACCTCCCCGACCTGGTGGTCTGGCGGCGCCGGGTGAAGCGGCTGACCGCCTTCCGCGACGGCTTCGCCGACGCCATGGATATGCTGGTGGTGTGCGTGGAGGCCGGGCTGGGCCTGGACGCCGCGGTGCAGCGGGTGGGCCGGGAGCTGCAGTACAGCCACGCCGAGATCGCCGAGGAGTTCGCCATCGTCGGCTGGGAGCTGCGTGCCGGCAAGAGCCGCGAGGACGCCCTGCGCGGCCTGGCCGACCGCACCGCCATGGAGGAGGTGCGCTCCCTGGTGGGCATCCTCATCCAGTCCGAGCACTTCGGCACCGGCGTCGCCAAGGCCCTGCGGGAGAACGCCCAGGACCTGCGCACCATGCGCATCCAGGCGGCCCAGGAGAAGGCCGCCAAGCTGCCGGTGAAGATGCTGGTACCGGTGATCCTGTTCATCTTCCCGGCCCTGTTCCTGGTCATCCTGGGCCCCGCCTTCATCCGCATCTTCCGCGGCCTGACCGCGGTCGCCGGGGGCGGCTGAGCCCCCGCCCGCAACCCCAAATAGCCCGAGACCATCTCCCCCATGCCCATTGCACGCACCCGAGCCGGCCTCGCCGTCGCCGTCCTTGCCCTCCTCGTCCAGGGCTGCGCCACCAACCAGCCCCAGATGCCCGAGATTCGCTCGGTCCACCGCGGCACCGACGGCGACCCGTCGGTGAAGCCCGAGGACCTGAAGCTGTCGCCGGAGCAGCACATGGAACAGGGCCGGCAGGCCCTGCAGAAGCAGGAGTGGACGCGGGCCAGCCAGCACTTCCAGGAAGTGGTCAAGGACCAGCCCGACAACACCAAGGCCCTGCTCGGCCTTGGCCATGCCCTCAGCGGACAGGGGCGCCAGGGGCGCGCCGAGGAGGTCTTCGCCCGGGTGGTGCGACTGGACCCCGGGAATACCGAGGGCCTGGAGGGCCTCGGCCTGGCCCAGCTTCGCCGGCGCAAGCTGGATGAGGCCGGTGAGACCCTCCACGATCTCGCCGACAAGCACCCCGAGCGCTGGCGCGCCTGGAACGGTCTGGCCTTCATCCACGACCTCAACGGCGACTTCGAGCGCTCCGAGACCCTATACCGCAAGGCGCTCAAGGCCTCCCCGGGCAATCCGCAGATCCTGAGCAACTGGGGCTTCTCCAGGATCATGGCGGGGGATTTCCCGGCCGCCGAGCGGATCCTGAGCAAAGGCCTCGACCAGGGATCCCACTACCCGCCGCTGCGCAACAACCTGGGCATCGCCGTGGCCCGGCAGGGGCGCTACAAGGCCGCGGTCCGCATCCTGACCAAGGGCATGGGCCAGCCCCAGGCCCTCAACAACGTGGGCTACGTGGCCATGCTCCAGGGCGACTACCCCACCGCCCGGCGCTACTTCAAGCGGGCCCTGGCCGCCAGCCCCACCTACTACCCGCGGGCCGACCACAACCTGGACAAGCTCGAGGCCCTCCAGGACGGCGACGCGCAAGCCGAGGAGCCGACCAGGCGGGACCATGAGGCCCGCCAGATCACCATCTCCCAGACGCCGAACTAGCAATGGGCCGGCCGCGACCTGGAGGAAGGCCGATGTTCCGCCTGCGCAGGCTGCTGACCGGGGAATCCGGGGCCAGCATGATGGAGTACGCCGTGCTCATCGCCCTGATCGCCATCGCCCTGATGGCGGCCGTCCTGGTCTTCCGGAACGGCCTGCAGGGCCTGTACCAGCAAGCGGCGGACGAGGCGGCCAACGCCATTTCCGGCCCGCCTTCCGGCGGCGGCTAGTCCGGCGGGGCCTCCCCGGCGGAGCGCCCCACCCCGGCGGTCAGGACGAAGCGCATGGCGTCCTCGAAGGACATGTCCACCGGACGCACCCGATCCCGGGGCACCACCAGGGTGTGGCCGCCGATCTGGTAGCTCATGGGCACGTAGACCACCACCGCCTCCTCGCCCTCGGCGGTCAGGGCCGCCGGCGCCTGGTCCCGGGTCAGGAAGGCCAGGATGCGGGCCCCGCCGCGGAAGCGCAGCTCCACCACCTGCCGGAACTCCTCCTCGTCGGTGCTCGCGAAGTAGTGGGTGAAGTCCCGCAGCGCCCCGTAGATGGAGCGCACCACCGGCACCCGCCGGATGCTGGCCTCCAGCCAGGCCCACAGGCGCCGGGCCACCAGGGAGCTCATGAGCATGCCCACCGCCAGGATCACCACCACGCCCGCCCCCACTCCGAATCCCGGGGCGTAGTAGGCCGCCAGGGGGGTCAGCCGCACCAGCCCGGCCATGGCCGACTCCAGCGACACCGCCAGCCAGTAGACGAGATAGACGGTGATCAGGATCGGCGCCAGGGTGATCAGCCCGGTCAGGAAGGTCTTGGCGATTCGGGTCATGAGATGGCTCCTTGGCCGAACACCGCCGCCCCCTCCAGGGCGCGGTGGGCGATGACCGTCCCGGCGGCACTCCAGCCGAGCCGGGTCTGTCCGCCGGGGGTATGGTCGCGGCCGTGGACGAACTCCGGGAAGCTCCAGTCGCCGCCCTCCCCGGGCAGGGCGTTGGCGGCGTTGACCCCGTCCAGACAGCGGCCGGCTGCCTCCGAGCGTCCGCGCCGGGCCAGATCGGCGGCGTAGAAGCCGTTGACCATGGGCCACAGGCCACCGTTGTGGTACTCGTACGGCGCGTTCTTGAAGGAGAAGGAGAAGGTCATCTTGAGCTCTTCCCAGTCCCGGTCCTCGGGCGTGATCACCGGGTGGAAGGCCGGCACCAGGGCCGTCTGCGGGTCCTGGACCTGCCCCCCGACGTAGGCGTCCACCTCCTCGCGCTGAGGGTCGTCGGCCACATCCAGCAGCGAGGCCAGCACGTTGGCCAGGCAGTCGAAGCGGTAGCCGTAACCGCCGGGGGTGAAGAACGGCAGCCAGTAGCGCCCTCCGCACCGGTCCGCGGCCTGCATGGCCTTGTCGTAGATGACCCGGTGGTAGACGTCGTCGGGGATCTGACCGTCCTCGCCGGGGAACCAGTAGTTGTCCCGGATCAGGTGCTTGAGGCGGGCGATGCGCTCCTGCAGCCGGTGGTCACCGCCGCCGTGGACCGCCTGGTGGATGGCGGCCAGCTCGCGCTGCGCCTGCAGGTAGAGCAGCTGGTCGTGCAGCACGTAGCCGTGGTGCAGGTATTCGTCCGCCCAGTCGCCGGTCATGGGCACGTACAGCAGGCCGCGGCTGTTGAACTCCCAGGCGCCGAGCAGGAAGCGCACCCGCTCCAGCACCGGCACCACCCACTCCAGGAAGCCGCCGTCGCCGCTGATCCGGCCGTACTGGCCGCAGGCGATCACGAACCACAGATCGGCGTCCACCCGGCCGGCGGTTCCGCCGTAGCTGACCCGGCCGGTCTCCGCGTCCACGTTGCTCGGGATCTCGCCGTGCGGGCCCTGGTTCTCGGCCAGGGTCACCAGGCTCCGGCGGAGGGTCTCCACCAGCTCGTCATCGCCGCTCATCAGGGCCGCCAGGCCCATGACGCCGCTGTCGCGGGCCCACACCCGCTGGTAGTTGGCGCCGCTGCCCGGGCTGGCCACGAAGCCGTGGGGGCTGGCGCACTGGCGCAGGAGGTCCAGGGCACGGTGGTACGCCTGGTCGCGGTCGGGAGGGGCGGGGACGGAATCGGCCATTGGGGCTCCGGACGATTGGCTCGCTTCTGATCGGGATCATGGACCAGATGCCGCCGGCGGGGGAAGCTTGCCGGTAGGCGGACATTCCCCGCCGCCCCCGTTTCTGATAGGGAATTCGGACAGACCCGCAACCCGGACGCTTCATGACCCGCACCACGCGCCGCATCGTTCTCGCCGCCGCCGTCCTTGCCCTCGTCGGCGCAGCCATCTGGTACCTGAGCCGGACGGAGCCCATAGCCGTCCCCGTCGCCCCGGCCGCCCGCGGGGTGGTGGAGGAGACGGTGGCCAACACCCGCGCCGGCACGGTGGAGGCCAGCCGCCGGGCCAGGATCGCCCCGGACATCAGCGGTCAGGTGACGCGCCTGGCGGTGTCGGAAGGCGACCGGGTGGAAAAGGGGGCGATCTTGATGGAGCTGTGGAACACCGACCGGCGGGCCGAGCTGGAGCTGGCCCGGAGCCAGCGGCAGGCGGCGGAGGCCAAGGCCCAGCAGGCCTGCCAGGAGGCGGAGGCCGCGGCACGCGAGGCCCGGCGCCAGCTCCAGCTGCGCCAGAAGGACATGAGCTCCGAGGAGGCCGTGGACCAGGCGGTGACCAAGCGCGAGTCGGCACGCGCCAACTGCCGGGCCGCCCGTTCCCAGGTCAAGGTGACCGCCAGCCAGGTGGACGCCGCCCGGGCGCGCCTGGAGCGCACCATCCTGCGCGCGCCGTTCACCGGCACCGTGGCCGAGGTCAATGCCGAGCTCGGCGAGATCGTCACACCGTCGCCTCCAGGCATCCCCACGCCGCCGGCGGTGGACCTGATCGACACCGCCTGTCCCCACGTCAGCGCGCCCATCGACGAGGTCGACGCCCCCCAGGTCAAGGTCGGCATGCCCGCCCGCATCCACCTGGACGCCTATCCGGAACAAGCCTTCCCCGGCCGCGTCATGCGCGTCGCGCCGTACGTGCTGGAGGCGGAGAAGCAGGCCCGCACCGTGGAGGTAGAGGTGGCCTTCGACCACCCCGAGGGGATCGAGGGGCTCATGCCGGGCTACAGCGCCGACGCCGAGATCATCCTCGACCGCCGCGACGACACCCTCCACGTGCCCACCGAGGCCATCACCGAGGGCGACCGCGTCCTGGTGCTGGGGGACGACGGCCGCCTTCACCGCCGCCCGGTGAAAACCGGCCTGTCCAACTGGGAGCGCACCGAGATCACCGACGGCCTGGACGCCGGCGAGCGGGTGGTGCTTTCGCCCACCCGCGAGGGGGTGGCCGACGGCGTCCCGGCGGTGGCCGAGGCCGCGGAGGACGGGGAGTGATCCGGCTGGAGGGGATCGGCCGGGACTTCGTCATGGGCGACAGCGTGGTGCACGCCCTCGACGACGTCGACCTCGCCATCGAGGCCGGCGAGTACCTGTCGGTGATGGGCCCTTCCGGCTCCGGCAAGTCCACCCTGCTCAATATCCTGGGCCTGCTGGACACCCCCAGCCGCGGCCGCTACTTCCTGGGCGGGCAGGACACCACCACCCTGTCCGATGCCGAGCAAGCCGAGGTTCGCAGCGAGCGCATCGGCTTCGTCTTCCAGTTCTTCCACCTGGTGCCCCGGCTGACCGCGGCCGAGAACATCGACCTGCCGCTGCTCCTGGCGGGGCGGGCGCCGGAGGAGCGACGCGAGCGGGTGGCGGGAATCCTGACCGACATGGGCCTGTCGGACCGCGCCCACCACCGGCCGGACCAGCTCTCCGGCGGCCAGCGCCAGCGCGTGGCCATCGGCCGCGCCATCGCCATGGACCCGGACGTGATCCTGGCCGACGAGCCCACCGGCAACCTCGATCGCCACAGCGGCGAGGAGGTGGTGGGCATCCTCGAGGCCCTCAACCGCGACGCCGGCCTCACGCTGGTGGTGGTCACCCACGACCCGGAGCTGGGCGAGCGCCCGCCGCGGCGGGTGGGCATGCTCGACGGCCGCATCGAGAGCGACGACCGGCGGGAGGGCGGCGGCTGATGCGGTCCGCCGACGCCCTGCGCTTCGCCGCCGGCGCCCTGAGCGGGGCGCGGGTGCGCAGCTGGCTCATGCTGGCGGCCATGGCCGTGGGGGTGGCGGCGGTGGTGGTGCTCACCGGCCTGGGCGAGGGGGCGCGCCGCTACGTCTCCGGCGAGTTCGCCGCCCTCGGCACCAACCTGCTGGTGGTCCTGCCCGGCCGCACCGAGACCGTGGGCGGCGCCCCGCCCATGACCGGCGAGACCGCCCGCGACCTGACCCTGGACGACGCCCTGGCGCTGCGGCGCAGCCCGGCGGTGACCCGGGTGGCGCCCATGGTGGTGGGCGAGGCGGTGGTGGCCCGTCCCGGGCGCTCCCGGGACACGGCGGTGCTGGGCTCCACCGCCGCCTTCCGCGAGGTGCGCCGCCTGGACCTGGAGCGCGGCCACTTCCTGCCCGCCGGCGACCCGCGCAGCGCCCGCCCGGTGTGCGTCATCGGCCGCACCATCAAGCACGAGCTGTTCGGGCCCGAGCCGGCCCTGGGTCAGTGGCTGCGGGTGGGCGACCGCCGCTTCCGCGTCATCGGCATCATCGCCCAGCAGGGCCAGCAGCTCGGGCTGGCCCTGGACGAGCTGGTGCTGATCCCGGTGAGCTCGGCCCAGGCCCTGTACAACACGCCGTCGCTGTTCCGCATCCTGGTGGAGGCCGCCCCGCACAGCAGCGTGGAGCGGGCCAAGGCCGAGGTGGAGCGCATCATGCGGCAGCGCCACGAGGGCGAGCTGGACGTCACGGTGATCACCCAGGACTCGGTCATGGCCGCCTTCGACCGCATCTTCACCGCCCTCACCCTGACCGTGGCCGGGATCGCCGCCATCAGTCTGGTGGTGGCGGGCATCCTGGTGATGAACGTCATGCTGGTGGCGGTCACCCAGCGCACCCGCGAGATCGGGCTGCTCAAGGCCCTGGGCGCGCCCGGGCCGCGCATCCAGCTGCTGTTCCTGACCGAGGCGGCCCTGCTGGCCCTGGCCGGCGGCCTGGCCGGGCTGGGCGTGGGCCTGGCCGGCAATCGCGCCATCGCCTGGCTCGTCCCGGCCCTGGACACCTGGCCGCCGGCCTGGGCCATGGCCGCCGGCCTGGGCACGGCGCTGGCCATCGGCGTGCTGTTCGCGGTCATCCCGGCCCGGCGCGCCGCCCGCCTCGACCCGGTGCAGGCCCTGGCGGGGCGATGAGATGAGGGCACGGCCATGTATCTGAGCGATTTCGTGCGGCTGGCGGGGGGCGCGGTGACCGCCCATCGCCTGCGCAGCTTCCTCACCGGCCTGGGCATCGCCGTGGGCATCGCCGCGGTGGTCCTGCTCACCTCCATCGGCGAGGGCATCCACCGCTTCGTGGTGGACGAGTTCACCCAGTTCGGCACCAACCTGGTGGCGGTCAACCCGGGCAAGGTGGGTACCCACGGCGCCTCCCTGGGCATCTTCGGCACCGTGCGCCCGCTCACCCTCGACGACGCCCGCGCCCTGGAGCGCGTTCCGGCCACCACCGCCGTCATGGGCGCGGTCCAGGGCAATGCCGAGGTGGAGGCGGTCAGCCGCTCGCGGCGAACCACGGTGCTCGGCGTGGGGCCGGAGACCCCCGAGATCTTCCGCTTCCCGGTGGCCCAGGGCCGCTTCCTCCCCGCCGACGACCCCGCCCGGCCGCGGGCCTTCGCCGTGCTCGGCGCCAAGCTGGCGCACGAGCTCTACGGCGCGCGCAGCCCCCTGGGCAGCCGCGTCCGGGTGGGCGGCCACCGCTTCCGGGTGATCGGGGTGATGGCCGCCAAGGGTCAGATACTGGGCTTCGACCTCGACGACACCGTCTACATCCCCACCGCCAAGGCCCTGGAGCTGTTCGACCGCGAGGGGCTGATGGAGATCGACGTCCTCTACGACCCGCGCGCCTCGGTGGACGAGGTGGCGGCCGGCATCCGCCGGGTGCTGGAGGAGCGCCACGGGCGCCAGGATTTCACCATCACCACCCAGCAGCAGATGCTGGAGACCCTGAGCTCGGTGCTCAACGTCCTGACCCTGGCGGTGGGCGCCCTCGGCGGCATCTCGCTGCTGGTGGGGGCGGTGGGCATCTTCACCATCATGACCATCGCGGTCAGCGAGCGCACCGGCGAGATCGGGCTGCTTCGGGCCCTGGGCGCCCGGCGCCGCCAGATCCTGGCGCTGTTTCTGGGCGAGGCCATCGTACTCGCCGCCCTCGGCGGCGGCGCCGGACTGCTCATCGGGGCCGGCGGCGCCTGGCTGCTGGGCTGGGCGGTGCCCGCCATCCCCGTCCACACGCCCTGGTCCTACGCCGTGGCGGCGGAGGGGCTGGCGGCGGCCGTGGGCCTGGCCGCCGGCGTCCTCCCGGCGCGGCGGGCGGCGCGCCTGGATCCGGTGACCGCCCTGCGCACCGAGTAACCCCTTGCCGGCGGCCCCGCGTGGCTCCCACACTCACGCGGGAGCCATGCACCAACGC
>Ga0102944_1001463_pt1 | contig 15549 bp, 14 predicted proteins | sample SalPonD_shore_MG_FD_78172 | JGI IMG/M metagenome (GOLD analysis project Ga0102944, IMG submission 78172) | Salt pond soil microbial communities from South San Francisco under conditions of wetland restoration - Salt Pond MetaG... | ecosystem: Environmental > Aquatic > Marine > Intertidal zone >...
CCCTCGGGACCCTGCGGGCCTGCGGGGCCGGTGTCGCCCTTCGGGCCCTCGGGACCCTGCGGGCCTGCGGGGCCGGTGTCGCCCTTCGGGCCCTCGGGACCCTGCGGCCCGACGGCGCCGAGCGTCAGGTCGAACGTGTCCAGGGATTCGCCACGGTTGCCGGGCGACACGAACAGGCGGTAATTGCCCGGTTGTATGCCGGGGGGCAGGGCGGCGACGATCAGGGTGCTGTCGGCGCTCAGCACCATCAGCTCGGCACCGCCGAGTTCCACGGTCACGTCCTGCATGGGTGCCGCGTCCGGCGTGTCGAAGGGACGCAGGTGAATGTAGAGTTCCTGGGTGCTCTCATCGGTGATGACGTGCGAAATGAGGATGTTGCGTCTCTGCGGCACGTCCACGTTGCCGGAGAATGCCACCGGCGTGGTGGCGACGATGAGCACGAATGCCGCCACTAGGACGGGGATGGATCTTGGGGACTGGTCAGGCATGGCGATCTCCCGGGGATATGTTGTTTTCGATGCGCCCGTCATATTCGTGATGACCGCGTGCGACGGCATTCGCGGGCGATCGGTGTATCGGGCGAAGCCGGGCATTGCGCCGGGCCTCACTGCGGACCACGTGTCGGCCGTTCCGAACGCTCCACCGCGTGCGCACCGCCGGTCCGGGAATTGCCACCACTCATCCGGAAAGGGTCGCGTAATCCATTGATAATAAAAGGTCGTTTTGAACGGTCCGGGTGTGCGCGCTGCGTGCTACATTCGCCAGTACCGCCCACTGCCGGAGAGCCCGCCATGCCGGATGCCTCCATGGCCCGTCGCTTCCGAGCACTGCACGCCTCGGGTTGCTTCACCATGCCCAACGCCTGGGACGCCGGGAGTGCGCGTCTGCTCGCGAGCCACGGCTTCCCGGCCCTGGCGACGACGTCCGCCGGTCTCGCCTGTCAGCTCGGCGTGCGCGATGCCGCGGCCAACCTCTCGCTGGAATCCGTGCTGGAGAACGTGCGCTCGATCGCGGCCGCCGTCGCCGTCCCCGTGAGCGCGGATCTCGAGAACGGCTACGCGGATCGGCCGGAGGAGGTCGCCGCCAACGTGTGCCGCTGCGCGGAGGCCGGCGCCGCCGGCTGCTCGATCGAGGACTGGGACGGCGCGGCATTCTATGGCGCCGGCTTGGCCGTCGAGCGCGTGGCCGCGGCCGTGGAGGCGGCCGAGGCCCTCGGGACCGGCTTCGTCGTCACCGCGCGGGCCGAGCAGCTGCTGCACGACGCGCCCGACGGACTGGAGGAAGCGACGGAGCGCCTGCGCCGCTTTGGCGCTGCTGGTGCGCACTGTGTCTACGCGCCCGGGCTGCGCGATCCGGAGGACATCCGGCAGGTCGCGGCGACCGTCGGCGCACCGCTCAATGTGCTCGTGGGCATCCCCGGGATGCATGCACGGGCGGCAGACATGGCGGCACTGGGCGTGCGCCGGCTCAGCGTGGGCGGCAGCCTGATGCGCGCCGGTCTCGGCGCCGTGGATGCCGCGGCGCTCGAGATGGCCGACGGGCGGTTCGACTTCCCCGATCGCGCGATCCCGGACGCAAAGCTCCAGGCCCGTTTCGCCGCGGGCGGCTGACGGGGCGATCGGGGTGGCCGGGACGCGAAAGGGCGTCCCGATCTCGCGAAGAGTCGCGCATGCGAGGTGCGCTTCGGGCTCAACGCCGCACCCAGTGAGCTGCTGCGCTGCCCGCATCGATCGCTCGTGCCCCGGCACGTGGGCGTCTACGCCCCCGCGCTTGCCGCTCGGTGACCGGCGTGGTAGCTGTGCGCCGCGGGCGCACACGGGGGGAGCCGGAAATGACGCCGGATCAACTGACACTCACGCTGTTGCTGGCAGCCGTGCTGGCGCTGCTCGCATGGGGCCGCTGGCGCTACGACGTGGTGGCGTTCGCGGCGCTGCTCGTTGCAGTGTTGCTCGGCCTGGTCCCGGCCGGAGGCGCGTTCAGCGGTTTCGGGCACCCGGCCACGGTGACCGTCGCGCTCGTGCTCATCATCAGCCGCGCGTTCCGCGTCGCCGGCACGACCGACCTGCTGCTGCGCCTGATCGATCCGGTCCGTCACATGCCGCGACTGCAGATGACGGCACTGTCCGGTATGGGCACCGTCCTGTCCGCCTTCATGAATAATGTCGGCACGCTCGGGTTGCTGATGCCGGTCGCGATGCGGGCAGGCAGACAGTCGGGCGTGAGCGCGAGCGCGGTGCTGATGCCGCTGTCGTTCGCCTGCATCCTCGGCGGCCTCATCACGCTGATCGGCACGCCGCCCAACATCATCGTGGCTGCCTACCGGCAGGAGACGCTCGGGACCCCCTTCGGCATGTTCGATTTCACCCCGGTGGGGGCGGCGGTCGCGGCGGTCGGCGTGCTGTTCGTGACCGTTGTCGGGCACTGGCTGGTGCCGGAGCGTCGTCCGGCAGCGGAAGACGAGGACCTGTTCCAGATCGACAACTACATCACCGAGCTGGAAGTGCCGGACGACAGCTCGGCCATCGACCACACGCCCGGAGAGATCGACGCGCTGGTGGAGGAGGCGGACTTCCGGATCGTGGACCTCGTTCGCGGTGATCGGCGTCTCCCCACCGTGCACCGCGGACAGCGCATCCGCGCCGGCGACGTCCTGGTGGTCGAGGCCGATCCCGACGCGCTCGACCGTATCGTCGACAAGCTGGGCCTGCACTTGGTCGATTCGCAGGGCGGGCGCAAGGCACTGGCCGAGGGCGATGACGTCGGCCTGATCGAGGCGGTGATCACGCCGGATTCCACGCTGGAGGGCCGCACCGTCGAATCCCTGGCCTTTCCGCTGCGCTACGGCGTGCAGCTCATCGCCGTGTCGCGCCAGGGCCGGCCTCACCGGGGCCGCCTGCGTAGCTTCCGGTTCCATGCCGGCGACGTGCTGCTCCTGCATGGCGAGACCGAGCGCCTGCACGACGCCGTCAGCCGCTTCGGTTGTCTGCCCCTGCGGGAACGCTCGATCCGCTTCGGGCATCACATCCCGGCGTTGCTCCCGGCCGCGCTGTTCGCGGCCGCGATCGGGGCGGCCGTGGCGGGACTCGTGCCCATCCCCGTCGCGCTCGGTCTCGCCGCGGCGGCGATGGTCGCCGGCGGGATACTGCCATTGCGCGAGGTGTACGCCGGCGTCGACTGGCCGGTGATCGTGCTGCTCGGCTCGCTCATCCCGGTCGGGGGCGCCCTCGAGTCGACCGGTACCACCGATCTGCTCGTACGGTCGATCAGCGCGTACACGGCCGCTTGGCCAGCGCTGGCACTGGTAGCGGTGGTGCTGGTCGTCACGATGACCCTGTCGGATCTGCTGAACAACGCCGCCACCGCCGTCATCATGGCACCCTTGGCCCTGGCGCTGGCCGAGCGCACCGGCAGCAATCCCGATGCCTTCCTGATGGCGGTGGCCGTGGGGGCGTCGTGCGCGTTCCTCACGCCCGTCGGGCACCAGAACAACGCCCTGGTGATGGGGCCGGGCGGCTACCGCTTCGGCGATTACTGGCGACTCGGGCTGCCGCTCGAGATCCTGATCGTCGCCGTGGCCGTGCCGATGATTGGCTGGGTCTGGGGCGTGTGAGCCGGCAAGGGCGCACACCACGCGGCGCGACCACTGGGCCGCGTCATCGCCGGCCGGCCAATCGATCTGGTCGGGGCGAAAGCCGCGCCGGTGCGCCGCCTCCGTCACGAGTTCGTTGGCCTCGTCGCCGGTCGAGCAGCGCTCACCGTCGAGAACACGCTCTTCCTCGGCGTGGCTGGGCGTGCAATGGATGTGGCTTGCGCTCACTGCGGATCCGCCATTCGGGCTTGGGCGGATCGTTGCCGAGAATTTCTGCGGGCATGGGCAAACCCCCAACCGCTGCGGGGCGGTGCGTCGTGATCAACGCTCTACAGTCGCCCATTCGGGTTCGAGGCCGGGGCGCCGATCAAGGGGGCAGGGATCGTCCCGGCACGGATGCGAATCGCTCTGTCGGTTCCTACAATGGGGCGCCGATCGCCCGGCGTCGAAGCCGGAGGGCCCATGGAACACGAGACATTCACCGGCTCTTGCCTCTGCGGCGCGGTGCGCTTCGAGCTCAACGCGCCGCCCAGCGAGCTGCTGCGCTGCCATTGCCGCATGTGCCAGAAGGCGCATGGAGCGGAGTTCGCTACGTTCGCGCGCTTCGCCCACGACGATTGGCGGATCATCGCCGGCGAGGACGACATCGCCGAGTATCGATCGTCCTCCGCGGCGCGCCGGACGTTCTGCCGTCAATGCGGCTCGGCCCTCCAGTTCATCCGTGACGGCAAGGAAACATTCGGGCTGGCGCTTTCGGCGCTGGACACGCCGCTGCCGTCGATGCCGCTGCACGACTACCACGCGGGATCGGCATGCGAGCCGTACAGCGGCGAGTTGTGGTTCCCGGGCGTGACCGGGGCCGGCGTTCGCTGAACGGGGATCGCCTCGCTCCCGGCGGCGACGGGCGGCCCCCTTCAGGCCGTGGAGCAGTCCTTCTCGAAGACCGCGTCGATGCCTCGTACCAGCGCGTGGCTCACCCGGTCCCGACCGTTTTCCTTGGCCACATAGAGGTGGCGGTCCGCGGCCGTGATCAAGTCCTCGAGGCAGCCGTGCCAGGAGGCGCGGCATGCGACGCCGATACTCACGGTCACGCCGATTTCCCGGCCTTCCCGGGCGACCCGGCTGGTGGCGATGGTGGCTCGCAGGCGCTCCGCGAGCGCCGCAGCGCGATCGAGCGCGGTCTCCGGCAGCAGCAGGACGAACTCCTCGCCGCCCCAGCGGGCGGCGAGGTCCTGGTGACGCACGGTGGCCTCGATGATGTGCGCGATCGATTGCAGCACCTCGTCGCCCGTCGCGTGGCCGAATGTATCGTTGACACGCTTGAAACGGTCGATGTCGAGCAGGATCACTGACAGGTCGCGGTCATTGCGTGCGGCCAGGTGCCACACGGGAATCGCGACCTCGTGAAAGGCGCGGCGATTGAGCAGTCCGGTCAGTGGATCGTGCCGTGCCAATTCCTGCGCGTGTCGCCGTTCCTCGCGCACGACCCGGAACTGGTAGGTGACGGCCAAGGCTAGCAGTGTGGCATCGAGCAGCATGCCGGCGTCGACGGCATGGAACGCCCACACCGTGAACGGGATAGCGCCCCAGACCGCGGCGGACGTGGTCGCCACTCCCGTCATGGCGCATACGGCTGCCGCGAGGAAGTAGCGTCCCGCGAAGTGGCCACCTCGGACCGACATGATGCCCAGCGCCACCATGATGACGCTGAAGCCCGATACGTACGTGAAGGCGAGCAGCAGGGCGCCCGCCTGCCAGTCGGCGAGCGCGCAGGCGGCGAGCAGAGCGGCCCCGCCGGCGATGTAGCCGAGCACCCAGCGGTGCACGCGTGGACACAGGGTGCGCATCTCCAGGAAGTTCAGGGCGAACGCCAGGCCGGTCGCGGCGTAGAGCATCATCAGCGTTGGCTGTGACCACTGTGCCCAGCTCGTGCTTTGCGGCCAGAACCATGCGAAGGCGTGTCCCGTATAGGACAGATTCCCCACGAGGAACGTCGCGAGATATGCCGAGTACAGCACGTAGCGCCGCTCGCGCAGCCCGGCGAACAGCATGAGGTTGTAGGCGATCAAGGCGCACAGGAAGCCGTACAGGAACCCGTATGCGTAGTCGAGCCGTTGCTGGCGCGCTGCGGCCGCCGCCGGCAGCTCGAGCCGGATCGGGATGACCATCGGATCCGGCGTCGCCACCCGCAGGAAGACATCGCTGTCGCCCGGCGCGAACGCATGGGTGTAGGCGAAATCCCGCCCCTCCATCGGCCGTTGCCGGAACGGGACCCGGTCGCCGAATGTCGCGTGCGCCGTCGTATCACCATCGTGGCGCACGAAGATGTCCACGCGGTCGAGCCAGGCCGTTCCGATCGACAACTCCCGGGGCAGCCTCTTCCCCAGCAGGTTGTGCGCCCGGAAGTGGATCCATACCGGGTCGGACCCGATGCCGAACGTGGGCACGGCATCGCGGCTCTGCCGGAACGCACCGCGCTCGAACGCCGCCACGGCCTCGTCCAGGCGCAGCGGCTCGCCGCGCTCCCGCAACCAGGCGGTGTGGCGCCCGATGGGCGCGGCGTGATTCGCCTCCAGCGTGAGGGGCCGGGCATCGGCCGCCGCCGGGCCGGCCTGCGCGAGCAGGCAAAGGCTCAGCAGCAGCCGGGCGATGCGGATGGTCGTGTGTCGCACGCGCGTGGCTCCCGACGCAGCATGCCCCGTTGCTGCGGTACCGCGTGGTACTAGCAACTTCCGCTCCAGGATGGTCGGCAGTCGTGCCGGGGCGTGCGCTCGGCGGTACTGGCCGTGGGCGTCCGGCGCCCGGGAATGGACTCGTTGCGGAGAACGCGGCCGGGAGGGCGGGCAAAAGAACGGGCCGGCACAGGGCCGGCCCGTTGCTGTTGGCGCGCTTGCGCCGGTTCGATCAGTCGATCGAGTAGTCCTGCAGCTTGCCGTCCTTGTAGATGCGGTACATGTACTGCTCGTTCTTCTGCATGCCGTCCGAGTCGAGGTCCTTCGAGCCGGTCACGCCCTTGTAGTTCGTCGATACGTCCTGCATCACGTCCTTGAGCTTGCCCGGATCGGTCGTGCCGGCCTTCTCGATGGCGAGCGCGACCATCATCATTGCGTCGTAGCCGTAGGCGCCATAGGCCGTCAGCGGCTTCTCGCCGTAGGCGTCCTTGTAGGGCTTGGCGTACTCGTTGTCGTAGAAGTCGCCCGCGACACCGACCTGCGTGCCCTTGATGCCGTCGGCGATCTGCGGCAGCTCCTCGACCTCGTTGGTCCACATCGTGATGTACGGCGCGTACCACTTCGCCTGCTCGCGGTAGCCGGCCTGGTAGGCCTGGCGCAGGATCAGGCGCGCCTCGGTGCCATAGGCCGTGAACAGGGCCGCGTCCGGGTTCTTGCTGAACATGCGGTTCACCTGCGCGCGGTAGTCGGACTGTTCACGCTCGTAGCGGACCGTTGTCACGCACTCGCGGTCGTAGTCCCGCTTGAGGAATTTGCAGGAGTTGACCTCGACGCCGACGCCGAACGGGTTGTTCACCGTGATCGAGGTGAACGTCCTGGCGTCGGGCGCATCCTTCGCCGCCATCCTGGCGATCGCCTCGGCAGCCAGCACGTCTGTGCCGATGCTGTCGAAGAAGTACGGGCCGATGTCGCGCAGCTTCGGCGACGTCGCGCCGACCGAGAACTGGATCACCTGGTTCTTGTTGGTGTACTGCCCGGTCGGCAGCGTGATCCCGGACGAGAACTCGCCCAGGATGATCGGCACGTTGTCCGAGTTCACCAGCTTGCGCACCGCGTCCATCGCGGACTGCGGGCGCGACTCGGTGTCCTCGACGATGCGCTTGATCATGCGCCCGTCGAGCAGGCCGGGCCCGACCTTCATCGATGAGCCGTCCTCCATCGGGATGGCGTAGCCGTTGTTGATGCGCTCGAGCGCGAGCTCGACCCCGCGCTCCATGTCCTTGCCGGCGTTGGCGTTGGTTCCGGTCAGTGAAGTGATCTGCCCGATCTTGATCGGGTTCGCGGCCATGGCCGTCCCCGCGCACAGCGTCAGCGCGAGGGCGGAGGCAGCTCCCAGGATGCGAGCCATCATGGTTGGTACCTCCTCCTGTTGTCGGGGGCGCCGAGCGGCACCCCGCGTACGTTTCGCGGCGCGTGCGGCGACGCGCCGCTGCTTCAGGCTTCCTCGGCGGCGCCGAGGTACAGCCGCCGGATCTCCTCGTTCTCGAGGATCCGATCCGCGGCGTCCGTGAATGCGTTCTGGCCGTCGACCAGCACGTAGCCGCGGTGCGAGATCTCCAGCGAGCGCTGCGCATCCTGCTCGACGATGCCGATGGCGATGCCCTCGTCGTGGATGCGCCGCACCTGGTCGAACACCTGACCGGCGAGCTTGGGCGACAGAGCGGCCGAGGGCTCGTCGAGCAGCAGCAGCTGCGGGTCGGTCATCAGCGCTCGCGCCATGGCGAGCTGCTGGCGCTCGCCGCCGCTCATCGTGCGCACGCGCTGCTTGCGCCGCTCGGCGAGCCGCGGGAAGCGCTGGTACTGCTCGTCGATGCGGCGGCGCATGGTGTCGCGGTCGAGCGTGTAGCCGCCCATGCGCAGGTTCTCCTCCACCGTCAGCGAGGTGAAGGTGTGCTCGAGCTGCGGCACGTAGGCGATGCCGATGCGTGCGCGCTGGTCCGGGCGCAGGCGGCTGACGTCCTCGCCGCGGAAGCGCACGCTCCCCTGCGTCGGAACGAGGTAGCCCATCACCACCTTGAGCAGGGTCGACTTGCCTGCGCCGTTCGGGCCGATGATCGTCACGATCTCGTCGCGCGCGATCGACAGCTCGACCGCGTGCAGGATCTCGGCCTCGCCGTAGCCGGCGTGGACGCCGTCGACCTCGATGACCGGCGGCGTCGCTTGCTGCGCGGCATCGCTCACGACGATTCCTCCTCGTCTGTCGCCCCAGCCTGGGTGGCGAGATACGCCTCGAGCACCTCCTGGCGCTGCAGTGTCTCGTGCGGCGGGCCGTCCGCCAGTACCGTGCCGGCGTCGAGCACGTGCACGTGGTCGCAGATACGCCGCACGACGCGCATGTTGTGCTCCACCAGCAGGAAGTTGTAGCCGTCCGAGCGCAGCCGATCGATCACCGTGAGGATGTCCTCGATCAGCTTGGGATTGACCCCGGCGACCGGCTCGTCCAGCAGGATCAGCTGGGGGTCGGCCATCAGCATCTGCCCGAGCGACAGCAGCTTCTTCTGCCCGCCCGACAGCTCGCCGACGTACGTATCCGCCTGGTGGTCCAGTTTCACCAGCGAGAGGATCTCCCAGGCGCGCTTTTCGTTGGCGCGTTCCTGCTCGCGCATCCGGCGGTAGCGCAGCACGGTGTTGACCAGACCCTCGCCCACCTGGCCCTGCGGCCCCAGCAGCATGTTTTCCATCACGGTCATCTGCTGCGGGTTCAGGCTGGACTGGAACGTGCGCACTACGCCGCGCTGTGCCACCTTTTCCGGGCGCAGGCCGGTCAGCGTCTGCCCACGGAAGCGCACCTGTCCACGATCCGGGCGCAGGAAGCCGGTGATCACGTTGAACAGCGTTGTCTTGCCCGAGCCGTTCGGGCCGATCAGGCCGTGCACGCGCCCGGGCTCGACCGTCAGCGACACGTCGTCGAGCGCCGTGATGCCGCCGAACGTCTTGCGCACCGAAGTGACGTTGAGGAATTCACTCTCGGGCATAGCGGCGTCGCTTCTCCGGGACGAGCCCGTTGGGCATGTAGAGCACGACCAGGATGATCAGAATGCCGATCACCACCATGCGCGCCGAACTCAGCACGCCCTGGTCGATGTCGATGAAGTCCTTGAGGAACCGGGTCGAGTTGTACAGCAGCTCGATGACGACGGTGCCGACGATCGCGCCCAGGTGATTGCCCTTGCCGCCGAGCAGCAGCATTGCCCAGATGAGGAACGTCTCGAGCGGCAGGAAGTAGTTCGGCTGGATGAAGGCGTTGTAGTGCGCGAACATCGCGCCCGCCAGGCCGCCGATCGCGCCGCCGATCGCCATCGCCCGCATGCGCACCGAGCGCACGTTCTTGCCCAGCGCGAGCGCGACGTGGTCGTCCTCGCGGATTGCCTTGAGCACGCGGCCGTACGGCGAACGCGTGATCCACTCGACCACGGCGTATGTCAGCGCCAGCAGGACCAGCGTGAGCACCAGGAAGAACAGGTAGAACCCGTGGGTGGAGAGCATGTCCCCGAGCGGCTGCGGGATGTCCGGGATGCCGAACGAGGCGCCGATGTAGTCGCCCTGGATCGGCGTGTTCTTCAACACGAAGCGGATGATCTCGGCGAAGGCGAGCGAGCTGATCGCCCAGTAGTCCTGGCGCAACGTCGCCGTCGGGATCGTCATGATCACGCCGACCAGCGCGGAGATCGCCATCGCGGCGATCCACGCCAGCGGCATGGGCCAGCCGTGGAACATTACCAGGATCGCTGAGGCGTAGCCGCCGACCATGAAGAACACGATGTGGCCGAGGTTGATCAGTCCGGCCAGGCCGAACTGGACGTTCAGCGACAGGGACAGCAGGCCCCAGATGCCGATGATCGTCAGCAGATAGATCAGGAACTCGATCATCGCGCCGGATCCCCCAGGATGCCGCGCGGCCGAACCAGCAGGACCAGGATCAGAACGACGAACGAGATCGCCTCCTTGTAGCCGGTCGGGATCATCAGGTAATCGACGTCCATGCCGACCAGCGTGCCCAGCCAGGCCCAGTTGGTCGCCAGCAGCACGTTTTCGGCGAAGGCGACGACGAATGCCCCGAGCACCGCGCCGTACGGGTTGCCGATGCCGCCGAGCAGCGCGGCGGCGAACATCGCGATGATCAGGCCGATACCCATATTCGGCTGCAACTGCGTCTCGAGGCCGATCAGGATGCCGCCGAGCGCGGCCATCGCTGCGCCGATCAGCCACACCAGCCGGATGATGCGCTCGCTGAAGATGCCGCTGGCGAGTGACAGATCGGCGTTGTCGGACACCGCGCGCATGGCGATGCCGAGCTGAGTGCGTGTCAGCAGCAGGTGGAAGCCGATCACCGCGAGCAGCGCCAGTAGGAGAATCAGCACCTGCGTGTCGGTGATCGTCGCCCCGAACACGTGCCAGCGCTCGGCCAGCGTCTGCGACAGGAAGAACGGCGAAGTACCGGCCGAGCCGCGCACCGTCTCGCGGATCGCGATGCCGAGACCGAACGACGCGATCATCGGCATCACCGGGTGTGCCAGACGCAAGTGCCGGAAAACCAGGACGTCGGACGCCACGCCGATCAGCGCGACGAGGACGATCGCGATGACCCCCGCGAGCACGAGGTCGAGCCCGAAGACCGCGCTGAAGAACAGGGTGATGTAGGCGCCCGCGGTTGCGAACTCGACGTGGGCGAAATTGGGGAACCGCAGGGTCCCGTAGACCATCGTCACACCGATGGCCAGCAGCGAGAGCTCCCCGCCGCGGATGAGCGTGTTGATCAGGACCTGATCCAACCAGCCCCCTGCGCCGTGGCCGGTGGGCGAGCCCGTCGCCCGGACCGACCGCACCACGTTACGGGTATCAATCTACGGGATGGCCGTCGGGGTGCGTCAAACATCGATATCGCCGAATGCATTGGGCTTGGTCGAACCAAGGAGCGAACGGCGCCGAATCGGAAGCGAGTGTTCGTTCTTCTGCTTCCAACGCCGTTCATGGCCACCCATGGGAAAGCCGCTGTGCGGAGTCCGGTGCCGTGGTCCGTCCGGCGCCGCACGCCCCGCATCGGCACGTCGGACCGCTCGGGCAACCGGCACGGTGGAGCGCATGGCCGCGCAGGTAACGCGCGAAGTGCCTGCTTCCGCGACAGTCGAAAGAACCGGTGTGCCATCGCCTACGCCAAACCGAAGTGCGCAGCAGGCGGAGCGGAGCCGCATCCGGCAGCCGCGCGAACGGTCCCGGGCGCGCCGCACGGACTTTCCGGTCGTGGCAATTGCCCACTCGGGTGCTACATTTATCACTAGTGCATGAGCCCGCCGACGGGCCCATGCGGCCCCGGGAACCGGCGGGGCGGAAGGCCCCGGACTGGCCACGCGACAGCCACGCAGCATCGGGTTGTTTCAGTAATGAGGCCAGGAAGCGCCAAGACGGTGCGCAACGGCACGAACGCCGCTTCCCCCTGATCGTCGGCATGGCCCCGCCACGGTGCACCATGGCGGGGCTTTTCGTGTGCCCAATCGTTGCGCTGCGCGGGCGGTGCCCGGCCGGAGGTGTACGCTGGCGCCAGACGGGCTCACGCCGCGGCGCCAGACCTCGCCGAGGCGTCCTCGGCGCCTGTGGACGATCCCGTGGGCAGGGGCGATTGACGCTGCTCGGCGGAACGCACCCGGTTTGATCGGCGAACGGCCGGATTCCGATCCAGGGCATCGAGCTCGGGCACACCCTCACCGCGGGCATCGCACTGGCCGTATCGCCCGCAGGCTACCTGGACCGCTCGGAAGCAATCCGCCGAGCCGATACGGCGCTCTACGTGGGCAAGCGCCAGGGGCGGAACCGGTGCGTGGCGTTCGAGTCCGTATAGACGCGGACGCGACCGGATGCCTCCTGGGGACGGTCAGACCTCATGGACGACGGAGCCTCGGAATTCGCGGTTCCGGCCTCGGAGTCGTTGCGCCGACCCCGGAGTGTCACGGCACTCCCGCGCATCATCCGTGGCATTGCTGCAGGCGCCGCGCGAGCTCGATCGCGGCGTCGACCGCGGGATGAATCCTGCCCGTGGGCAGGTGCTCGATCAGAGGCTGAATGCTGAAGCCGATGTCGATGCCATGGCGCCGTCCCGCTTCCAGCGCCCGGTCGGCGAACTCGTGGTTCATGCGGACCGACTCGTCCAGTCGTTGCTGCCGTTTCCGCAAGCCGGCGAAGCGGGGCTCGCAGGCGAGCGCTTCCTTGCGGAGCAGCCGGGCGTAGAAGGCTCGATCCTTCAGGGCGAACATCGCGAGGCCGACATTGTACTGCAGGCCGCTCGGGTCCAGGCCCCTGGACTCGAACGTCGCGGCCAGGCGGCCCAGAAACTCGACGAAGGAGTCGGCCTCATCCAGGAATTGGCCCATGAGATGGAGCTGGCGCCCGCCGGCGGCCTCGAATTTGCCGGCGATGCGCTCGGGCTCGTCGGGGCGCAGGTGGATGGCGATCGCGCCGAGCCTGCACCCGTGCGACGCATGCGAGGCGTCCAGGTGCTCGAGGACGGTCTCGACGGTGGACCTGTAGGTCGTGTTGGGCGGCGGCGTCCGGTGAGGCTTGCCCACCACGACCACGTCCCTGATGCCGTGGCCGCTGAGTGCCTCGACGTCAGCCAGCTGGTCCGCCGCGTGCGAGTAGACACCGATGCGATGCGGTACCAGGGAGCCGTGAAAGTCATCGCCCAGGCGCGTTTTCAGGAAGCGTGCGTACTCGAAGGTATCGAAACGATTGGTGGACACGTCGCCGCGAATCTCCGAGGTCTCGTACGGGTCCAGGTCCGAGTGGTGGAATCCGGCCGGGCGCAACCCGGCCGCCAGGTAGTGGCGAATTGCGCGCTCGCCCTCGGCCATGCTGCCTTCGATGAGCCGGATCTCGGCGTGCTTGTGGTCGCGGCGGTGGATGTGCTTGAACGGAGGGGGATTCTCGATGAACAGCCTCAAACTCACTGGGGTTCCTCGGACTCTCGCCCATCGGTGATTCTTTATAGTGTAGGCCGCTTCAGGGTCCCGCGTGGGGCGGCAACGGTGGCGCGCTTGATCAGCGGCCGCGAGCAATGCACGCGGCGATCGGCCTCGGCGGCCCGGTCCGCGCGCGGAGGGCTCCATGAGCGGGCTCACGGACCGCAGCCGATCCGCAGGGGTCGTGAGGGCGACGGGCGGACGCGGACAATGTCGGCTGCATGGCCCATTCCATTGGGCACGGACCAGCCACGGGAACGGCATTCCGAAGGCCTGGCATCGCCATTGCGCAGGAGAAGGGCGCCGAGCGACCGCGCGCCGGAACTGCCGAGCGTCAGCTTCGTCCTGGATATCACCATCTGGCGCAGCGCCGATCGAACGCAGCGGAATCCGGGTCGAGGCCAAGCCACCCGAGTGCCACCAGGAGCCTGGTGTTTCACTCGAGTGAGTGGCGTATTCTTCCATTCAACGGGATTCGTTACTACCGCCGCAAATCTCGGAGAGTCGGACCTCGCGGTCGGCGGGGCACAGGCTCACCGCACCGGGTTCTCCGGTCCACGGCCGCGATAGGTGTCTATGAAGGCCGCGGCAACGGCGGGCTGGAAAGTGTTCATGCGTAGCTTGTGGGTCCAGGCGGTCAGGATGATGGACTCGCCGAGCCCCGGCGATGGCGTTACGACGATGCCGGACCACTGATTGTCGTAGGTCGACGTCCATTTCCGGAGACGGTCGAGCACCTCGTCGGGCGGGTCATCGTAGTAGATGACGATGTTGCCGTGCTCGAGGGCGTGCACCAGCCGGGCCTTGGATTGGTGACTGGTGTAGACGCCCGGATCCACCCACGTGGGAGAGTGCGCCCCGGAGGTCGGGAACGAACCGTAGGTGACATGCGAGTGGTCGTGCCCGCGCCCCTCCGAGTTCTCCGTGACTACCCGGGATCTCATTTCGGTGCGTCCCTCGTCCGCGAGCGCCTGGAAGCCCTGGCGCTTCAGTCCGGGGACCCACCAGGGCGTGCTGACGATCCCGAGCGCCACGACCAGCCCGGCTGCGAGATTGATGCGCCGGCGCAGCTTCGTGCGGCTGAGTGGATGGCGCCCCGATCGCTTGCCTCCGTCGGCGGATCGGGATTGCCCCTTGCGGGACTGTTGCTGCTTGCCAGGGCGTATCCGGCTCATCTGTTGATCCTCGCCTCCCCGCGCTCGGGATGTGGCAACGGTGGCGGTTTACCGCCGTGATCCCCCAACTAGGTTAGCGAACGGGGTTGCGGGAGCAAACCGATCAACACTTGTGCCGTGCGGCGGCTCTGGCTGCCGGTCCCCTCCCGCCGCGGTCTCTTGCGCCGCTGGGGAGGTACGCGCCCGTCGCCGGCAAGCGTGGCGAGTTGCGTACGCGTCGGCGGGAAGGTTCGAGCAACTCGCAACCGGCCGGTCGGGTGGTGGGCCGTGCAGGATTCGAACCTGCGACACACGGATTAAAAGCTCATCCGGGGGGCCACCCGACGACACCCAAGATGACTCAACAAGCGGATAATCAGGCACTTACCGAACCGACCATCCCGGTAGATTCTGTCGGATCAGGGTGAATTGGTAGCAGTTTGGTAGCAGCCACTCCCCTGTTCCTTGCCTCGGTGAGCGCGGCCGTGGGTTGACCACCGCGGCGCTGGGCGCTTTCTGACGCGTCTATCCCCTGCAGGCGCACGTCGCGCCCGCCGGCCTCGATCGTGTTGCCGTCCACAACGGGGGTCACGACGGCCTCTGCGCCTATGGCGAGGAACAGGGCTAGGACGAGCAGTCGGCGCATGCGGGCGCCTCTTGTCATCGGGTGCAGGCACCGAGCGTAGGACACCGCCGACACGGAGCCTTAGGCTGGTCGCACCAGCGACGCAAGGGAGGCCTAGCTATGGATGCGAGCTGCCGGGATTACTGCTTCACCGGGTTTGAGCGCGCCATCGTGCTCGATGTCGAGACGACGGGGCTCGAGCCACAGGAAGACCGCATTGTCTCTATCGCGGCGATCAACGCCGACTTTCGCGAGGCGGCCCGCACGGGCCAGGTTCGCGGCGACTACTTCCAGGCGCGCGTGAATCCCGGCCGCCCGATCCCCGCCGCTGCCTCAAAGGTCCACGGGATCAAGGATCACGATGTTGCCGATGACGAGAGCTTCGCCAATATCGCTCAGCAACTCCGCGACTTCATCGGTGACCTGCCGATCGTCGGACACAACGTCCAGTTCGACAAACGTTTCCTGAATGCGGAGTTCAAGCGCGCCGGCGTCA
>Ga0102944_1001464_pt1 | contig 15547 bp, 14 predicted proteins | sample SalPonD_shore_MG_FD_78172 | JGI IMG/M metagenome (GOLD analysis project Ga0102944, IMG submission 78172) | Salt pond soil microbial communities from South San Francisco under conditions of wetland restoration - Salt Pond MetaG... | ecosystem: Environmental > Aquatic > Marine > Intertidal zone >...
AGCCAGTTGGCTCCTTCATTTTCCACATCATACTGATGCTGATTCGGGTCATAGGCACTATAGGCATTCCAGAGATGGCTGACCCGTCCGAATCCATCCTGGATATTTATCCTGTACGGAGCCGCAGGACCGTTCGCCTGCAATATAGAGGTATTCGATCCGGCGTTATCAATCTCCAGGGTGGCAGAAGTATTTGCATACTGACCGGGAGTGTCACCTCCGGACACATGCAGCCTTGCTTCCGGGGACTCAACCCCGATACCGACTTTTCCAGTCACCGTCAAACCGCCTGAACCTACGATACTGACCGGGCCGTTGTCCGCCGTGATAGTCCGGCCGGCTCCGGCTCCCCCCTGATGGTAGGCCTGATCCAGGGTGTTGCCCTTACCAGACCAGGCGGTATTCTGAACAGTTCCGTCCGGAAACTTGAAACCGTCACGGGTCGAGTGGATGGTGCCAGTCACCTGCAATTTCTGTGAGGGAGACGTGGTACCGACACCGAGACTCCCATCGATAGTCAGTGATCCGGTAACGGTGTCTCCGGCCCTGTCCAATTTTTCATCAGCGATCCGCTGTATTTCCTCGATGGTTGTATTCCAATCCGCAGATTTAATCAGATCTCCGGGATTCTTTGGATGCGGCTCCGGAGGAAATGGCATAATCTAACCTCCTGTTCTACTCTCTCTGGTATAATTCATATTACATGCTCACGGCTTCCGGTGTCGAATGCTCCTCATAAAATCTCATCAGCAGATCGGACAGCCGGAGCTCTCCGGATGACCGGGCCCTGAACCGGATCGGTATCCTCCCGCCATCCGGCTTCTCTGAAATCATCGCATTCAGCAGCTCAGTCAAGGATCGTTCTTCCCCTGTTACCTGCAGTGTATTGACCTCAGTATCTATAGCCTGAGACTCCTGAATTTGCGGAACCAGTCCGCAGTATTCGCCAACCCAGATTTCCAGAAGTTCAGCAGCGTTTTCCGGGGCTGCATAAATATTAAATAACCCTGATACAGGTTTATTGGTCGAGGGTTGTACTCTCTTCTTCCAACTCTGAGTTTGATCGGTCCTGGTGTAGAGAAATCCTCCCGGGTTGGACGATTCATGGTTAATGCGCCAGGTGACCTCGCCTCCGGAAACCGATAGGACCATCCAGTATTGGGCTTCTTCCAGAGCGAGCGGAGTCGGGAAGCTTAACTTGATCAGCTTCTCCTGCTCCTCCGTATGCAGTTCATTTTTGGAAATCTGGAGTTGAACGGATGAATCAGTGACCGGATTATTGGACGGTTGGTTGTTGAAATCAGGTTGGATATCCAGGCTCAGTTCGGCCTGGTCGGTGAGCAGTTCCAGTCTCAGTTCTGCAGCACTTAGTCGCACCGGGTGTTCGAACGTCAGCCGCTGAGCCAGCTGGAATGTGCCCGAGCCCAGGGCGGCAAACCGGCTGTCATCAGGCAAATTCGAAAGCAGCAGTCTCTCTGCGGCCAGCTGACCCGTCAGATGAAAGGAAGCATCAGAGAGCGGTACACCCGGATTCACCACGGAAACAGTATGTTGATTTGTCCCTGTAAAGGTATAATTCCTTTCCTCGAAAAGTTTGTTTTCCCCGGGAAGAATAGAAAATTGGGTGATATTCCCCTGGAGCCGATACCCGAATTCAACCAACTGCTCGGTCACCGGAAGGCGCTCGTTATTTCGCTTACGACGAAACAGGAATTTCCCCTCCGTTGCCGAATGTATGGTCATCGGAACAAGGAGTTGTCCCTTTGCTTCTTCCGGGTCGGATTCCTGCAGAAATGTGTTGATCTGTTCCGAGAAATCCGGAAGCGGGATCTCCTGGGCCAGACTCAATTCCCCGGGATGCTGAAAGAAGGGTTGTTGATCACCAATCTGCACAGTGATTTCGGATGGGACACTCAGCGACTCTATCCGTAGAGTCTCAATTATCACTGACTTATCCTGTGTAAAATTCCCTTTATCATTGGCGGTGCCGAATTCCAGTAAAATTTTCTGGGTGCGCTGCTCTGGAAATCGCCTGGTAAAGGTTTGCACAGAATGTCCGTTAAAGTTGAGTACTCCCGTTACTTGCGGTGAAGTTGGAAAAAAGATATTCCCACCCCATATTTTGAGCACATAGTCGATCGGTTGCCCGTTACTCCTAACTGTAAAGGAGATTTTGCGTACCAGCCGCTCTTTATGAAAATCAATGATCACCCAATCGAAGGCCTGGCTGTTCAACTTCCCGTCGTTGCTGAGAATCCTTCCGGTGTCGTCAATCGTGTACTCTTCCTCCGACGACGTGGTAATGGTTGCACCAAGAGCAGCGATTGCTGTATCAGTTACCACAGATGAGACGGCACTTATCATCACTTCCTGGTCTTCAGCTTGCTCGACCTGATAGGTAGATTCCCCCGGAGCCGGAAGGGTGAGGTGAATCGTCGTTCCGTCTTTGCCTATATTTATGGGATCTGCCAGACTCATTATCTCATCCGGTTATTGGTCAAATCGCATGAATCGTATTCATATCGAGGTTTATTCAATGTTACGATCAAGGAATCTCATATGAAGGCACCTGAGCTGTCCTGATTTATAAAAAACTCTTCATATCCAGGAGATCAAACTCCTCGGCAATAAGTAAGGCCTCCCGGAGTTCCCGTATGTTCTCCATCAGAATCCGGATGCTCGCTTCAGGTTTTCCGGTGGCAGCGATGATATCCGCTTCAGACAGAGACACAATTTCGGGAAAAGGTTTCTCCAGAAAGGGATCGGGAAAGGGGTGCGACCTGTCAGCAATTTCCCGGATGAGCTCATTCGCAATCCGCCGGATGTCTCTGGCCTTCGCAATTAGCTGATCGATCTCGGGAATCCTGTTTTTTGCTGGTTCCGGATCGGTGAACATCAGATCCTGCACGGTGAATATTCCGAGTTCTGACAGGTGATCAGCAATCACCGGTCCGATCCCCCTGATGATGGTTACTGATTTCTGCAGAATTGGGGAAAAAATGCTGCGCGTCCTCACGGCTCTGGGGCCGGAAAATGCGGTATCAATCAAGTCCATAGTGCCGTAACTGAACTCGGTATTCGTCACCTGTACCTGTGTCTGAAACGAGTATTCAATCCGTTCTCTAATCGGTCCTCCGTTGGTGAAAATTTTCTCGCTTCGAACGGGGTAAAAATTGGAGTTCCGCGAGATCACCTTGAGATGATCCATCACGAGATCAGCCCCCGAGTCCCGCTCAATCTCTGCCTCGTGAATCAGAATGGCTGCCAGGGCTTTCAGCGTAATTTCTTCAACCTCTTCCGGAGTATCCGCCCACACGTCCAGATGAGAGGAGGAATGCAGGCGCAGCTCGTCCGTATCCCTGGGCGTATTGTTCATTTCTGTCTCTTGTTCAACGGAAAAATTCCCGGCAGTGAATACCACGGCCGGCAGGAGATCCGGCTCCTCTACCGGTCCCGCCAGGATCTGATCCGCGGGAATCACTCCCTCCGGAATGACCTTTCTCAGAACCGCCACCACCTGATTTTGAAATGAAGAAATCGCCATCACTAACTTGATATCTCTCCTGTCAAAGAGGTCTTATTGATTTCACCGGAGTCCTGGTACTAAAAAGTGACCTCCCAGTTCAGGGTGAGTGTATCCCCTATGTGTTTATCGATCTGGGAAAAGGTCACACCGTTGTACAGGATATCCGGCTGTCCTGTTGAGTTGGACGCAAAGAGAATACCCGCTTCCCGCAACAAGCCCGCGGCCTGCTCTTCACCGAACGATGCGGAAAAGGTCAACCGCACTCTGTTGGTTGTCTCGTCAACAGATATTTCCGGGGCGTCGATACCGGTCCGGTCGATGAATGTACGCCTATCGATAGTATCCGTCGGCCGAAAATCCTCTCCTTTTTCACCAACCCCGACCCGGATGTCCCGATCTTCAATCAATTTTGCGAACAATCCGGCTAACACCTCGCGTCCACTGTTCAAGATTAAGTTCCCTGCACGCCGACGGGCCACGATATCTCCCATGGGATCGTACTGGATGATATCGACTGCGCCCTCTATTTCATGACTTTCTCCATTCATACCTATTACTCCGTCTCACCATGGTTGCAGCTAATTGAACACCGACTGATTGAAGTAGGTGCGGCCCAGCAGGCCGCCGATTGTGAAGGAATCCTCCTGTTCATGAACCTCCTGCGCCGGTGACGTGGCTTGATGCGTCGATGTCAACCGATCTCTGATAGTGTCATGTTGCTCCCGGAAAAGTGTCTGCGGTTCAAACAAGAACTCCACTCCGGCCGCCTTCACCGAATTCACCGTATCAATAAATAATTGCTTCTCCCGGTTACTGATTACGAAACTGATATTCCGGGGCATCCGGACGGCAAACGCGGCCCGGGCACGCTCTTTCCACTGGAATAAGATTTCCAGGGGGAATAAGGTCGGCTTCTCTACCAGTTTTTTCATCAGGCTCTCAACGCCTTCCGCCGGGACAAACTCATCTGTTAAATTGGTATATTCCCAGAGATTATTCCCGGGGATCAGAAAGGGATGCAGGGCAAGGGAATCGAAAAAATGGTAGACCGCCTCATCAAAGGCGCTGTAATCAAAGCTGCCGGAACTGAGCTCCGGGAAACGCGAATTCTGGGTCAGGAACACGTGCCGGGTGGTATCGAACATGCCCTGATCATAGCTGCTTCCCACCACAAAATAAATCTGATCCGAGACATCCTTTCCGTCGATATGAGCAGCCATCCGGTGTTCGGCCTGCCGGATGATCAACGCTTTCTCGGAGGGAATAATCCCGTTGAATATGATCATCTGGCCCACTGTTCTGTTAATCAGCACCGGATACTCCAGCGGTCGGGTGTACTCGAAATGGGAGTTGCTGAATTTCGTTTGTCCGAATGTGGCGATAGACTTTGCCGGATCTCTGCCCGCCTGGATTTTAATGGTCGGATTTCCGGCGGACAGGCCTTTATGTGTGATCTGCCAGGGCAGGGATGATTCCATCCCTTCCACGATGCGCGTCCGCTCCCGCAGTGGATTATCAACCACCTCTAACAGGAAGGGCGCTTCATCGCGATTCGGGCGCTGCATCACCGCCGCCGTGGAGAATTCGTCTGTCTCTACATCCAGTATCGATCCGTCCACCGGGATTCGGGCATGATGATTGGGCAGAATAATCTCGCCCACGATGTCCAGATCAAATACCGCAGCGACAGTCTCCACAATCGCCCGGGCTGTGGCAATCCCATCCCGGAAGATTCTGATAGTCGCTTTCAATCGCTCCCGGTAGCGATCCAGCAATGCCCGGTGCTCACGCAGCAGCCCGGCCTCCGCAGCCTCCTCCTGTTCGGACACCCGTTCGATGAGTCGCTTGATGCTGTAAAGAGCCCCGATGCGATCCAGATCCTCTTCCACAGATCGATCCAGCACGTCTGTCGAGGCGAAATCCACATAGTGGGAATATGATACCTTGAGCAGATCCTTCCTCACCTCCTGCAGCCGGTTATTCAGGGCATCCACCACGTGACGAAGCGCAGAATCCACATCATCTTTGGCGTAAAATTCCGGAAGAAAACGAAGTATCTGATCGTCCATGATTCTCTAAGCGCTCACATTCACTTCGAATTGCATTGTCCGCAGTACCATTTCTTCGTTCGGCTTGATAGTGTCCCGCTGTCCGGAGACCTGGAGCGTCGTTTCCAGACCGTCCAGGGTGTGCAGCAGCACGACTTCCATCTCATGTGCCCTGACCATGTACCCGGGGAGCTGTAAAGCACTCAACAGAAGATCATAACTAAACGGGGAATCGCTCTCCTTGCCCGCTCTCCGGTCCTCAAATTCACTTACATACTGCTCAATGTTCTGACCTAAATCCGCCTTGAGTTTCTCCTGAGGTCGCGGTTCTCCGGAAAGAACTAACCGGGTTACCCGAATATCCAGATAGACGGAGTATTTCCGTTCTTTTACTTCCAGTTCCAGATCAGTAGCCGCGTCCAGTACTGCCCGTTCGTATTTGCCAAAATGGATATCGCCTTTTGGCAGAGATCGCTGACGGATGGTGGAATCATCTTCATAAATCCGCTCAGCCTCTTTGATATTTCCGGTTTTAAACAGCAGATCCGGCGTGCCTTCGTCAACCGGCAGAAATTCGATATCAGCGATATTTGATTCCTGTAATGCCGCGGAGATAATGCCATTGCTGCGGACGCTCTCTCCCATTTCCAGTGAGGAGACATATTGTTGGACATGAGCTCGTACGTTCTCCAGAATCGCGTCTAACTCCTCCCGGATTTCCACCGGATTTTTCAGTGTCAGTCGCAGCCGAAGAAAGAGATGGATACGTTTCGTGACCAGCACCCGGGCCCGGATACCGGCTGCTTTACTGTCGTTTATCGCATCCTGGATTGCCTGCTGGCGGGCGGTTTCTTTTAGGGCAGATCCATCCACGATCACCTCCACTTCCCCCACCCGATCTTCCGGCATTTCCACAATTTCCACCGATTGGGCTCCCAATCGCCGGATGGCAAAATTAATAGCGTTCTTGGTGGCCTTGCCGGTATTTTGTAAGGCGTTTTTGGCTCGCTCACGCAGCTCCTCATCGGATTCCTTCTTTCGGCGCAGTACGGTCGGTTCCGGGTTGATGACTGTTTCAATCCCTTCGATCGGCCGGGGCATCACGGTAATGGTATTGGCTTCCACGACCCCTTCTTCTCCTTTCTCCCGGGCACTCACCGAGACTTCGATTTCCCGGTCTCCTTTGCGCAGAATCTGTTCTCCGGAGGTTTCGAAGAGGGGCGGTTGTCCGCCGTTTTCCGTTCCCTGGGTGGTGACGATTGTCCCCTTCCGGATTGTGATATCCCCGGTGGCCGGAGTTCCCCGGGAGAAGACGACCCGCCCTTCCGCTCTGTCCGCATCTATCCGGGTGATCCCCAGGATTGACACCACAAAATCCAGGGACTGCCCGGTGGCGGTATCCACGAAAGCCGAATTATAGACATTCTGCATGGCTTCATACAGCACCACTAATTCCCTGGCGTACGCTTCTGTCAGTGTACGGGCGACGCTACCCACATTGAGGTCAGTGATCAAACCCCGGGCGCTGATATCGTTGAGGAGACTGTCCCGAATCCCCCGAAAATCCTTATCGGTAAAGTCCATTTATTCACCACCTGTTTGCAGCGTCACTACCAGATTCAGCGGAGTATTCTCCCGGATTGGAGTCACGGCGACTTCGACGTCAATCGTGCCCGGCTGACCAATCCGATGGTGCACATCCAGGCTTTCGATGGACCCTACCCGGGGATCCTGAAGAACCGCTTCTCTGACCAGATTTTTAAGCACCTGGAAATTCGTGGCTGTTGCCACCATTCCCACCGCTTCAATCAGTCGGGAGCCATAGTCCCGATGCCCCAGCTGCTTCAGCACGCCCCGATTATTTCTTAACCGCAGAGTCAGCGCCTGTACCAGATTTTCCCGGCCCCGTGTGAGAGTCAAATCGCCGTGCTGCACTTCCAGGTCCTTCCCGAATGGGGTCTCAACAACGCGCAGATCCTGGCCTAATACCTGTTCTGTCATACCGTAGACCTCATAAATATTCTCCTCCGATCCAATTCGGATTCATCCTCCAATCATCACCGTACCGGCTGCCACCACGGTACCGACAGGCAAATCCGCCGGGTCATTACATGTCATTGCCGCATCCCCGGTACGGGCCGCCATCTTGCCGTTGATTTTCACAGTAGTGCTGCCCATTTGAATGGTGCCCTGATTGGTGGGCGGTTTCTGGAAACTTGTCCCGGGCGGGGTCGGAATATGAGCGGGTGTATTGGTCGCCTTACTCCCCACGGTAGCAGCGGGCAATCCCATAATATTGACGTCTGCACTCAGGCTCCCGTTAATGATTCCGACGAAGGGATGGGGCAGCGGGGTTGGCACCGGACCGCCCGGGGACGGGACCATCACGATATGCGTATCTGTGGCAACGATTTTATCACTCTGTTTTGCAGCAGGTAAACCCACGACTCTCCATTTAATTTGAAAATGTTTACTTAATATTGTCACCTATTTTTGTCATGACTAACAAGCTTGTTCAGGCGCCTGTTCCGGACAGGAAGCGGGGTAGTCATCCCTCTCCTTTCGTGCCAAAGGCATCCCTACGGGGAAGGAGAGGGACCGAGGGTGAGGTTGTTGTCGCCCGCCACCAATCTCTCCCTCACTGCCCCTCGTCCTATGGAACTGTCCCCGGCAGATGCCTTCCCCACAAACTGAATAATCTTAAAAATCATCTTTTTATCCCGTTAATAATTCGTGTTAATTCGTGGTTGCCATAATACTGTTACCAATTCAATTAATATTCACCATCGCTCCTTTGATATCCATGGTAGCGCCGGCTTCGATCTTGGCGGTGGCGCTGGATTTGACCGACAAAGGCGCCGAACTGTCGATGGTAGCCTTTGCACCGGTTTTGAACGTACCATCAGTTCCCGCTTCCAGGGAGAGCGCCTGATCAGATTTCATGGTGATATTCGGGGCCTGGAAGCTCATGTCACCCCTGGAGGAAAAGGACAGCTTCCCCTCCGATTCCACTGAAATATCCCCGTCCTGGTTGATGGTGAATCTGGATTTTCCCGATTCAACAGTAATCACACCATCGCTTCCGCCTGGTTGATTGATCCTCACTCTGGTCTTATCCACCTCTCCCAACACCTGTTTGTCATTCACCTGCAGTGTCACTCGCTCCGGCATTGAGACCAAAAATTCCCTGGGCGGATCATTCTTCTGGATATTCCGGAGTTCCAGCTTGAGTGTTTTGTTTTCCTTTTCCTGCAGCGGCAGCCGGTGAATAAATTCATTGGAATTGTGTACGGGCGGACGATCTTCATCGTTGTACAATCGCCCGGTGATGATGGGCTGGTTCACCTCCCCGCGGATGAATGCTATCAACACCAGATCGCCGACATTGGGGGCGGCGGCCATACCAATGACTCCGGTAGCAATCGGGACTTTTCTCAATTCCAGTTCCGACCCGTTAACCGCACTGTTCTTCAGTTTCACGTTGCATTCATAGTTATTATAATCATCCTTGCCGGTATGCGGAAACACCGAGGTGACCACACCCAGCTCTCCCACTCTCAGCTTCTGCAGCTCATGACGGACCACTTTCTGTACGAGGGGCAAAATATCGTTCATCTTCTTAGAATCGTCCCCCTATCCTGCTCTCCATGTAAGAAAAAATGCATTCCATATACCTCATCCACCGATACCACCACCGGGACTGCCGTCCGCCACTCCCTGAACCGCCACCTCTGAGAGAAACCCATCCTCCCGGGTGAATTTGTGCTGAATCGCCCGGACCTTATACGTTCCGTTTAAGTCCGGCTCCGGCATCTCTGTAAGTTTAATCGAATCGCCCAGCATAATGGCAGGCACGCCCAGGACAGTCAGGTGCCCGCGGGTTATCCGGGCGTTCAGTTGATCCAATCTGGCTGCGGCCACGGTATCTGCCGCCGCTTTAGTTTTGATAGTCAGGTCCTGGACATTGCGTATCGGCTTGCCCGTGCCTGCAATTCCCAGCGATTGTTCGAACGACTTTACCAACCAGTGGGCTTTCTCATTTCCCAGGGAACTGGCCGGGCTTTCTCCCCGGACTTCTACTTTCTGGATTGCAGACTCATGGCGAAAAATCCGGGCTTTCAGAATATCAAACCCGTATTCGAACGTTTTGGCGACCGGCCCTTGAGCAGCCTCCCGAAACATCAGTGCGCCAGTTGTATCCACGAAGCACTCGTAACCGCATTTTTTCGCCAGTTCCAGAATATGCTCGTACCCGTTTTTACCGTCATCCACCGCATACAGGGGAAAATCGACGCCATTATCGATGGTGCCGGTGGAGACGTTCGCTCTGCTGGCCAGGTTTCGGACAATATTCCCGGCGGACTGGCGTTCGTAGATCTGATTGTATCGTAAAGTCAACAGGTGTCTGTCCGACGTGAGAGCATTTACCACGAGCGCATCGATGCCCGGAATAATCTCATCCACTTCACCGGAGAACACCTGTGTGAGATCGGTGTGATATCCCAGGTGAATAGTCACTTTATCCCCGGTCCGAACGCTCAGGGCAGCGCCCCCCGTGGAGGCGCCACTTGCTCCTCCGGCAGGAGCCGCCCCTCCGTTGAAACGCAGGTCATCTGTACGTCCCAAGGCAACACTGCAAATGTGGGCCCCCGTATTCATTGCCAGAGCGACCCGGAGATTTACCACAACGTTCTGCGCAGTTTGCGACTGTGAATCAATGGTGGTTGAGCCTATTTGTATCTGAAATCTCGGCTGGTACATACACCTCTCCGCCCGCCTGTGCTGCTTTTAACAATCTCACTCAATACCTAAAGCTGTCCGGATATCACCAATCAGAGTCTTAATGGATGATATTAATTCAATGACCTCCTCGGTGATTTCCCCGATCGTGGCAACCTTCTCCCGGATATCACTGATCGTCTCCTGTGCATCCCCGGTTACCAGCCCACCGACAGATGTCAGCAAGTTCTCGGTTGTGGATGCAAAATTGATGATCATCCCGAACGAATCAGGATCTTTGGATGCTTCCACGATTTGATCCAGCGCCTCTTCGAGGGCATCGAAAACCACCTTTAACCCATCCAGGACCGCCTGAAACACATCGCCCAATCCCGGGAGGGCTTTGATCGCGTCCACCGCGCTCGAAAAAGCGTCGTCCGTAACGACATCCTTGATTTCTGTGAGTACGTCATGTATCTCCTGAAAGACGCTCTGAGGGTCCGCCATATCAGTATCCTCTCTCTCCTATTCATATATCCGGTTTGTTGTTATATTTCATCCCACCAAGGCTTGATTTTTCCAATGAGAGTTATCGGTTAATGGTTTTCATAGGTGTTGTTGTTTTTATAAAAATTATCCTGATCTATCTGTATACATCCCCCAATGTATCGGGACAGGTTGTGCTAAGCTGTGGCTGTTGCGTACATCTCATTGATTCTCTTTCAGCTGCCCGACCAGTTCAGAGAGCCGCTTCACACTGGGTGAAAGTCGATCAACCAGCTCCTTCACCTTTGCCGCTCCCTGCAGATTCTCCAGTCCCGCTTCCAGGTTCTCCATGAACTGGCCGGCTTCGGCTGCCGCTTCCGCATCAATCTGATCAAGCGCTGCGGTGTCAGGCGCCCCGGAGGGCCGTTCCACTACCTCCTTCAGAATCAGAAAATACTGGTAATACTGCGGTTTGCCGCTGACCTGGGCCATCTGAAAGTTCTGGATGATCACCTGCGACACTTCGGCAGGTGTGGCGGCATCGGAGGAGAACGGGAGCACCTCACCGGTTTGAAACTTGGTCCGCAGCTTCTCCAGATTTTCCAGCCCTGTTTCGCCCTGGAACAATCCGTTAATGGTAATTTTCACAGGCCGGCGACCCAGATGCTGAAACGCATTCCCCTTCGATCCGGGGATGTGATGTTCCACCACAGTCTGCTTCTCGTCAACGTCCAGATGTTGAATTCTGTCTAACTCAACCTCGCCAACAACGATGGCCATAAATATGTCCTCTCCTTCCGGTTCAGATTTCTACTCCCATCCGGCGGGCTTCTTCCCGCAGGAGGTGGTATAATTCGCTCTTCAACGATTCGCGGTGCTTTGTCTTTTCCGTGAATTCGTGTGACCCGATTGTCACATTGAAGGTGTTATGAACGGACTGCCTGTAATCGTCTTCCCGGCGTATCTTTTCCTCCTCCCACCTCAGTGAATTTCCGGACGGGGTTCTCGCTGTTTCCGGGTTGTTCCGGCGTTTGTTCTTACCATGAGATCTCGTTGCAGGATGGGAACCCTGCTGGTGAATTATCGCCGACTTCCGTAGCCGCAGATCCGGCATTGCCCTCAGTTGATCTCGCTGGTTCGCTGCCACCGCCAAAGTCTTAGATATGTTATGATAGGCAGTCATGTTTATAGCCGGGAAATCACTTACTTGTATACGGGATGCTGCCTGCATTGCCTGATTCCCGGCCGGGTTCACACGGGTTATTTCCGGCTGGCTCCCCTTGGAAGTCTGTGTTTGCCCGGAGGCACCGGCAGCAGGTTTATGCGCTGAGTTGGTACCCGGGGAGACAGGGCGGTTGAATCCGGAACCGGATAGTTCCTGATAATCCGGAGTGATCTGATCCGGGCGGAAGATACTTCCGGACGGAGTAACGGATAAATCAGATATCGGTTTTTCCGGCCGGAATGCAACGGCAGATCGTTGTGTTCTCCGCAGGATGGAAACCGTCTCGCCCTGTGACAGATCTATCGGAGCTTGTTCGTCCGGGGATTGCGCCGGCTGTCTCCGGATGGCTTCCGGCAAATCGTCTGCCGTGCTCTGGGAAACGTCAGCCATCTTCAGCAGACCGGCTGCCTGCATCTTCAGATAAGAAAGGCTTAAATCGAGATGTGCCGGAGCGGAGATCGGGGCGGCGACCTTGCCGAAGTCAGAAACCAGCGGAGTTCGGCCGGCCGGAATGTTCCGTCCTCTTTCGGGCGAACTCTCCGGTGAACCAGTCCGGAGGGAAGACACCGGATCCCCCGGTTTCGCCTTCATCCGATTGGCCTCCCGGGGTACAGTGCCCAGCGCTATGCGGTCATCCGCAATCACTCTGGCGCCGGATTCACGCGGTGTCGCTTTCTCAGGCGAGAGTTGAACAGACGCCGGAGACCATGCGTCAGGAGCGGCCTCCCCCGCCATATCAGGAATCGGCTCCACAGATAGTAACGGATAGAGCAACTTCGGATAGAAGTCGTTCAGCGGACGCCACAGGTTGTGCCACAGGGAAGTTACAATCTGCCGATGCCATTTGAGAGCGCGGCGAATCACCGGTGCGGAGTTTCTCACTTGTATTACCAGCTGTTCATAGATCGTCTCTCTGTTACTCATCATCGATTACTATGGTTGTGGCCGGATTTGAAAATTCGTCAGCCTCATTCTCATCTGCTGTCATTTCATTCAGAAGCACTACAAATTTTGCAATGTCTCTGGCTCTCTGCTGATTCAGCTGGTTGGGCGTCCAGCCGAATTCCCGGCAGAGGTGCAGATTGGTTACCTGTTCATCGGGCAGATTGAATCGCACCGCCCGCTTCAGCTTTTTTTTTCAGCGTCGGAGACGAAATTTATCTCCTGCGCCACTTCCAGGAGGGCGTCACCTATCCGTGCGTCCAACTGCTCCAGGAAATCCGTCGAGATCTCTACCGGTGCATTCTCATCGGTTACCTTTGCCAGCGACGACAGCAGCATCCGCTCGTGAAATATCTTTGTTGAAACCCGAGCCTGATTCCCGGGCTCATCCATGGTGAGCGCCTGGCTCAGCGCACGGTTCTTCTCACCCCAGGTCCACATGCGGAAGGTATAGGTGTGATCCCCTGCCGTAATTACAGGTGAATCCGGGTTTTCCATATCTCTGGAAATTTCCGGATAGTAGCCGTTCCCCAGCCTGGTACCGTTCAATCCCAGCAATCTCTGACTGATCTCCAGTAACAAATCTCCCAGAGATGCATTCAGGTCCCGGAGCGTGGAGAGATCTATGGGAAGATTTTCTCCATGGATCCGGAGCTGCCTGAGAGTGCACAGCAGCAGGTGTTCGTTGAATCGAATGCTGTCGAACGAAAACTCATCGGAGGGCTGGTCGTAGAACATACATTCTTCCAATGTCGCATTTTTGGTGCCCCAGTCCCACACTTCGAACACGGCGGTTCCCTGAGGCAACCGGAACTCAAATTGATCCGCTTCCGGGTTATACCGGTACTGAAGGGTCTGATTGCTGATTTCTATATCTATGAATTGTTGTGGCATAGGTCAGGATTTCCCGAGTCGCTTCCGGGTGGCGCACATGCTGCGGGCTTTCCGAGCATTTTCAGTCCCCCGGGCATTACCAGGTCTCAACCTTGCTGCTGTTGTGCGCCGGATGATAACTCTTCCCGCACGACCGTGGCATTGAAGTAGTATGTCGTAATGCCGACTCCGTTGGTGTTGATACCGAATTCTTTATCGTCCAGATAGCACTGATCGAAGGTCACCCGTTGCACGGTGCCTTCCACTCCCGACTTCAGGTTCACGCCCAGCTGGAACGGCGTTCCGTTGCTGAGAATGTCGTTGAGCAGGCTGTCCGTGGATTTCACCTTCAGGGTGCCCTTCACATACTTCAGACCAAACACGACATCGATACGTTCATCGGTGCCGATGGCAGGAACGTCTTCTCTGTCCTGGTACGATTTGTAGGTGATCGATTGTAACCCTTCGATATTCTTGGGCTCCTGTCCCTCCACAGTCACGCTGACATTGCTTTTATTTGCTGCGAAAATGTTGGCCATGGTATTCTCCAGTCTCCGTTAAATTTTCACCAGAATCGTAGCGTAAATGTAGTCGATAGCCCGCACCGGTCTGACTGCAATATCCACCCGCACTATTCCCTGGGCGAAATCGGTCTGCGAACTGTACACGTCCACCAGGAAGGCCGGATCCTGGCCATCGGTGCTGGGAACCAGGGCCCCGTCTTTCTCCCACTGGGTTAAAAACGAGATGATCTGCTGCCGGAGGGTGTTCCTGCCGTCTTCGGTATTGAGGGTTCCGATGAACTGATCGCTGATGGCTTTGACCCGTCTTACCGCCCGATCCGCGATTCTGGTCACACTGATCTGGCCGCCGGTGGTATCGATACCCTTGATAATGATGAAGCCCTTGCCTTCCAGATAATCCACCGGGAGCACATTGCCGACCAGCAGCCGCCTGAGCGTACTGTTGGAATAATCCACCGCCAGGCTGGTGACGCCGGTGAGGGTTTTGAAGGTGGGCGACTGGTAAAAATCCAGGCCGCCGATCAGTCCTGCCACCGCCCCGGCGACGCCGTTCGGAGCCACCAATATAAATCGTTCACTATTGAAGGTGCCTGCCATGGAAATAATCTCCGCGGGATCGGATTGAATAGCCGCGGGCACATTACCGATCCCGATGCGATTCTTGGCGGCTTCACTGGCGGAATCACAATGGGCCAGCACTCCGGAATACACCTTCTTGATAAAATTTACGCCTGCCGATGCGGGAACGCTGGCCGTCACCATGTCGATGGTGGGATCCTTCTCCAGCCGGTTCACTGCCGTCTGGAAGGCCTCCGCACTCGGAAGACTGCCCCCTGTCAATGTCGAATCTTCCAGAGACGGCAGCAGCGGGTTGTCAGGATCTCTGGGCAAATCGATAGCCGTAATCAGTGACTCGGCTGTGTCCTGTATGCGGAATACCAGGTAGTTCTCACTGGCCGGGTCCATGTTCACGTGCTCAAACACCTCCGTCTTCCCCTCCCCTTTGATGGCCAGAGTCACTGTCTCTCCACCGGGATCGACAGTCACATCAGCCGTGAGCGATCCGGTTCCGCTCTCTCGTGCCTCGATCTGTACCACTTCTTCACCATTCTTACCCAGCAGACGGCGGAATCTCCGTTCATTGGTATTGAACAACATCTCGGTGCCCGCATTCAACAAAGCCTGATTCGGATCCCGCACAGCG
>Ga0102944_1001465_pt1 | contig 15542 bp, 17 predicted proteins | sample SalPonD_shore_MG_FD_78172 | JGI IMG/M metagenome (GOLD analysis project Ga0102944, IMG submission 78172) | Salt pond soil microbial communities from South San Francisco under conditions of wetland restoration - Salt Pond MetaG... | ecosystem: Environmental > Aquatic > Marine > Intertidal zone >...
TCCACCGATGATTGACAATTCGGGGGCGACATGGCTTCGACGTGAGCGTCGGAAGTCGGGGTAGCGTGCCGAGGTTCCTGGACCCTCGTAAAACACCGGGAACGCTTCAACTGCCAACGACAATTTGGCACTGGCTGCGTAAACTAGCGTAGCCCGTCCGCAGATCGGCCGGGCCCGAGGCGGGTCGGCGGACGACGGCATATCGGGCTGGTCCGGGACGTAGGTCGCGAGCGTCACGGACGAGAGGGCGAGAGCCCCTTCGTGACTGGCTGGTGACGGGTCGCCTGCGGGCCCGGATCCGGCGAGAACCGAGCGCAGGCTATGCACGTAGAGACCACGATGGACGGGCTCGCGGACGCGGGTTCGATTCCCGCCGCCTCCATGGTTCCGTGATGCCGCCGCGCGGCGGCATCGCGGAACTTTTTTTGTCAAACGCTGTTACGTCGAAGAGGCGCGTCGCGCCGACGAGGACCCCCGCACGGCTGGAGGAGACCGTGCTCGACGAGCTCAAGAGGAAGCTCAGCGACGAGGCGGAGGAGCTCCTGCACGAGCTCAACGTCACGCTGCCCGCCGAGATCGAGAAGGCGGTCGCCCAGGGCGACCTGCGCGAGAACTCCGAGTATTCGGCGGCCCTCGAGCGCCAGCAGTTCGTCCAGGCGCGGCTGGACTACATCTCCCGCCGGCTCTCCGAGCTCTCGGAGCTGGACATGGAGACGATCCCGGACGACCGGGTCGGGTTCGGCTCGAAGGTCCGCGTACGGGACCTGGGCGACGAGGCCGAGGAGGTCTTCACGCTCGCCTTCGGCGACTTCATCGACTTCGACAACGCCGAGATCTCCATGGCGTCCCCGATCGGGAAGGCGCTCCTGGGGACCCGCGAGGGCGAGGAGGTCACGGTGTCGACGCCCGGCGGGCAGATCCGCTACGAGGTGGTCGAGGTCACGACCATCCACGACCTCGTCGAGGACGAGGAGGACGGCGACGGCGCGGGCTGAGGCCGCGCCTCAGAAGACCGTGACGGGCGGGACGTACTTCTCGGGGTGCTCCCGGAAGTCGCCCAGGATGGCGTTCAGGTCCACGAGGGACTTCAGGACCTCCTCGTAGAGCGAGTCGGACGCCACCGCCCGGCCCATGCTCCCCTCGCCGCGGTCCAGGCGCCCCAGGAGCGCGTTGGCCCGCGCCGCCGCCCCGTGCAGCTCCCGGTAGAGGGAGTCCGAGGCCACCATCCGGCCCAGCGTCCCCTCGCCCGAGGCCACCCGCCCGGTCAGCGTGTCGAGGCCGGCGGTGATCCCCACAAGGTTGTCGTACAGCGCGTCGTCGGTCAGCATCCGGCCCAGCGCCCCCTGGCCCCGGTTCACCCGCCGGAGGAACCGGTCCAGCGACAGGCTGAGGCTCGAGACGCTCCGGTAGAGCGAGTCGTCGACCAGGAGCCGGCCCAGGCTCCCGCGTCCCGCCAGGAGCTCCCGGGTGAGCGAGTCGAGGCTGGTCGTGAGGTCGGTGAGGCCGGTCACCGCGTCGGAGCCGCGGGCCAGGATGTCCTGGTAGTCCAGGGGCTCGGAGGCGGGCAGGGTGTCCCCCTCCTCCAGGACCCGCGCGTCGACCGAGCCGGGCTCGATGTCGATGACCCGGTCCCCCAGGAGGCCCTGCGTCCGCAGGCGGGCCTTCGAGTCGGTCCGGATCTGGGGCTGGACCTCCTGGTTGACCGCGAGCCACACCGCCACCGCCTCGCCCGTGCGCGCCCGCTCCCCGGGCTCGAGCCAGTGGATCGCGTCCACCTGGCCCACGTTCTGGCCCGCCAGCTGCACGGCCGCGCCGGGCACGAGCCCCTCCGCGGAGCGCATCAGCGTCACGATGCGGTAGCGATTCCCGAAGACGTGGCCGACCTGGCCGATGAACAGGACGCCCACGGCCAGGAGGGCCAGGCCCACCAGGAGGAGGACCCCCACCCGGACCTGGTCCCATGTGATCGGCGTCGAGCGCCTCACCGCCCGCCTCCCGCCCGCCGGGAAGGGGTGCGGGGCCACGGCCGCCGCGCCGCGTCGGCGGCCGTCTCAGCGCAGGAATTCACGCACATATTCGTCCTCCGAGGCGCGCATCTCCTCCGGCGTCCCCATGAACACGATCCGTCCCTCGTGCAGCAGGGCGCTCCGGTCCGAGATCGTGAACACCGAGCGGATGTCGTGGGTGACGACGATGGCGCTCACCGTGAGCTCGCGCTGCAGCTTGAGGATCAGCTCGTTGATCGTCCGCGTCGTGATCGGATCGAGCCCCGTCGTGGGCTCGTCGAACAGCAGGAGCTCGGGCTCGTGCGCGATGGCCCGCGCGATCCCGACCCGCTTCTTCATCCCCCCGCTGAGCTGCGCGGGCAGGAGCTCCCCCACCTCGTCCGGGTCCAGGTCCACGAAGCTGAGGACCTCGCGCACGCGGTGCCGGATGGCCTCGTTCCCGAGCTCGGTGTGCTCCTCCAGGGGGAAGGCCACGTTGTCGTACACCGACAGGGAGTCGAAGAGCGCCGACGCCTGGAAGACCATGCCCATGCGCCTCCGGAGCGACAGGACCTCCTCGAGCGGGGCGTCGGTCACGTCCACGCCTCGCACGAGCACGGCGCCCGCGTCGGGGAGCGTCAGGCGGAGGATGAGCCGGAGGATGGTAGATTTCCCGGCCCCCGAGCCCCCCAGGATGGCGAACGTCTCGCCGTGCCGCAGGCCGAAGGACACGTCCTCGAGCACGACCCTGGAGCCGTACTCGAGGCGCACGCCCCGCAGCTCGACCTCGGGGCCCGTCCCGTTCCCGCCGCCGGCTCCGCTCACTCGATCAGCGTCGCGATGATGAGCTGGGTGAGGAAGTAGTCGGCCGCGAGGACGAGGACGGAGGCCGTGACGACGGTCTTCGTCGTCGCGCGGCCGACTCCCTCGGTCCCGCCCGTGGTCCGGAGGCCGAAGTAGCAGCCGGTCATGGACATGATCGCCCCGAAGGCCAGGGGCTTCACGAGCCCGGAGAACAGGTCGATCGGGACGACCCGGAAGATGAAGCCCGTCTCGGCCAGGGTGAGCCACACCGAGCGCAGGTAGAGCCCGGCCGTCAGGTGGAGCTTGACCAGCGCGATGATGAGGCCGCCGGCGATGGCCACCACGTCGGTCACCAGCGTGAGGACGGGCATCATGACGAGGCCGGCCAGGAAGCGCGGCACCACCAGCTTCCGGACCGGGTCGACCCCCATCGTGTCGAGGGCGTCGATCTGCTCGGTGACCCGCATGGCGCCGAGCTGCGCCGCCATGCCCGACCCGGCCCGGCCGGTGACCATGAGCGCCGTGAGCACGGGCCCCAGCTCGCGGACGGTGCTGGCCCCCACCAGGCGCCCCATGTAGATGGTGGCGCCGAACTGGCGCATCTCGACCGCGGACTGGAGGGCCAGCACCATCCCCGTGAACAGGCCCGTGAGGACCACGATCCCGACCGAGGAGACCCCGATCGTGTCCATCTGCTGGACGAGGTCCCGGAAGTAGAAGGGGCGGCTGGCGGCGGAGCGGAGCGTGTGGGCGGCCAGCGTGAAGAACTCCTGGGTGCGGAGCGCCCACCCCTTGAGGACGCCGTCGACCCACCGGCCCGCCGCCCTCAGACCGTCGCTGGTCGCCATGGAGAGATTCCTTTGACACTTCGGAGAGTACGCCTCTATCTTCGCCGCCGGTTCCGGTCGTGCTCGGGGAGGATCGGCGTCTCGGGGCGGCCGGCGCGGGACCATCGTGGCTCCGCGCGACCGCGGAGTCCCGGCGGGCCCGGACCACGCGGCAGGTTACCCACCCCCAACGGGCCGCGCAACCCGAAGGCCGTGGACGATCCCGTGGAGAATCTCGACGCCTCCCGCGCCCTGGCGCTCCTCTCCGGGGCCGCCGCGACCCGCGTGCTGGTCCTGGGGGACGTGATGGTGGACCGCTACCTCACGGGCTCGGTCGAGCGCATCTCCCCCGAGGCCCCCGTGCCGGTCCTCCGGGTGGAGGAGGAGCGGTCCGCGCCGGGCGGCGCGGCCAACGTGGCGGCGGGCGTGGCCGCGCTGGGGGCGGCCTGCGACCTGGTGGCCGTCGTGGGGCGCGACGAGGGGGCCGAGGAGCTGGAGGCCCACCTGGCCGGGTGGTCGGGGATCAGGCCGGCCCTGGTGCGGGACGCGGGCCGGCCCACCACGCTCAAGACCCGCGTCCTGGCGCGGCACCAGCAGATGCTCCGCGTGGACCGGGAGTCGGGGGCGCAGCTGGCCGACCCGGTGCGCGAGGAGGTCCTTTCGGCCGTCCGGGAGCGTCTCCCCGACGCCGACGTTCTGGCCCTGGTCGACTACGACAAGGGCGTGCTCGGCGAGACGTGGGTCGGGCCGCTCATCGAGGAGGCGGAGCGTGCGGGCGTTCCGGCCATCGTGGACCCCAAGCTCCGAAACTTCTTCTCCTTCCGGGGTGCGTTCCTGTTCAAGCCCAACGGGAGGGAGCTGGCGGCGGCCGGAGGGAACGAGCGGCCGGCGCTGGGCGCGTCCGAGCTGGCGGCCGTGAGGGAGCGGCTGGGCTGCCGGAACCTCCTGGTCACGCTGGGCGAGGAGGGGATGGTCCTCCTGGCCCAGGGCGAGGAGGCCGTGCGCTCGATCCCCTCGCGGGCCCGGGAGGTGTACGATGTGTCGGGCGCGGGCGACACGGTGACCGCCGTCCTGGCGGCCACGCTGGGCGCCGGCGCGGCCGTCTCCGAGGCGGCCCGCCTGGCGAACTTCGCGGCGGGTATCGAGGTATCCCACCTCGGAGCCGTTCCGGTCTCGCGGGACGAGCTCCGGGCGGAGGTCGAGGCGGAAGAGCGGGGAGCCGGCCTCTGAGCCGCCTCCCCCGGAACCAGGCATCAGCGGAAGGAGACCCATGAGCGAGGAGCGAGCGGCCGTCCACACCGACGAGGCCCCCGGGGCCATCGGACCCTATTCGCAGGCCGTGCGCGCGGGCCCGTGGCTGTTCACCGCCGGCCAGATCGGCCTCGACCCGGCCACGGGCCAGATGGTCGGTCCCGACGTCGAGAGCCAGGCGCGCCGCGTCATGGAGAACCTGAGCGCGGTGCTGGCCGGCGCCGGCGGCTCGCTGGACGACGTGGTGAAGACCACGATCTTCCTGGCGGACATGGACGACTTTTCGACCGTGAACGAGATCTACGGGTCCTACTTCGAGCCGCCCTACCCGGCGCGCTCGACGGTGGCCGCGGCCAGGCTCCCGAAGGACGCCCGGGTCGAGATCGAGGTGGTGGCCCGGCTCGGCGGCTGAGTCGCCGGACCGCGGCCGAGGGCCGGGACGGAGACAGGACGCGCCCGGGATGGGAGCGGATGGTGACTGGTGTCGCCTGCGGTCTTCAAAACCGTCAGAGGGCGTGAGAGCGTCCCCGGTGGGTTCGATTCCCACACGTTCCCGCCATCCCGGGCGGCGGCTCCTCTTCGTCGCGCTCGCGCTGGCCGCCACGGCGCTGCCCGCCCGCCCCCTGCTCGCCCAGCAGCCCGATACCACGGCCGCGCCCGGGGCCGCCCCCGACACCACGCCCGCCGACACGGCCCGGGCCGCCGCCGACACGGGCGCTGCCGCCCCCGACACCGCCGGACCGGCCGCGAGCGACACGACCGGCGGCGGGCTCCCGGTCTCCCCGCTCGGCGCCTTCGCCCGCTCGCTCGTCCTCCCCGGCTGGGGGCAGGCGGCGGCGGGGAAGCCGGGCCGGGGGGCGTTCTACTTCGCCGCGGAGGCCGGGAGCCTGTTCATGGTCGTGAAGTCCCAGCAGAAGCTCTCCGCCGCCCGGACGGCCGTGGCGGCCGGCCAGGCCGACTCCTCGCTCGTGGAGAGCCGGGTCGCCCAGCGGGAGGACTGGATCGTCCTCTCGGTGTTCTGGGCGCTCCTGAGCGGGGTGGACGCGTGGGTGACCGCCAACCTGGCCGACTTCCAGCTCCCCCTGACGCCGCCTCCCGACGGGAGCCCGGGGGCCACCCTGCGGGTCACGATCCCCGTGGGCGGACCGTGAGCGGGGAGCCGGACGTGCGGGCGCCGATCGGCGTGTTCGACTCGGGGATCGGGGGGCTCACCGTCCTCCGGGCCCTCCGCCGGCGCCTCCCGGCCGAGGGCACGGTCTACCTGGGCGACACGGCGCGCGTCCCGTACGGCCCCAAGTCCCCCGAGACGGTGCGGCGCTACGCCCGCGAGGCCGCGGACTTCCTCCTCGAGCGAGGGGTGAAGCTCCTGGTCGTGGCGTGCAACACGGCCACGGCCCGGGCGCTACCCGACCTGGCGGAGGCCTTGCCCGTCCCCGTGGTGGGGGTCGTCGACCCGGGGGCGCGCGCCGCGGTGCGCGCCTCCCGCGGCGGGACGATCGGCGTGATCGGCACCGCGGGGACCATCGCGAGCGGCGCGTACGAGGAGGCCATCCGGGCCCTCCGCCCGGACGCGAGGGTGGCGACGGTGGCCTGCCCGCTGTTCGTCTCCCTGGTCGAGGAGGGATGGACCGAGGGGGAGGTGGCCCGGCTCACGGCCGAGCGCTACCTGGCCGACCTCCTCGACGTGGGGATCGACACGCTCGTCCTCGGCTGCACGCACTACCCGCTCCTCCGTCCTCTCCTGGAGAAGGTGGCGGGTCCCGACGTCGTCCTGGTCGACTCGGCCGAGGCCACGGCCGCTGCGGTCGAGGAGGAGCTGGATCGGCTGGGCATCGCCGCGCCGGCGGGCGGGCCTCCGGGAGAGGCACGGCACTTCGTGACGGACGATGCGGCCCGCTTCCGGGAGATCGCGGCACGCTGGCTGGGCCGGGAGCCGGAGCACCTCCAGCTGGCGGAGCTGGCGCCCCGCGCGCCGGCCGGTCGATGAGGCCGGCGATGACCGGGGCGAATCAGACCGGAGGGGCCTCCTCCCAACGGCGGAGGGCGATCCCCTGCGGGGAGACCTCCCCGTACGTGAAGTGACGGATCCAGTCGCCCGGGTTCAGGTAGTGGCGTCCGGGCGCGACCTCGGTGAGCTCGGGACGGTGGCTGTGGCCGAACACGACCAGCTCGAGCGAGGGGTCCTCGTCGAGGAGCCCGCGGGCGTGGTGGGAGAGGAGCCTCGCGCGGCTCTCCTCGCGCGCCCGGGCCGCCGCGTCGTCCTGCGGCGTCCGGCTCACGCGGCGCACCAGGCGGTCGGCCAGATCCGGGTGGAGCCAGCGGAACAGGGCGCGGGCCGGGCGGCTCCGGGTCACGGCCTTGAGGAAGCGGTAGCCCAGGTCCCCGCCGGCCAGCCCGTCCCCGTGGGCCAGGTAGGTGCGGCGTCCGCCCACGTCGGTGACGACCGGGCCGTCGATGAGCTCGATCCCGAGCTCATCGCCCAGGAAGCTCCCCGTCCACGCGTCGTGATTCCCGCCCACGAGCCGCACGCGCACGCCCGCGTCCCGGAGGGCCGCCAGACGCCGGAGCGCGGGGAAGGCGTCGCGGCGCACCACGCTCCGGTACTCGAACCAGAAGTCGAAGACGTCCCCGTTCAGCACCAGGTCGTCCGTGAGGTCGGGGACGGCCTCCAGGAAGGCCAGGAAGGCGCCGGCGGCGGCGCCGGATGTGGCCCCGAGGTGGGCGTCGGACGCGACGAGGGTCGGAGGCTCGGGCATGGGCCGAAGATAGAGGCACCCGCTCCGGCGTCAACGCGCGGGAGGAGGCCGGGGAGGCGGCGCCGGGGGGGTGCCGCCCGGAGTTTGACACGTCCGGGGGGCGCGGGTACTCTCGGGCGATTCGGCTCCGGGCGGGGGCGGCGCCTCCGGAAGGCCCGGAGGAGCGCGTCCCCCGGGTACCGGGACCCATGAACACCAGCACGATCCGCCTCAGGGTCCGCTACGGCGAGACCGACCAGATGGGACGCGCGCACCACGCCCATTACCTGCTGTGGTGCGAGGAGGGGCGCACGGCCTGGATGCGCGAGCGAGGGGCCTCCTACTCGGACCTGGAGGAGGAGGGCGTCTTCCTCCCCGTCTCGAGGGTCTCGGTCGACTACCGGGAGCCCGCCCGCTACGAGGAGGAGATCGACGTCGCCACCCGGGTGTCCGGCGTGCGGAGCCGCTCGGTCGCCTTCGCCTACCGGGTCCTCCGCGCCTCCGACGGGACGGTCCTGGCGGACGCGACCACCGAGCTGGTGTGCATGGACGGGAGGGGAAGCGTTCGGCGCCTCCCCGACCACCTGCGCTCCGCGCTCTCGGGGGCGGTCTCCGGGAGCTGGGGCGACGAGGGCGGCGGGCCCCGGGAGGACGCGTGAGCGGCTTCCTGCGGCGCGCCGCGCCCGCCGTGGCCCTCGTGGCCGCGGGGTGCGCCAGCGCGGGGCTCCGCTCGGGGCCGCCCCTCTCCGACCCGGCCGCCGTGGCCCGCAGGGTGGCGGCCGCCTCCGCTCCCGCGTCCCCCACCCACCTGGTCTTCCATTGGGAGTACGCCGACGAGCGCGGCCCCACCCGGGGGGACGGGGTCGGACGCTTCAACCCGCCCGACAGCCTGCGTCTGGACCTGTTCGGCCCGGGCGACGCGTCGCTGGCCGTCGCGCTCGTGGGCGACGGCCTCCGGACCCTGGGCCAGCTGAGGGACGTGCGGCTCCCGCCGCCGGCCTACCTGTACGCCACGGCGGGCCTCTTCCGTCCCGGGGCCGAGCGTCCGGACCGGGGCTTCACGAGCGATGGGGACCAGGTCCTGGTATACGATGTGCCAAACGGGGCCGAACGCCGATATGTTGTGCGCCGCGATCGGCTGATCCGGGTCGAGGACGTCCGCGGAGGCACTCTCCTGCGGCGCCTCGAGATCTCGTGGCCCGAGGGGGCCGCCGCGTGGCCGGAGGGGGCCGAGTACAGGGACCGGGAGCGGGGGAGCAGGGCCAGGTGGAGCCTGAAGGAGGCGACGAGCGTCGATGAGCCGTATCCGGCCGACATCTTCGATCTTCCGGATCGGGGCTAGCCTCCTCGCGGCGGCGGTCGCGGGGGGGTGCCTGTACGGCTTCTCCGGCGGAGGAGGGCTCCCGTCGGACATCCACTCCATCTACGTGCCCCCGGTCGAGAACCAGACGCCGCGCTTCGAGCTCACCCAGGACCTCACCCAGGGGCTCCTCGACGCGGTCCGCGGACGTCTGGGCGCCCAGCTCGGCTCCGAGAGCGACGCGGACGCGGTCATCCGCACGAGGATCACCAACTACACGGACCAGGCCGTGAGCTTCCAGGGCCGGGAGGACGTGGGCGCGCAGGTCTTCCAGCGCCGCGTCACCGTGACCGCCTCGGTGGAGATCGTCGACCTCCGGCGCAACCAGACGATCTGGAGCTCCGGCGGCGTCTCGGGGAGCGGCGAGTACGCTCCCGACCAGGAGTCCGACCAGGATGCCATCCAGATGGCCCTGGACAACCTGATCCAGAAGATCGTGGACGGAGCGCAGTCGCAGTGGTGAGAGAAAGTCGACGAGGGAGCGGCCGGGCCGCCGGAGCGGGGAGGGCGTCATGAGCATGTCGGAGATCCTGAGGCGGGAGCCGGTGACGCTCTCGCCGAGCGATTCGGTGTCCCGGGCGGCGGAGCTGCTGGTGGAGGAGCACGTGCTGGCGCTGCCGGTGGTCGAGGACGGGAAGCTGGTGGGGGTGTTCGGGCTGCACGAGCTGGTGGAGCTCCTCATGCCGCGGGCCGTCCGCCTCATGAACCAGGGGCTCGAGGGTCTCACGGACCTGGACTTCGTGGCGGACACGCTGGACGAGGTCCGGGAGCGGATGGGCCACGTGTGCGAGACGGAGGTGGGCGAGCACCTGGAGCGGGGGTCGGAGCGGACGCCCCTCGACCCCGACTCGTCCTTCACGGAAGCGCTGTTCCTGGTCTACAAGCTGGGGCGCGACCTCCCGGTGGTCGAGAAGAAGACGGGACGGCTGGCGGGGATGGTCTCCCCCTGGGACGTCCTCGAGCGAATCCGGCGGCGGTAGCGAGGGGAGGACGCGGGGATGCAGGAAGGCGTGACGGCCGGAGGCCACGTGCTGCTCGGATGGAGCACGCTGTGGGTGGCCTCGATCGTGTTCGGGGTCACCTACCTCGTCATCATGTCCGAGAAGATCAACCGGGCCATCGCGGCGCTCCTGGGCGCGGGTCTGATGATCCTCACGGGCGTGCTGAACCAGGAGGCCGCGGTCCGGGGCGTGGACTTCAACGTCCTGGGTCTGCTCACGGGCATGATGGTCCTGGTGGCGATCACCCGGAAGACGGGCGTCTTCCAGTACGTGGCCATCTGGTCGGCCAAGAAGGTGAACGCCCGGCCCATGGGCATCCTGTTCATGCTCTCGGCCGTCACGGCCGTGTTCTCCGCTTTCCTGGACAACGTGACCACGGTGCTCCTCATCGTGCCGGTCACGCTCCTCATCACCGAGGAGCTGGAGATCGACCCCTATCCGATCCTCGCGGCCGAGATCTTCTCCTCCAACGTCGGTGGGACGGCGACGCTGATCGGCGACCCGCCCAACATCATGATCGGGTCGGCGGCCAACCTGTCCTTCAACGACTTCCTGGCCAACGTGGCCCCGATCATCCCGCTCATCTTCCTGGTCACCGTCGTCCCGATCGCCTTCCTGTGGCGGAAGCGTCTGGTGACGACCGAGGAGCACCGTCGGCGCGTCCTCGAGTTCCGGGAGGGGGAGGCGATCACCGACCCCGGCCTCCTCAAGAAGTGCCTCCTCGTCCTGGCCCTCGTGATCTTCGGCTTCCTCTTCGACCGGGCTCTCCATCTGGAGCCGGCCACGGTCGCCATGTTCGGCGCGGCGCTCCTCCTCCTCCTGGCCAACGTGGGCAAGGACGCCGAGGAGCAGTCCAAGGAGGTGCACGAGGCGTTCGCCGAGGCCGAGTGGGTGACGCTCTTCTTCTTCGTGGGCCTGTTCATCGTGGTGAAGGGCGTCGAGCACGCCGGGCTCCTGGACATGCTGGCCCAGGGGGTCCTGGACGTGACCCGGGGGAACCTGCACGTCACGTCCTACGCGGTCCTGTGGGTCTCGGCCATCGCGTCGGCCATCGTGGACAACATCCCGTTCGTGGCGGCCATGATCCCGGTGATCCAGGACCTGGGCCACGCGCTCGGAGGCCCCCAGAATCTCCGGATCGTGTGGTGGTCGCTCTCGCTCGGCGCCTGCCTGGGGGGGAACGGAACGTTGATCGGGGCCAGCGCCAACGTGGTCGTGGCCGGCTTCGCCGAGCGGGCGGGCCACCCGATCCGCTTCATCCCGTTCCTCAAGGTCTCGGTGGCCGCCATGCTCACGGAGGTGGCGATCGCCAACGTGTACCTGTGGTTGCGGTACCTCCACTGACGGAGTGCCCCGACCCCGTCGCCTGAGGCGGGCCGGCCGGGTCGGTTGAGCCGGCACGGCGCGACCGCTACCCTCCGGTATCCGGTACCCGACCCCGCGGCCGTCCCTCTCCGATCGGACGCCGGGGTCCCGAATCGAGAGCCTCCGAGTTGGACCAGGCGAGGGGAGTCCCATGACGGTGCGTGAGGTGGCCAGGCGGGACCCGGTGACGCTCTCACCGGGCGACACGGTGTCGCGGGCGGCGGAGCTCCTTGTCGAGGAGCAGCTGCTGGCCTTGCCGGTCGTCGAGGGCGACCGCCTGGTCGGGATGTTCGGCCTGCACGAGCTCGTGGCGCTCCTCATGCCGCGCGCGGTGACGCTGGGCCGGGGGCTCGAGGGCCTGGCGGACCTGGACTTTGTGGCCGACACGCTGGAGGAGCTCCGCGAGCGCCTGGACCACGTGTGCGCGAGCCCGGTCCGGGCGCACCTGGAGAGCGGCAGGAGCCGGGCGCTCCACCCGGATTCCTCGTTCACCGAGGCGCTGTTCCTGGTCTACAGGCTGGGGCGCGACCTGCCGGTGGTCGAGGAGGAGACGGAGAGGCTGGTGGGGATGGTCTCGCCGTGGGACGTGCTCGAGACACTCCGGCAGCGCTAGCGACGGGAGGACGAGGGGATGCAGGAGGGCGTGACGGCCGGAGGCCACGTGCTGTTAGGGTGGAACGTGGTGTGGGTGGCGGGGATCCTGTTCGTGGCCACCTACATCGTCATCATGTCCGAGAAGATCAACCGGGCCATCGCCGCCCTGCTGGGCGGGAGCCTGATGATCATCCTGGGCGTGCTCAACCAGGAGGCCGCGGTCCGGGGGGTGGACTTCAACGTCCTCGGGCTCCTGACCGGGATGATGGTCCTCGTGGCGATCACCCGGAAGACGGGGGTCTTCCAGTACGTCGCCATCTGGTCGGCCAAGAAGGTGAACGCGCGGCCGCTCGGCATTCTGCTCATGCTCTCGGTGGTGACGGCGGTGTTCTCGGCCCTCCTGGACAACGTGACCACGGTCCTCCTCATCGTCCCGGTCACGCTCCTCATCACCGAGGAGCTCGAGATCGACCCCTATCCGATCCTGGCGGCCGAGATCTTCTCCTCCAACATCGGGGGGACGGCCACGCTGATCGGTGACCCGCCCAACATCATGATCGGGTCGGCGGCCAACCTGTCCTTCAACGACTTCCTGGTGAACGTCGCGCCGATCACGCCGCTCATCTTCGTGCTCACGATCGTCCCGATCGCCTTCCTGTGGCGGAAGCGGCTGGTGACGACCGAGGCACTCCGCGAGCGGGTCCTCAGCTTCCGCGAGCACGAGGCGATCACCGACCCGAAGCTCCTCAGGAAATGTCTCTTCGTTCTGGGGCTGGTGTTCGTGGGCTTCCTGGCGCACGGCGCCCTCCACCTGGAGCCCGCGACGATCGCCATGTTCGGGGCGGCCCTCCTCCTGCTGCTCGCCAACATGGGCGAGGATGCCGAGGAGCAGTCGAAGGCGGTGCACGAGGCGTTCGCCGAGGCGGAGTGGGTCACGCTCTTCTTCTTCGTGGGCCTGTTCATCCTGGTGAAGGGCGTCGAGGAGGCGGGCCTCCTGGACATGCTGGCCCGCAGCGTCCTGCAGCTCACCCGGGGGAGCCTCGAGGTCACCTCCTACGCCGTGCTCTGGGTGTCGGCCATCGCCTCGGGGATCGTGGACAACATCCCGTTCGTGGCGGCCATGATCCCGGTCATCCACCAGATGGGGCCGGCGCTGGGAGGGCCGGAGCACCTGGAGATCGTGTGGTGGTCGCTCTCGCTCGGCGCCTGCCTGGGCGGGAACGGCACGCTGATCGGCGCCAGCGCCAACGTGGTCGTGGCCGGCTTCGCCGAGCGGGCCGAGGAGCCGATCCGCTTCATCCCGTTCCTCAAGGTCTCCGTCCCCGCCATGCTGCTGTCGATCGTGATCAGCAACGGTTACCTCTACCTGCGCTACCTGCACTGAGATCTGCGCCACCTGCAGCGAGCGAGGGACCCTGAGCGAGGGAGAGGGCGGCACGCGGACGGTGCGCATCGGCGCCCGGAAGTCCGAGCTGGCCAGACGTCAGGCCCGGACCGTGGCGAGCGCGCTCGGGCGGGCGCACGCCGACCTGGAGGTCGAGTGCGTGTGGATGACGACCGAGGGCGACCGCGTCCTGGACCGGCCGCTCCCGGAGATCGGCGGGAAGGGCCTGTTCACCGCCCGGCTCGAGCAGGCCCTGGCCTCGGGCGACATCGACGTGGCCGTCCACTCCCTGAAGGACCTCCCCACCCGGCTCGGTGAGGCCTTCGAGGTGACCTGCGTCCCCGAGCGCGAGGACCCGAGGGACATCCTCCTGGGTCCGGACGGGCCGATCACCCTCGAGGACCTGCCCGATGGCAGCACGGTGGGGACCTCCTCGGTGCGGCGCCGCGCCCAGCTCCTGGCCAGACGTCCCGACTGCTCCACGGTCAGCATCCGCGGGAACGTCGGCACCCGGATCCGGAAGATGCGGGAGGGGCAGGCCGACGCGCTGGTCCTGGCCGCCGCCGGCCTCCTCCGCCTCGGCCTCGTGGACCCGGGGGAGGCCGTCTTCCTGGAGCCCCCCGGCTGGCTCCCGGCCCCCGCCCAGGGTGCGCTCGGCGTCGAGGGGCGGCGAGGCGACGGCCGCACGGCCGAGCTCCTCTCCCCCCTCGAGGACGGGGCCGTCCGGGCGGCCGTGGACGCGGAGCGGAGCCTGCTGGCCACCCTGGAGGGCGGCTGCCTGGTCCCGATCGGGGCGCTGGCGCGGCTGGACGGGAACGGCGGCCTCCACCTGGACGCCGTGGTGCTGGCCGAAAACGGCTCGCGCGAGGTTCGGGCCTCCGGCCGCGCCGACGTGTCGGCGGCCCGCGTCCTGGGCCGCACGGTCGGGGGCGAGCTGCTGGACCGGGGGGCGGGCCGGCTCCTGGCCGACCTCCAGGACTGACGCCGTGACGGCCGGAGAGCCGGGACGGGGGGGCGAGCCCGGCCGCGAGCCGGGGCCGGACCGGGGACCAGAGCGGGAGCCGGACCGGGGACCAGAGCGGGAGCCGGACCGGGGACCAGAGCGGGAGCCGGATCGGGGACCCGCCACCAGGATCCTGTCCCGGGAGAAGGCCGTGGAGGTGTACGGCCGCCCGCGGGACTTCCGCCTCGTGTTCACCAACGGCTGCTTCGACCTCCTCCACGCCGGCCACCTGGAGAGCTTCTGGGCCGCGCGGGCCCACGGTGACGCGCTCCTGGTGGGCCTGAACGACGACGCGTCGGTCCGCCGCCTCAAGGGCCCGGGGCGCCCCCTGATGCCCGCCCGCGACCGGGCCTGGGTCCTCGCTTCGCTCCGGCCCGTGGACGCGGTGGTCGTCTTCGGGGAGGACACCCCCGAGGCGCTCGTCGAGGCTCTCCTCCCCGACGTCCTGGTCAAGGGGGAGGACTACCGCGGCGAGGAGGTGGCGGGTGCGCGGGCGGTCGAGGAGGCAGGCGGACAGGTCCGCCTCGTCCCGCTCCTGGCCGGGCGCTCGACCTCGGACCTCCTGTGGAGGGTGCGCGCGGGGTCCCTGACCGGCGAGGTGGGGGAGGGGACCGAGCGCCCACCCGTGCCGGGCCGGCTCCTGGTCGCCACGCGCAATCCCCACAAGCTGGACGAGATCCGCGAGCTCCTGGGCGAGGCCGCGCCCGAGCTCATCTCCCTCACCGACGTCGGCGCGGAGCCCCGGGACGAGGAGGACGCGCTCGAGACGGCCGAGACCTTCGCCGGGAACGCGCTCGCCAAGGGCCGCTACTTCCAGCGGCGCACGGGAATGGTGACCCTGGCCGAGGACTCGGGGCTGTGCGTGGACGCGCTGGGCGGCGGGCCGGGGGTGCGCACCAAGCGCCTGGCCCCCGTGACGTGGGCGCGCCGGTGGGGCCGCGACGAGGCCAACAACCGCTGGCTCCTGGAGCGGCTGCGCGACGTGCCGCCCGCCGAGCGCGGGGCGAGCTTCCGGTGCGCGGCGGCCGTCGTGGGCGGGGCGGGGTGGTTCGTGGTGGAGGGAGAGCTCCGCGGCCGCATCGCCGCGGAGGCCAGGGGGGAGGGAGGCTTCGGCTACGACCCCATCTTCCTCCTCCCCGAGCGGGGCCGCACGCTGGGCGAGCTCCCCCGGGAGGTGAAGCAGGCGGTGAGCCACCGGGCGCGGGCCATGGCGCATCTGCGGCCGTGGCTGAA